>JAAUYD010151504.1_pt1 | contig 61082 bp, 38 predicted proteins | sample 7278101 | NCBI WGS metagenome assembly JAAUYD01 (sample SAMN14350128, study PRJNA611818) | marine sediment metagenome | isolation source: surface marine sediment (0.6m) | place: French Polynesia: Moorea | collected 2018-08
AGGCTAATTTCTTCTGTTTCTCCATTCACCAAGAAAGTATAAGCTATTTGTTCTGGTTGGTGGAGTGCCCTACTCTTTAAAATATCAACTAAAGTCGTGTCTGGGGAAATCGTTTCTATTGTTGAGTTGTTATACATGGTTTTTATTTATGATTTATTATTGATTATTTTTATTTTTTATTAATTATTTTTTGCCGAATTAGCAATCCGTTCAATTGCTTGGGCACCCATGATTAAACCGGAATTTTCCTTAATTATCTGGGAAAATCCCATGACATTTTCCCTATAGAATTTGATATTATTTAATACCTCAATAACTGCCTGATAAAGTTCCTGGGTTTTCAATTTTTTTAATGTTACATACACCCCTAACTTATGGTAAGCAATACGTGCAGCTATGGTGGGATGATCGTTTCCTAAAGGTATTGCTACCATCGGTACACCTACTTGCAAGGCTTCTAAAACTGAATTTGCTCCTCCATGGGTAATAAATAATGTTGCCCGTTGCAATAACTCAACTTGCGGTGCTTTACGGACAAAAATAAACTGGGGATACTGGTTTTGAAAATCCTGCAAAACCTCCTCTGGAATCAAAGAACCAACTGAAAGAACTAGTTGGCAATCTATCATTGAACAAGCATTGACAATGGTGGTATAGACATCCACTCGGTTGTTCAACAATGTCCCCAAGGCTGAATATATCAGTGGTTTCCCATTGAGACACTCCCACGGAAAATCAATCTGAATTCGTCGGGAGGGATTTATCCACGGACCTGTATAAGTATACTTGTGTTTATCCCTACGGGGAAACTCAAAAGCTTCAGGCATTTGTGTTACCCATGCTAAGGCTTTTCTTGTGTCTCCCCATGCTTGGGAACGAGGTAAACCCCAAATATCGGCATATTTATTTTGGAGTTTTTGATCCCCGTGTAACATCCCAATCAAAAATTTATATAGACTGTTAATTCCGTGATTGCGTATTCTGGAAAACAGCGAATCAGAATATGGCCAGGTTTGACTCAGTGGTGGTAATTCAGAACTAAATAATCCTGGAATTGTCGTGTCAATTAACAAATATGGAACCTGATATTTTTCTCCCAACAAATATAGAAAATGGTGAAAAGAATCCACTATTAAGCAATCAAGGCTATGGGGATTATTTGCTAACCAAGAGTCAACAGCTAATAAATAGTTTTCGTATTTAATTTCCAATTTCTGCCCATCTGCTAATTTTTGAGATTGCTGTTCCTGACTATTTAAAGGTGCTGACTCAGTAGTACAACTAATAACATCTACCCCTGCGGCTTTACCTGCTGCTATAGTATCTTTGACAGCAAAAAATGAAACTTGATGGCCCCGTTGTTGTAACTCACCAGCCAGGGATAAAAAAGGAATCAGATGACTTTCAAATGCTAGTATTAACAGTCCAAAATGCATATTTACTTCCCTGATATCTAAAATTATTTTTCCTGGGAATCATTGCCTTTTCACTTCATCAACCTTATTTTAAAATCATCTCCTTTTGACCAAATAATCTTTCTGTTGGAATCCCATTCTGACTACATTCAGTCATTAATTTGTTAGACTCAACAATGGGACTGGATTGTTCATCATAATTAATAGATGTAATATAAGTCAGCCAAGGTTCTAGTCCCATGGCATAAACATAAACCTGCTTGGGAGTTAATTGCTCAATTATCCGCATGGCTTTTTCACAATTGGAACCATCAAACCTCCTTGACTGATCCATTTTTCTCGGTAATTGTTTGGTTAATAGTGAACCATATAACCAACTCAAAGGCGCTCCCTCACATTCCATCCCTAAGAATAAAAAGTCAATGCCGCCAAAATAATTATAAATATGTTGATAAATTTTATTCTCAATGTTATTAGAATCTGCTGCTATTACCATGGAATTACCCTTGATATTCAGCAAATAGGCAATTTTAGTTCTAATATTTAAATCCGCATGTTCTCCTAAAAAAGGTAATCCGGTAATAGTGCCATCGGGAATATCAATGTTTTCGATTTCATCCAGTTCAATAACTTTTTTAAACCCTAGTTGTTTTAACATTAATTTTAACGATGGATCTGCCAAACTTCCACCATTATTTTTCGGGATAACGATATTTTCAACTTTATGCCTTAATTGTAACAAAGTCTCAAATAAACAATGATCCTGATGATTGTGAGTAATTAACACATAATCAATTTTGTCTGGCAAATCAGAATAGGTATAACGAGAAACTTCGCTATCATACTTATAACTAATTATCGGATCACATAAAATACTAACGTCCTTTGATTCAATTAACAGACAAGCATGGCCAAAGTAACGAATTCTCAAATCATCACCGACATATCCTTGATAATCTTCCGGCTGCTCTTCGGTAAAAAATGAGGCGAAAAGTTGCTCATCTTCATGGCTGATACCGAGTTTTTCTGCAATATCACCTAAAGAATTTGCCTGCCTTTTCATTCTACATAAATCATCTATTACCCCAGACCGAAATGGCAGATTAATGTGCAATTTCCCATCGGATTTCAATCGGGGAGTACTAAAAGCAAAAGAACGCTTTTCCTCTTGATCTGTCAAAAACATTGCCAAGCTTTGCAATGATTCATCATAATAGGGACTTTTATACAATAAACCTTCAATTAACCGAAAGGAAGGGTGATTATTCAAGTCATAAACTAATTCTACATAACCTTTTAAAATTTCCGGCACATTTTCATAAAGAGCCTCGATGGAATAACCTGTTGCTTCGTCGAGTAACATCCCATTTAGAGATTTTATCGCTGCTGCAAGTTCCAACATATGAGCTTGCTCTTTTTTAGTTTTTTCCATCAATGCTTTAATTTCTTCAACCTTATCAGCACCATAATTAATAAATGGACCCCCCAACATTTTGGGATTTTTGAGGGTAGTAATATGTACCTGGGGTGCTGACACAAATGATTGCATTATCTTTAAATGGGAACTAGCTATATACATAGCAGCCGTCACCGGAGAAATCAGATATGACCACGCATACCACTGATTAAATAATGGTTCTAAAACAACATTTTGCTTGAGATATACTTGTTTGTTAGTCATCTGTTTGTCGAATATTTTAAATTTATGTTTTTTTATATTTAGATTTAAAATGTAAATCAGCTGAAGAAAATCAGCTCAAATTTCGCCGACCTTTTATCACTACATGGATACCATTTATAGGAGGTGGGGCAAAAGAATTTTTCGATGGTGCTTTAACAGATTTACTATCATCTAATACTAAATCCCAACCAGATAGCACCGTTGCTAAAACCATTTTTATCTCAAGTTGAGCAAATGCTACACCAATACAGCGACGATTCCCTCCACCAAAAGGTAAATATTCATAGGGAGCAAATTCCCGCTCTAGAAATCGCTCTGGCTTGAATTGTTCTGGCTGGGGATATAAATCTTCTCGATGGTGAGTTAAATGAATACATGGAGATAAAATCGTACCAGGCTCAAACTGGTAATCCTGGATTTGCAATGTTGATTTAACTTGTCGGGGAAAAGCAAACTGTGGCGGGGGATAAATTCTTAATGTTTCTTTATAAATAGCGTCTAAATATGGGAGTTGACTTACGGTTTTCACATCCAAATTTTCACCAACACTATCCAACTCTTGCAATAGTTTTTCAAGCACTGGCGGGTGACGCAAAATCCAATAAAATGCCCTGGCTAAGGTCGTTACAGTAATTTCTGGACCCTGTGTCATCAGTGTCAATAACTCGTCGTGCAACTCCACATCTGTCATTGACTCACCATTATCGTAGCGACTTGCCATGATTAATGAGAGAACATCAGTGCGGGATGGATCTGGTTGTTGACGACGTTGAGCAATCTGAGCATAAATAATCTCGTCAATTTGTTGTTTGCGGCGCAATATTTTCCCCCAGGTACTCCACGGGCCTAGATCCCACCGCAAAAACAAAAAATGCAAAAAGATAATTTGTAATATCGATATATTCGGATTTAAGAATGTAGTCAGAAGTTCCTTGAGTTTTTGATTCTGTTCACTTGCCAACTTTCCCAATAAAACCCTGAGGCTTACTTCCAAAGACATCATTTCCAGGGATTGATGAAGTGATAAGGATTTACCAATAGGCCAAGTGTTAGCCTCTTGCACTGTAATTTGGCGGATGATCTCACCCCAACTTTGTATGCGTTCCCCATGAAATGGGGGCGCTAAAAGTTTCCTGTGTTCTATATGACGTTCTCCCGATTGCACCACTAGGGAGTGTTCTCCCAGCAAAAATGGATGATTACCAGCTTCCTTCCCAGAATCCAATTGTTTTGTATTCGCTGCAAATACCTCGCGAATAATCTGAGGATTGCTAATGAATACATGGGGGGTAGAATCTGAAGAAACCCGCAAGGTAAAAATGTCCCCATAAAGTTGATGGCACTCTTTTAGGTATTCTTCACCCCTAGTCAGCCATTGGAATTGTTGCAACCAAGGATGAGCTTGGGGTCCTTTAGGTAGATTGTGGGTAGACATTTTAACTAATCCTCTGACGTTGAAATTTAAGATCAGCACACTAATTGTTTGTTACTGGGTAACGTTCATTGGATTTTTGCACATGGGTAAAAAGTTTCTCACAAATTACCTTCACAGTAAAATATATAACTTTATCGAAAAAAGTAAAAGTGAGATGGCGGAATATCATCCCATGGGAAGATTTACAAATCAAAAAATATCCAATTTCATTTGCTTCTATTCATATGAAACCGTTTATAAATATCTAGACAAAACTACCCAAGGGTCAACAAATCTAGACAACTACGTTTATAGTCTCAGTCCAAAGTTCTAAAACTACAGGCATAAACGGCAATGTATGCCAGTCGCCCCAACGGAGGGAATCCCCGCACGGCGCTGGCTCCTCATCCCATTCATAAGATTTGGGATTACTTTAATATCAGCGCCTTAATTAACCTATCTGCACCCCTGTCATCCTGGATAATTGACTTGCCACAGTTCCCCTAATTAACCCCAGAGAAACTCCTATCTGGGGTTTTAGATGAAACCTGGCTTGGAGTCCGTTTCCCCTTCATAACTATGCGAATCTTATTTGCTGATGGTAATAAAGCGCCCTTATATGAGGGCTTGGGCATACTACTATCTAGTGCTAGATGCCAACGAGATAAGATAGTTGCCAACACCAGTTTCATCTCCAGTTGTGCTAACATAGTGCCAATACAACGACGATGACCACCACCAAAGGGGAAATATTCATAGGGAGCAAAATCCCGCCCCAGAAAACGCTCTGGTTTAAACTCCTTCGCCTGGGGATATATGTCTTCCCGATGGTGGATCGCATGAATGGAAGGAAGTATTATCGTACCAGGCTCAAACTGATAATCCCCAAGTTGCAAAGTTTTCTTCACTAGTCTGGGGAAAGTCAGCACCGCTGTCGGGTAAATTCGCATGAACTCTTTATAGACAGCATCTAGGTAAGGTAACTTCATAATCTCCTGGGGATCTGGATTGTCTCCCAAGGAGTCCAGCTCCTGCAATAGCTTTTCATACACTTGGGGGTAATAAAGAATCCAATAAAATGCCCTGGCTAAACTAGTCCCAGCAACTTCAGGACTTTGGGCCATTAAAGTGATCACCTCATCCCGCAGTTCTAAATCCGTCATTGGTTCACCAGTATCATAGCGACTGGCTATCATCACAGAAAGGATATCAATTTGGGACGGATCGGGGTTTTCCCGGTGTTCGCGGATCTCAGCGTAGAGAATATCGTCAATCTGCTGTTTTTCCCGTAACAAATTTGCCCAAATATTTACAGGGCCCCATTGTAAAAACGGCAAATAAAATGACATCGCTCGCAATACCGGCCTTTTGGGATTCATGATTTCCAGCAACAGATCCCTTAACTTCTGGGAACGCTGACTATCCTTTGAACCCAACAAAATCTCGTTTCCTAAGTCTAAAAATATTGCTTGCAGCGATTGATAAATGGGAATTGGTTGATCAATAGTCCACCCCCTAGCCATTGACTCAGCCAGTTCCCGGATTGTCTGACTGTAGACCTTTACATTCTTTTCATGCAAACATGGTGTTAATAATTTCCGTTGTTGTCTGTGGCGTTTTCCAGACAATGAAACTAGGGATTTCTCCCCTAATAAAAATGGATTATTAGTTGCTTCCACACCAGAGTCCACCTGTTGTGGCCCTGCTGCAAACAACTCCTGAACCATTTGGGGACTACCAATAAACACGTAAGAAGCAAAATCTGGACCTACTTTGAGGGTAAAAACATCCCCATATTTGTGGAAGCAGTCTTGTAAATATCCATCTTGTCTGGTTAACCATTGTAGTTTTTGCCAGCAAGGATAATCTTTGGGACCATTGGGAACTTTATATGTAGCCATTTGGATAATTTTCTCTGGTCAATCAATTTTGGATTTTGGATTTTGGATTTTGGTCACTATTTCCCTGTCCTAGTTGTTTACTTGAGGATTCGTAAGGAACGCAAACTCCAGTAGGGTTTGGCAAGAAAATCGAAAATAATAGTCAATATTTTTTCATGCCAGGGAACCCAATGGGAGGACATGTGGTGTATTGTATAAGACTCTTGTTTGTCTAGTAATTTATAGAATTTCCCATCGACTTCTATTGGGGCACCCGGTTCAAAAATGTAACTCGGACAACTGCGAACCTTGGAACTTTTATGGAATTTCCCTGCTAGTACACAATCACTGAGTAAAACTGGTCCGGTGCTGTAACAGACATAATATGCCATGGAGTCACCAAACAAGCGATTACCCTTCAATAGGGATCGATGTTGGCGTTTTTCTAGTGCTGCAAAAATCTCTAACCAAAGTGGATGTCCAGGTACACTACCGATGATGGCATTACTATAGCCATCATAGGCCTGTGAAAGCACTAATTCAAAATCTCCTAGTAAATCATCAATTGGTTTGAGACATTCAATATCCATATCCACATAGAATCCACCATAGTAGTGGAGAATAAAATAGCGTATGGCATCAAAACGCTGAATTGGATATGGATAACCATCAAACACTGGCATAAACCAAGAATAATTCTCCCCCATGAACTTTCTGGCTTTGGCCTCATCCCAAAAAACATATTCCCAATGGGGGTGATGCTCTTTAACTGTTTGACTATAACGACGATAGTCTTCTGGTATTGCTGCTTCTCCTGAGAAAAAAACCTGATGTATGATTTTAGGAATCTGATTCATGGGTTTGGTTCATTTGACCTTTGTTCATCTCATCTAGACTTAAAAGCGTGCAAATTTATTATTAAATTAACCAGATTTCAATTTTGCGTTTTTGCCATGGCCTGACGCAAGCTCAATGGGCGCATATCTGTCCACACTTCTTCAATATATGCTAAACATTCCTCTTTGGAACCTTTTTTTCCCACAGTCTTCCAGCCTAATGGTAAATCCTGTTTCCATTGGGGCCAAATGGAGTACTGTTCTTCGTGATTCACTACCACCAGATAAATAGCGTCGTTATTTTGTTCTGCTTGTTTCATAATTTTTATTAACCGTGAAGATAAATGATTTTAGTTTTGTTTTTAACTATCCATGGACACAATGTATTTTATCCAACCGAGATGATTGTGACAGGTATGAGGACAAAAAATGGGATTGGTAAGGGTTAGAGCAAAGCAGTAGGATAATTGCTGATACTACTATTGCGGTTGGCAACAAGTCAAAATTAATTAGGTTACAATCATCCAAATTCCAGAGTTTTTGTCAGTGAATCAACTCCTAGTAGGGTATCACATGAATATAATGTACATAAATAATATAAAATAATAATCAATATATCTATAGATAGTTTGATAATTAATTGAGTACTTGTTTATACTAGTGGTTGCTATCTACAGGCTATCTATAGGCTATTTTTATTTATCTGAAAAAATAAAAATATAAATGTTATAGATAGTCAGGCAATTTAGGACATATAGCAATGGACATGGTTAGAACAGTATTGTTCGACTCAAGAACTGTCAATTGTCAAGTGAAAAACGTCCTAACTATCGAATGCAACTGCTATACATAGAAAAACCAACCAAAAAAAATTAGAATCCCAACTAAATAACTAAAAATGCACTAAAATCAGACTGAAAATTTTTGTTTTTTTCAGTGATGGAGGGCGACACCCTTATCTACCTAAGCTTGTTTAGATGGTAAGGAATGCCGCAAAAACTATGGGTCGAGTCAAATTTACAGTATTCAAGCGGTTTTGGGCGATTTCCAAACTCTATTTGCTAGGGAATGAAAAAAAAGGTGCTATAGGTCTACTTTTAATTCTCGCAGTTTTATTGTTCGCCAATACTCAAGTTAAGGTATTATTAAATACTCAACAGGGAAATTTGATTTCTGCCCTTGCAGCCCGTGATAGCGATCGATTCTCGCAAGTTGTCATTCTGGCAACCATAGGGATAGTCTTATTTGGTACACTCAATTCTGGCTATGGCTATTTGCGAAAGACCATAGGGCTTTATTGGCGACGGTGGTTAACCCATTATTTACTCAAGAAATATTTCAGTAATCGCGCCTTTTACAATCTCAGTCACTCCCATCAAGAGATTGATAACCCAGATCAACGTATTGCGGAAGATGTGGATAGCTTTTGCCAAGAATCCCTTGAGTTTTTGGTGAATATAATTGAATCTGTTTTTGTTGTACTTTCTTTTAGCCTGATTCTTTGGAATATTTCCCAAACTTTAGTTTTTAGTCTGATAATTTATTCTACGCTAGCCTACACTATAACTATTAGTGGCTACGGTAGAAAGTTAACTAAACTACATACCGATCAACTGAGGAAAGAAGCTGATTTCCGCTTTGGCTTAGTTCGCATCCGCGAGAATGCCGAATCCATCGCCTTCTACAATGCTATTCCCCAGGAAGACAACAAAGTTAAACTGATATTTAATATATTATTTCGTAACTTTAAAAAGTTGATCCTCTGGTCAGAGATGTATTTCAATATTTTCAAAGACCAGTTTGGTAATCTTCCTTGGTTCATTCCACCATTAATTTTGGCAAGCCAAATTCTGTCAGGGCAAATTGAGGTGGGAAAAGTTACAGAAGCAAGCGGTGCTTTTGGACAAGTTGCTTTTTCTGTAAACTTGATTATGTATCGGTTTGATAAACTGACCAAATTTGCAGCTTCCATCGATCGCCTATATGTATTTTATGATTATCTCCAACAGCCAAGGGAAAACATAGCTAATGGTAAAACTATTGATGTGGTGATAGATGACCGCTTGGCTGTGGAAAACCTGACTGTGCATACCCCTAATACTCAGAAAATTTTATATCAAAATCTCTCATTAGCGGTGCCAAGCGGTCAGGGATTATTGATTATGGGAGAAAGTGGATGTGGGAAAAGTTCTTTGTTACGTACCTTTGCTGGTTTATGGAATTCGGGAACAGGGGTGGTGATTCGCCCAGAATTATCAGAAATTCTATTTTTACCCCAGCGTCCTTACATGATTTTGGGAAATCTCCGGGAACAATTACTCTATACTAATCCTAAGAATGATATTAGTGATGAAGAGTTCTACCAAATTCTCAAGCAAGTAAATTTGTCAGATATAGTAGAGCGATTCGGGGGTTTGTCAGCAGAAGAAGATTGGGGTGATGTTCTTTCTTTGGGGGAACAACAAAGGCTGGCTTTTGCCCGAATCTTGCTGAGAAAACCTAGGTATACGATGCTGGACGAAGCAACGAGTGCCTTGGATGTTCATAATGAAGAACATCTTTATCATCTTTTATTAGAAACAAGGACAACCTTTATTAGTGTTGGCCATCGCCCCGATTTGAAAAAATATCATGAGGTTGTTGTCACTCTTCCCTGAAAATAATAAGTAATGAGTAATGAGTAATAAGTAATGAGTAATAAGTAATAAGTAATGAGTAATAAGTAATGAGTAATAAGTAATGAGTAATAAGTAATGAGTAATAAGTAATGAGTAATGAGTAATAAAAGTCCGAAGAATATGGTATGCAGTTTCTTGGTTCCTTGTCCCCTTGCCCTTCTTCTGTGACTTTAGCCCTGAGCAACGGGAGCATCTTACTCCCCTTATACTAAGCGGGCTTTCCGGCCCGCACTACAAATTCAAACATTTGGGATGCTCCCTGAGCAGCTTGTGTCAAAATCCAACTGCTAGGCAAAGGTAAAATTTATTACTCATTACTCATTATTTGTTACTTATTACTTGTTACTTATTACTCGATCCAGACTGGAAAGCAGCCAGGGGATTGTATCCAGTTTAATGTGTGGTTAAATCGATGAAACTAGAGAATATTAGAGCAATAGTCACCGGTGCTGCAAGTGGAATTGGGCGTTGTATTGCTCTGGAACTTGCACGCACAAAAGGTGCAATAATAGTGGGGGGAGATATCAACGTTGATGGCCTCAATGAACTAGAAGCTGAAAGCGCCAATCTACCTGGGAAAATCTATGGTATGTACCTTGATGTCGCCAATGAATCGGCGGTGAAGTCTTTTATGTCCCAGGCTTTTGCCAAAATGGGATCTGCTAACACCCTGGTTAATAATGCTGGTATTCTTCAAGATGGTCTACTGGTGACGCGTGAAGATGAAGGTTGGTTGCGTAAACTACCCACAGCACAATGGAAACGAGTCCTGGATGTCAATCTCACTGGTTGCTTTTTTATGGCTCGGGAATTTGCTGCTGAGGTGATGGAAAGGGACATCTCTCCCAGTCTCATAGTAAATATTTCCTCCATCACCCGGTCAGGCAACCCTGGTCAATCTAACTATAGTGCATCTAAAGCTGGCCTGGATGCCCAAACCCGTACCTGGGCCTTGGAATTGGCTCCTTGGGGATTTAGAGTTGCAGGAATTGCTCCTGGATTGACAAAAACATCTATCTTAAGCCAGGTATCAGAACAAACCCAGGCTGATATAATTTCTAAAGTCCCCCTGGGACGAATGGCAGAACCATACGAAATTTGGTTAGCGATGCGCTTTATTATTGAATGTGATTATTTCACAGGGCGCGTCATTGAAGTAGATGGTGGAGCTGATATTAGTCATTAACAAAACTCCACAAAAAAGATGTTCCAATCTTGTGGGACGGACATCCTGCCTTGTGGGACGGGCATCCTGCCCGTATTATCAGCACCGCAAGATGCCTGCGCCACAATAAATTTTGGGATTTTTTTTATTTGGAAAACTCTAAGTCGTTTTATAACTTGTATTTGCGAGTAAAATCTGGCACTATTCTCGTAAGACTGCAAAAATTATCCCAAATATTCCTTCCAAGTGTCCACTACTTTATCCCAGTACCAATTTCTGACCTACTTAACTTGTAGCCTGAGTATTAATTATGACTTTTTCCGAAGTAGACGACTTTGAACTTTTGGAATTACTTCTTGAAGAGGAAGGAGTCAATCGCCAAGAAGACAAATTTCTGATCCAGCGTCGTGGTTTGACAAAAGCTCCAGCTTCCCACCAACAAAGACGTTTGTGGTTCCTGTATGAATTAGAACCCACCTCTTCAGCTTATAATATCTGTGCCGTATTTCGTCTAGACGGCAAATTAAAAATAAAAGCTTTAAAATCAGCCTTTCAACAATTACAGCAACGCCACGAAAGCCTCCGCACTACATTCATGACTATTGACGGTGAACCGTGGCAAAAAATTCACCCCAATCCTTTATCTGAATTACAATTAGAGGACTGGAGTCATATTCCATCAGAGGAAGTTGAAGAGAAAATTTCCGGGATCGCACCCCTAGAATCACAATATTCTTTTGACTTAGAGGGTGGTCCCCTGGCTCAGATGCGTCTCTATCATCTGACACCAACCCAGCATGTATTGGCTCTCACTTTCCATCATATTATTGCCGATGGCTGGTCCCTGGGGATCATTATCCAAGAACTGGCCACTCTTTATCATTTAGCCCTCCAAGAAAATACTGCTGGACTGGAGGAGTTAAAGATTCAATACGCCGATTATGCTATTTGGCAAAAAGAGCAATATAACGATGAAGTAATATCAACACACCTGGCTTATTGGGAAAAGCAATTAGCCCAATTACCAGTGCTGCAATTCCCCACGGAGTTCCCTAGACCAAAGCTACAATCGTTTCAGGGAGACTTGTTCAGTTTCTCTATACCTCCTAGAGTGGCCAGTGAAATTCGCAAATTTACCAGCCATGAGGATGTTACTCTGTTTATGACCCTCATGGCTGGTTTTAGTGCGTTTTTGGGGCGTTATTCCAGCCAGGAGGATATTCCCGTCGGTACTTCCATTGCTAACCGTCCGGGAATTGATAGCGAGAAACTGATCGGGTTTTTCGTGAATATGTTGGTGATTCGCACCGATTTGTCTGGAGAACCTAGTTTTCGTACTCTGGTGAGGAGAGTGAAAGAAACTGTCCTCCAGGATTTTGACCATGCAGATGTGCCCTTTGAGACTCTGGTTGAGAGGTTGCATGTAGAGCGAGATACGAGTCGCAATCCTCTGTTTCAAATTGCTTTTACTTTACTGAATGCGCCTAAAAGTCAGTTGAGTACAGGGGATTTGACTGTTAATCCCCTAGCCAATAAAGAAGCTGCTCGGTTTGATTTAGAACTGTTTATCACAGAAAATCAAGACAGTATCGACGGTGTTTTTTCTTACAATACTGATTTGTTTAGTCGGGAAACCATAGAACGTTTTACCCGACATTTTTGTAACTTGCTGGAGAATTTAGTTACCCAGCCGGATACTTCAATTTGTCATTTACCCATACTGCTGCCCCAGGAGTATAGCCAGTTCATGCCTGCGGCTCCCAAGGAGAGTTTCGCGGTGGAGTCATGTTTGCATGAAATTTTTAGCCAACAAGCAGCTTTGCGCCCCCGGAAAACGGCGGTAAGTTTTGAGGACGAATCCCTTACCTATGAACAGTTAAATGAACGGGCTAACCGTTTAGCACACCATTTGATTGGTTTGGGGGTGAAACCGGAATCACGGGTGGGACTGTGGTTGAATCGTTCTTTGGATATGGTGGTGGCGATTCTGGCTGTGTTAAAAGCAGGGGGGACTTATGTTCCCTTTGATCCCGATTATCCCACAGAACGGGTAATTTATATGGTTGGGGATAGCCAGGTTGGGGTAATACTCACCCAGTCAGAATTTCAGTCACAGCTGCCACCACACCAAGCACGGGTGGTTTCCCTGGATCAGATCCCAGGGGAACTAGAAACGGAAAAATCCAGCAATCCAGAGGTGGGAGTTGAACCCGATAACGCTGCCTACATTATCTACACCTCCGGCTCCACTGGCAAACCCAAAGGGGTAGTGGTTACCCATAGGAATGTGGTGCGGTTGATGTTGGCGACGGAAAATTGGTTCGGTTTCAACCACCAGGACGTGTGGACTTTGTTTCACTCCTATGCCTTTGATTTCTCCGTGTGGGAAATGTGGGGTGCTTTCTTCTTTGGTGGCAGTTTGATTGTCATTCCTTATTTGGTCAGCCGTTCCCCAGAAGACTTTTATAATTTATTATGCGATCGCCGAGTCACGGTTTTAAACCAAACCCCATCAGCTTTTCGCCAATTGATCCAAGCGGAGTCCGTGATTTGTCGGGAAAGTGAACTGAATCTGCGCTATGTGATTTTCGGGGGAGAAGCCCTAGAATTAGGGAGTTTAGAACCTTGGTTTGACCGTCATGGTGATGATTTTCCCCAGCTGGTCAACATGTATGGGATTACGGAAACAACCGTCCATGTGACCTATCGTCCCATTCGTTTACGGGATGTGAAACAACAACGGGGGAGTTTGATTGGTCAGCCCATTCCCGACCTTTGTGTTTATATTCTAGATGATTATGGACAACCAGTGCCCCCGGGAGTGGTGGGTGAAATGTATGTCGGTGGGGGTGGTGTCACCCGTGGCTATTTGAACCGTCCCCAACTAACTGCCCAGAGGATGGTGGTTAACCCCGCTAATCCCCAAGGACAGGAGCGGGTTTACAAAACAGGGGATTTGGCGAGATACCTGCCCAATGGGGACATTGAATATTTAGGTCGCAACGACCATCAGGTGAAGATTCGCGGCTTCCGGGTAGAATTGGGGGAAATCGAAGCCGTTTTACGCACCAGTCCCGGTGTCCGCATTGCTCGCGCGATCGCTCACCAGTCAAGTCAGGACGATTTTCGCCTAGCTACATATATTGTTCCTGAAAATGACTTGACAAAAGTACCTGAATATGAATCTCTAATTAAGGAACAGACGGAGGAATGGCAATTTACCTTTGATGAAACCTATGGTACGGAATCAGCAGAAACAGAGGTAGATTTTAATATTGCAGGTTGGAATAGTAGTTATGACAGTCAGCCAATTCCTCCGGGGGAAATGCGTCAATGGTTAGATAGTACCTTGGAACGGGTCCGAGCCTTGGCTCCCCAAAGGGTGTTAGAAATTGGCTGCGGGACTGGGATGATTCTGCTCAATATTGCTCCCGATGTGGAATCTTACTGGGCTACTGACTTTTCCCAACAGGCTATCTCCCGTTTGCAAGGGATTAGCAACAGTTGTCAGTTGGCGAATGTGCATTTATTGCACCAGGAAGCTATAGATTTTTCCCGGGTTCCCCAAGGTTATTTTGACACCATTGTCATTAACTCCGTGGCCCAGTATTTCCCCTCCTTGGATTATTTCCAGCAAGTAATTGCCGGTGCTTTGGATAAACTAGCTCCAGGGGGAAGTATTTTTATTGGGGATAATCGCCATTTACCCCTGTTGAGTACTTTCCATACCAGTGTTGCCTTTGCCCAAGCTCCCAGTCAAATTGATAGACAAGGTTTTGCACTGCAAGTTAAGCAGGTGGCGGAAAAGGAAAATGAGTTAGTCATCGATCCGGCTTTGTTTGTCCATCTGCAACAGAATTTTCCCTCCATTGATACGGTGGAAATTCACCTTAAGGGGGAAAATACGGATAATGAATTAACTAAATACCGTTACGATGTGGTTGTGCATACTAAAGACGGGGTAGAGGACGGTAATTCTACTGGGGTATTTCCTCCCCGGCGGAAGGATACTGATTTAATGAACCGCACTAGACACGAAGTGGCTTCCCGCAGGGTAGACGCAAAGAGCGCAAAGGAAGAGGAAAAAGATAGAGAATCTTACACCGAGAAGGGGGTAATTTGGCAGGATTGGCAAAGCTTAAATTGGCAATTAGGCGATTTGCAGCAGCATTTGCAGAGTCAACCAGGGACTGCGGTGGGTTTACGGGGTATTCCTAATGGCCGTCTGGTGGTAGATAGGGCGATTTGCCAATGGTGCAAGGGGGATGGCGAGGCTGGTACGGTGGGAGAATTCCGGGACAGTCTGCAACAATTGGATAATTCTACAGCTGTTAATCCTGCAGATTTGCAAACTCTGGCTAGGAGCATGGGTTACGATGTGATTCTTAGCTATTCTGGGGATTTTGGTGCGGATTGTTTTGATGTTTGTTTTTATAGCGCAAATGGTACGGGAAAGCGGCGCTGTCCTCAAATGCCGATTACAGAAAAAGAGTTGGGTAGCGGATTTGGCAACGGATTGGGTAACGGATATAACGGATGTGCAGATAATGGGAAACAAAATGGAGGGAGTAAAAAATTATATTCGGTGAATCCTCTGCAAGGGCGTTTTGCTAGGTTACTGGTTAGTCAGTTAAAGCAGCAAGTGCAAGAACAATTACCGGAATATATGCGGCCCTCGGCTTTTGTGCTGTTGGATAGTTTGCCTTTGACTCCTAGTGGTAAGCTGGATTTGCGCTATCTGCAAGAATCAGAACCAGAAATTGCGATCGCAAATAAAAATCATGTTGCTAGTCCACCTACAACCCAGACTCAACAAAGGGTATGGGGATTATGGCAAGATGTGCTGGGTATAGACTCCATGGGTGTGGAAGATGACTTCTTTGCTTTGGGGGGACATTCTTTACTGGCTACTAAACTGGTTTCCCGGATTCGTGCAGAATTCAAGATTAAAGACTTTGCGCTACGAAAGGTTTTTGAGTATTCAACCATCGCTAGTTTGGCTGGGGAACTCGATAACCTAGGGTTCCAGGATGAGGATTTAGCAGAGTCAAAATTAGAAATACCTAGGGTTAGTCCTAGGGAGAATCTTCCCCTTTCCTTTGCTCAACAAAGACTGTGGTTTTTGGATAAACTGGAACCGCAAAATCCGGCTTACAATATTATGGTTGGCTTCCGGTTAACGGGAGAGTTAAACCAACCAGCATTAGAGCGCAGTTTACAAACTATAGCCCAACGCCACGAAGTTTTACGCACTACCTTTGCCCAGGATAATCACGGCAATCCCATCCAAATTATCCAAGAATTCCGGGAAATTCCCCTGACAATTATTGACTTAAGTGATTACCAGCCCCAAGAGCGGGAAGCACAACTGCAAACGGCAGCCATGGAAGAATCCATGCGTCCCTTCAATCTCCACGAGGATACATTAATTCGGGTTCACCTGTACCGCCTAGAAACAAATATGCATGTATTGGTAGCGGTGATGCATCATATTGTGTCTGATGGTTGGTCCTTTGGAGTTTTAGTCAAGGAATTGTCCTCCTGCTACACAGCTTTTTGTCAATCACAATCACCAGCCTTACCATCACTATCCCTACAATACGCTGATTTTGCCCACTGGCAACGCACTACCTTTGAGCAAACCCAACTCCAACAACAACTGGATTATTGGCGACGGGAACTCAGCGGAGAATTACAATCCTTAGAATTACCTTGTGATTTTCTGCGTCCTGCGATCGCAAATTATGAAGGAAAAGCTGTATCATTTACGGTGGACGGCGAACATTACCAAGGCTTGAAGCAGCTGTGTGAATCCCAAGGTGTGACTTTATTTATGGGATTGCTAGGGGTGTTTAAAACCTTGTTAATGCGTTATTCCCAACAGCATGACTTGCTAGTGGGAACTCCCATTGCGAATCGTAACCATAAACAAACTGAAGACCTAATTGGCTTTTTTGTCAATACCTTAGTTATCAGGACTGATTTGAGTGGTAATCCCTCGTTTCTTACCTTGCTAGAACGGATTAAAGAGAAAACCCTGCAAGCATACTCCCATCAGGATTTACCCTTTGAAAGGTTAGTAGAAGAACTGCAACCAGAGAGAAATCTCAGCCACAATCCCTTGTTCCAAGTGATGTTTGTGTTGCAGAATGCACCCCTAGGAAAGTTGGAATTACCGGGTTTAACTTTAAGTCCCTTGGAACTAGAAAGTGTAACCGCAAAATTTGACCTCACCCTGTCCATGACGGAGACAGAAGCAGGGTTAGAAGGTAAATGGGAATATAAAACTGATTTATTTGCACCAGCCACCATCACCCGCATCGCCGAGCATTTCCAAACCTTGCTAGGGGAGATTGTAGCTAATCCCCAGCAGCAATTAACAGAATTACCCCTGCTCACCCCCACCGAACGCCATCAACTCCGGGAATGGAACAATACCCAGATGGATTATCCCCGGGATTTGCATATCCATCAAATGTTTGCAGTCCAGGTGGAACGCACACCGGATGCGGTGGCGGTGGTATTTGAGGGTGAGGAATTAACCTACAGGGAACTGAACACCCAAGCCAATCAATTAGCCCATTACTTGCAAAATTTGGGAGTTAAACCAGATACCCTAGTGGCAATTTGCGTTGAACGTTCCTTGGAAATGTTAGTTGGGGTATGGGGAATTCTCAAAGCTGGTGCAGCTTATTTGCCCTTAGATCCTACCTATCCCCAGGATCGTTTAGCATATATGTTGTCAGATGCCCAAGCATCAGTAGTACTAACCCAACAGTTTTTGGTGAATGACTTACCAGAAACCGAAGCCAATATCATTAGTTTAGATACATTTTGGGAACTTATTGCCCAAGAAAGCCCAGAAAATCCCCCTATCACCACCATTCCCGACAACTTAGCCTATGTAATTTACACCTCTGGTTCCACAGGTAAACCCAAGGGAGTACAAATCAGCCATAAAAACTTGGTTCACTCCCTCGCAGCCCGTTTTGCTTGCTACAGCGAACCAGTAACCAATTTCCTCTTACTCTCATCCCTAGCCTTTGATGCTTCCATCCCTGGCATATTTTGGACACTTTGTCAAGGAGGTACCCTACACCTACCAGAGGAAAACTCCCAATGGGAGCTACCCAAACTAATTCAACTCATAGCCCAAAACCGCATCTCCCATTTAATTAGCCTGCCTTCCCTGTATGGGTTAATTTTAGAACAGGCCACACCAGAACAATTAGCTGCCCTACAAACAGTAGTGGTGGTAGCCGAAGCTTGTTCCCCAGAGTTAGTTGAGTATCATTCCCAACAACTCCCCCAAACATCTTTATTCAACGAATATGGGCCCACGGAAGGAACAGTTTGGAGTAGTTTATACACCTTGTATCCCCAGTCAGAACCATTACAAATCTCCATTGGTCGTCCCATTGCCAATACCCAATTTCATATCTTAGATCAAAACTTGCAGCCAGTACCCGTGGGGATTCCCGGGGAACTGTATATCCATGGTGTGGGACTAACCAGGGGTTATTTGAACCGTCCGGGATTAACAGCCGAAAGATTCATCCCCAATCCTTTCAGCGATGAACCAGGTAGCCGTTTGTATAAAACTGGTGACTTAGCATCCTATCTCCCCGATGGGAACATTGATTTCCTGGGAAGGATGGATAACCAAGTGAAAATACGTGGTTTCCGCATTGAGTTAGGAGAAATTGAAACCATCCTCTGCCAGCATTCTTCCGTCAGAACGGGAGTGGTTGTAGCTCAGGAAGACAAACCAGGGGATAAGTCTCTAGTAGCTTATGTTACCACCTACGAAGAGCAAGTCCTGTCCACCAACGCCCTACGCCGCTTCCTCCAGGAACAGCTGCCCGACTACATGGTTCCCAGCAACTTTGTCATCTTAGACACCATACCTTTGATGCCTAACGGCAAAGTCGATCGCAAAGCCCTAACAGGTGCATCATCAAATACCAGAGTCCGTTCCAGCAAACAAATTTTACCCCGGACACCCTTGGAGCAGACATTAGTACAATTGTGGGAAGAAACCCTGCAAACTAGTCCCATTGGCGTTACGGAAAATTTCTTTGATTTAGGGGGTCATTCCCTACTAGCAATTCGCTTGTTGGCTGACATCGAAAAACATTTAGGATACAGTCTTCCCCTGGTAATCTTCTTCCGGGAAGGAACCATCGAGAAAATTGCTGCCATGCTAGAAAGGGAGTATGAAACCAATGACTCCCAACTTCTCATACCTCTGCAAACCAAAGGGGACAGACAACCCCTATTTCTCATCCACCAACATGGTGGTTATGGTTTATCCTACTCGGTTTTGGCCCAGACTTTGGATCAAGAACAACCATTGTATGCCCTACAAGCCCGTGGTTTAGATGGAAAACAACAGCCCTTAGACTCCATTGCAACCATGGCTGACACCTATATCTCGGTGATGCGAGACATCGTACCCCACGGTCCCTATTCCCTTGGCGGCCACTCTTTTGGTGGACTGGTGGCTTTTGAAATGGCTGCTCAATTAGAAGCTGCGGGAGAAGTAGTGGAAAATCTGTTGATTATCGATACCCATCCCCCCTTACCAACTGCTGGACTAGAGTTATCACAAGAAGAAGATGATACCGCTCTTTTAAACTTCTTAGTTGAACAAATTGGATTGCATGTAAACGAAACCATAGATGTTTCACTAGAGGAACTTGCAACTCTAGAATCAGCAGCACAAATGGAGTATGTACTCGCAGCTTTACGTAAGTCTGAACTCATTCCACCCGACGCTGGTGAAAATTTCCTGACTGGTTTTATGAATGTTTATAAAGCCAATTCCCGGGCTGTTCTTGGTTATCAACCCCAAGCAATTAAATCTTCATTGTCAGTCTTTAAAACCCAAGGATTAGCAGAACAATTTGCTGATGATCCCACTGTGGGTTGGCAAAAATTAGCTCACACACAAGTGAACGTTTATTCCGTAATTGGCGATCATCAAAGTATTTTGAAACAGCCCCATGTAACTCATCTTGCTGAAGCTATGAACAAAGTCTTGATGAACAGTCAGGTAAATTTGTAACTTCTCATTTGCGTGTGGTTATTTTAGGCGAAATCACCTAAAATAATCACAGCATAAATTAAGCATATAAAATCATCAATAAACATGAGTAAAAAATGATGCAAATTCATGAATGCCACCACCAAAAATCAACCCATTGAAACAGCAGTCAATGAAATTGAACGTATTCACCAACCGACTCTAGAGGAGTTTAAACACAAAATCTTTCCTGCTAGAAAGCCAGTGGTGATTACGGGAAAAATGACTGATTGGAAAGCATTATCTTTATGGTCAGTTGATTATTTGAATACCGTCATAGGCAATAAAGAAATTAATGTCCACGTTTCCCACAACAAAATATTCAATGTCGATCCAGAAGCTGGATTTACCATAGCTAGCAAAAAAATGAAGTTTACCGACTTCACAAATTGGATTGTGCAGGAGCAAAAAACTGACGAGCACTATTATCTCCAGCAAAGCCCAGTTACAATTACCTTTCCTGAACTGGTGCCAGATATCGAGATTCCAGATTACATCGATCCAAAGTTATTTATGATTACAAATCTCTGGATCGGTACTGGTGGTAATGTCTCACCATTACATCACGATATGTCTGAAAATTTGTTATCTCAGGTGTGTGGTCGTAAGCGGGTTTTGTTGTTTGCACCGCAACAAACTTCTCGATTATATCCTTTTCCTGCCCATTCAAAAACACCACACATGAGTCAATTAAATATTGACCAACTTGACATTAATAGGTTTCCTAAATTTCAAAAAGCACAATGTATAGAGTGTCTGCTGGAACCAGGTGAAATGCTTTTTATTCCAGCTTTTTGGTGGCACCAAGTTTACTCTCTAGATCAGATAAATATTTCCCTTAATTTCTGGTGGAAGACACATTTTAAAGAATATTTTACACCGCCTGGAAGGAGATTAGTAGCACAGATACCTGGTCTGATTTGGCAAATTTGCAAAAATTTTGCTGGGGCAAACTAGTGGTTTTTTTCATTAGTTTTTAGAGGTTGTGGCACAGCCATCTTGGCTGTGGTGGAATATTCAATTTCATAAACAAACAAACCCAGATTTACCATTATATAGCAATAAACATATTAGTTAAGACAGTATTGCTCGACTCAAGGAATGTCACCGAAGAGGCAGGGGAAGTGTGGGGAGTGAGGGAAGTGTGGGGAGTGTGGGAGGTTTAACTATCAACTATCAACTGTCAACTGTCAACTCCTAACTCCTAACTCCTACCTATCAACCATCAACTACCAACCATCAACTATCAACTATCAACTATCAACTGTCACTGGAGCTAAAATATGCCTAAAATCAGTGTTGTTACTCCATGTTACAACTTAGAAAAATATGTTGGCAAAGCAATAGAGAGTGTTAGTGCCCAAACCTTTACTGACTGGGAATATATCGTAGTCGATGACGGTAGCACCGATAATTCAGCCGAGGTAATTTCCTCCTACACCCAGATTGAGCCGCGCCTGCAATTAATCAAGCAGCAGAATGGTGGCATGGCAAATGCACGTAATAGTGGCTTTAGAGCTAGTTCTCCCGAATCAAAATACTTACTGTTTTTGGATGCGGATGATGTTTTGGAAACCCAAATGTTGGAGGTGATGGTTGAATATCTGGACGCACATCCCCATGTTGGTGTAGCCTACTGCGATCATTGGAATATAGACGCAGAGGGTAAAATTTTTGATCGAATTTACGTTTCTAGAATGGTTCCTTCCCGCTTTGGAGTACGATCATTACCTTACGACGAACCCCACACACCTATAGAATCTATTGCTGCTGGATTAGGACAAGGCATGGATGGCCGCGCTGTTCTTCGCCGATGCATCTATGAAAAAACAATGGGATGGGATGAGCAGTTAATGCGTGGTGGGATCGCAATTGACCTATTTGTTCACATGGGTTTATTTAGTGATATTCATTTTGTACCACAAAAACTGCACAGATATCGCCTCCACGATCCAAATCAATCCCACAGAACAGTTAATTATGAAGTTCAATCTCAGAAAATTTTAGCTAAGTGGAAAGAAGGATCATTTTTAACACCAGAGCAAAAATCCAGGGTGGCTCAATTATTATGGTTTTATCAAAGACGATTAGTGCCCCACGTAGAAATGGATACTGCAAAAGATTTTCTACGTAATAAAAAAATTGGAGCAGCATTCATGTTGTACTTGAGAGCAGCCAAAAAATATTTCAATCTCTGAGGGAAATTAGTGGCACTCAATTACAATTACTAGATATTTATGGAAAAGAATGTAGAGAAACCAATTTTAATCGTTCATTAACCTAATAAATTCGGTTTGATAATCATCCTTTGAGGGGATGTTTAAAAATAGATATTTCCGTAAACGAATGTGGAAAAACCAATTTTAATCGTTCATTAACCTAATAAATTTGGTTCGATCATCATCTTTTGAGAGGGTGTTTACAAGTTTTTATGTCTAATATAAAAATTATAGATTATAAAATTAATTAAACATAAAAATGATACACTAAATTTTCTGGTAATTCATAAGTTTTATTTATGTAAAATTTAGTTAAATTCAGAAATATTTTCGACAAAAATATAAATATTTTCTAATATATAAAAATAGTTCTATAGCTTGTTACAAGAAGGATGGATTTTGTAAAAAAATAAATTTACTATGGAAAATCAATTTTGCTCATGAGTTTTGATTGATTGATAAATCATCAAGCTAAATTCACCAAAAATGGATTCATACCAAGGATATTTAGATAAAAAAATCTCATATTTAGCTTGGCATTCGTCGTTAAATATAGAAAATAAATGCTTCAACATATAAAGGGGTCACATCTATTTTGTCAACCATAATTTATGATTTGCTGGATTTTATTCCTAAATTCTATCTATGCTGTAACCTATAGTTGGCAATAGATTACACTAGCCGTCTACTCTGTTGTTTGTACAATATTTATTTTTCAACAATTACAGTATTAAATTTGCAGGAAATTTATTTGAAATTTCCCAAAATTTTTTGTTGTCATTTCAAATATGGAATTTTGACAAAATCAATGATTCAAAAAACCTAAAGCATATTAACCGTTCAAGAACAATTATTATCATTGAGAATTAGAAATTTTGTAAAAATTACTTAAATTTGCTTTTTATATAATATATATATATATATGTATATAAATATCACTGCCGATTTATTTATATATTATTAGAGGCATTGATCAAACCCTTACTAACTTGAAATTATGGTTTCCGGATTGCAATTATCGTCTTTAACCCCTACCCCAAGTAGAACAACTCAAAATGAAATAAAATGGCTCGAATGGATGAAACAACAGGACGATCCATTCCCAGCATTGAAAGTTTTCAGTGAGAACTACCATTATTTTTCAATTAATCAGGCCGTGTCTTTTTCCCGTCTGTTAACAGTTGTGAATCCATACGACCGAGAGTCACTAGTTTTCATGGCAGATATGCTGCACCAGGAACTAGGAGGAGGCCAGCAAGACAGAGTACATTCGGTCATTTTCGAGCGTTTTGCGAAAGCAGTAGGCGTTGATCTGAGCAAATTGCCCCTGGCTGCCGATCAGGTAGTTGAGGGTGTGCGTTGGTATGCTTGCGAACTGGACAAGGGATTTGGGGGTTCATTGCCTTGTGCTTTGGCTACCTATCAATTTGTCGAAGGTTCTGGAGTTGATACTTATGCACCACTCCTAGACATCCTGCGGGATATGGGTATTGCAGAAGATGACTTGGAATTTTTTACTTTGCATGCAGAAGTAGAAATTGACCACACTGCGATCGCAGCCAACATAGTTAAGCGTGCCCGTGAAACCTTCACTCCCGAGGAAAATCAAATCTTTGATACCCAAAAGTGGTTGCTTCAAAGAGCTTGGGAACAATTTTGGGGGGATATACTCTTGGCATGTCAGCGAGAGACCTCTAGCCTAGTTGCTAATTAGTCGCTCCTAATTGCCGGTAGTTTTTACGGGCAATGGAGTTCGACAGTCCCTCGGCTTGACATCATCAAGTTGCGTCTATATACCATTTCTGCTAGAGATGCATATAGACGCAGCCTGAGCCCAGGAAAGCTATTAGTAACCTTCACAAAATAAGTTTTGTCCAAAAAGTTTAGTCGGCAATCAAAATGGTTAACATTGAATTATTAGAAACTAAAATTGAATCCCTAGGAACTAGTACTGGAAAGATAATCCATCGTAGTGAGGAATATCCAGATATTTTTCATCTCCCTAGGGCAGAGGTAATTGATCTTTTCAGTTCATCAGGAATTCTTCTATTTAGAGGCTTTGGGGTCACTCACAACCAAATGAAGGAGTTGGCTGAATTATTCAGTTCTAACTTGGTGGAAGACTATATTAGACCTAGGGTTGATGCAGATCAATTTATTCATTTTGTAGATCCAGGAATGAATGAATTGGTTGTCCATAGCGAACACGCTTATTCTCCACTCCGCCCCGATGTTATTTGGTTTTGCTGTGCCGTACCAGCAGCACAGGATGGTGAAACCATATTCTGCGATGGCGTACAAGTTTGGAAAGAACTGAGTGAGTCAACAAGACAGTTATTTCTTGATAAAAAACTAAATTTCGTTTATGAAGGTATCCCCTCTGAGATATTCAAGAGATTTATTTCGCCGGATGCTACCATAGCAGATATTAAACTAATGCTAGATTCCCTTGAAGGTGTAACATACCAAATTAATCAAGATGAGTCCGTTAGCATGGAGTATACTTGCTCCGCTGTGGTGAAAACCAAGTATGGGAATCATGATGCTTTTGCCAACAGTCTCCTACCACAGTATGCAGGAAGAAAAGAAGCAGCTTTTGCAGATGGTTCACTTGTTCCCGATGAAGTGATTGACGAAATCAAAGCAGTCGCAGACAAAGTGATGGGTAAAATATCATGGCAAGCTGGGGATTTAGCCATGATTGATAATTCCAGATTTATGCATGGTCGTAGGGAATTTAATGATGAAAGACGACGGATTTTTAGTACCCTAAGCAATCTCTAAGTATTAACACTGGTAATTTTTTGTAGTGATTTTTGCTTGAGTCGGATTAATTTTTGCAGAGATGCTGGTGGATAATTGCCCTGGGTTGATTGTGAATCATCACTGCTACCCTACATTTTGGAAACCACCCATCCAGCCATCTCTAGCCCTGCTGAACTGAATTTTGGTGGTGAGATATGGCAAGAAAAGTTGCCTAAACAAGAACTAGGATATACTAAATATCCAGTCTACACTTGTTGCTGAAATTTCTAAAAATATTCCCTGAATAAGTTATAGATAATATCTACGTCTGTGATAACTTTGTCTTTCAATCATCATTTTTTCTAATCATATGATCGAAACTATTGCTGCCAATGGTCAGGCTGGAGAAGGAACTCGACCAGCCAATAATGCACAACCTAAACGCATTCCCCTGCCTATTTTGGAAAATTTTGATCGGGAATTGTTCCAGCGCGAATATGTTGCACCAATCCAGCCTGTAATTTTAAAAGGTGCTGCTGCATCCTGGGCAGCGGTTAAATCTTGGACACCAAAATATTTGGCAACTAAATATAAAGATGTGCAAATCACTCCCAAAGTTAATTTGCCTGATGCAGAAGTTCCATATGTATACAAAGATAAACATCACCGCCGGGAAATGACCATTGGTGAGTTTGTTGAGTTGATGGAGTCTGGCAACAGTTGCTACTTCGATCAGGTAAATATGAATTCCTTTGAAGAACTTCATAATGATTACAACTTCGAGGAATTAGGAGCATGGAATCTACACCTTACTGGTCTGTGGGTAGGGTCATCCACATGCTCTGGGCTTCACTATGACTGGTCTGACAACCTTTTAGTACAAATACATGGAACTAAGAAGGCTGTTTTGGTTTCCCCAGAGGATTCTCCCAATCTCTATCCCTTTCCTGACAATCATACTAAGAGCCAAGTTGGGTGTGAAAATCCAGACATCAAAGCCCAACCGCTAGTCAAAAATGTTACTTTCATGGATGGTTTCCTGGAACCTGGAGATGTGCTATTCATCCCCAAGGGATGGTGGCATTATCTCAAGTCTTCAGAAAGTTCCATCAGCCTAACGTGCTGGTATGGTATAGCCCAGACTCCTATGGATCAATTTAAAATTATGGTTCGCATGGGTCGTCCGAGTATCTGGTTTGCTTTAATGCGAGATTTCCTATGGCATGGTGTGCTGCAACAACCCTTTGAATATCGCCTTTATGGTCTTCCTCCTACCGGACAAATGAGTTATGAACTGGTCACTTCTATTGTGCAATTTTGGCGGCGGTGACGTACCTACACTCCCCTGACGGGTGAGTGTAGGCTTCTGTTGCGACTCATCTATTGATGACATTAACTGAGCTTTAAGACCGTGCGCCCCACGGTTCTTTATATTTATAGCCGCATTCAAATCCCTACACAAACTGGTATGGCATACAGGACAATTATGCATTCTTTGAGATAACGGCTTTTTGACGATGTGACCACAGCCAGAACATTTTTGACTAGTACCATGAGGCTTAACGGGGATTACCAACAAACCAGCATTTTCGGCTTTGTTTGTCAGTATGGATAAAAATTGTCCCCACCCAGCATCATGAATAGACTTAGCCAATCTTGTTCTAGCAAGTCCTTTTATATTTAATTTTTCAACAGCTATGACATCATATTTATTGAGTAAATTTTTAGCTGCTTTAAAGTGGAAATCTTTTCTGGTATCAGCAACTTTTTTGTGCTGTTTACCCAATCTTTGGATAGCTTTTTTACGTCGATTAGAACCCTTTCTACCTCTTGATACCTTGCGCTGGGCTGATTTTAATTTTCTTTCAGCTTTTCGTAAGTATTTAGGTGTAGAAACCCGGTTATTATCTGAATCGACATAAAAGTCGATTAACCCCATATCAATCCCAACAGAATTATCAGGATTAAAATCGGGTTTAATTGTTGGTACTGATTTGTCATCAAGACTTAAAGTCACATAATAACCATCAGCTTTTTTAGTGACTGATACTGTTTTTATAGCAAAACCATCTGGTATGGGACGATGAACAATTACTTTGACATCTCCAATTTTTGACAACGTGATTTTATTGCCAACAAAATGATGTTGCTTGAATTGAGGGTAAGTAAAAGTCTTGTAACGACCTACTCCTTTAAATCTAGGTCGTCCTGATTTCTTCCCCTTCGGGTTCGCAGTCGCTCTACTTGGGGAGACCCCAAGACCGCGCTGCTCACCATTACAATCACCTTTTAGCCATCTATCAAAAGCTATCTCAACTTTTTTTGGTACTTCTTGCAAAACTTGGCTATGAATTTGTTTGTACCAGGGTCTATCCTTCTTGAGTTGGGTTAACGATGCTTTCTGATTGTAATAGTTTGGTTTATTCGCCAATTCAGGAAGATAGCAGACAAGAGAACAGCTATCAATAGAACATCTATTTTGCTGATACCAGTTGAACCTTTGAGCCAATAAAAAATTATATTGACAGCGAAGCATATCAAGAATGTTATCTATTTTTTGACGCTGTTCTTTATTTGGCTTGATTCGGTACTGGTATGAAGTTCTCATTGATTTAACCTTGTTGTTCGACCTCTATATATATTATCATTAATGTACATACAAATTCCGGATATTATGAAAAAAGGTAGATTAGATTTAAGGTTAAGTGAACGCAGATTAAATAAATTACGCTTATATTGCGCTCATCAGGACAAATCAATGACCCGTGTTGTGGAAGATTTTATAGATATGCTTCCAGAACAGGATATTGGTAAAAACTCAACTACCCATCTCCCTGTCAAGCCTTCGGCTTAATTGCTGTTAATGGGTGTTTCGTTTTTACCTCGCAATTCATGAGGCAGCGCGGTCTTGGGGGTTTCCCCCATGAGCGACTGCCATCTGGTACACCTCCCTATCGGGTAGGTGTGAGGCTTCTTGCTGTTTTAGCTAAACTTACTCTGTCCGCAGAATCTCAGTGTCTTGAGACCTGAGAGCGTCATTCTCTAGTAATCTGAGGGGAGGGTATTGATAAGCAAGGGTTGCTAAGACCATAGTTACCCCACCCATGACTAAGAACATTAAAGCAATGCCGCGTCCATGACCAACACCAATAAGTTGTCCCACACTTCCCGATAATAAACCACCCAGATCCATTAAAGGTTCAAATACATAGTCAGCCAGGGGCCCAGAAATGATATAAGCCAATGATATTAATACCCCACAAATGGTTCCAGAAAAAGCAAAAACTCTTCCTTGTAAATCAATTTGAACTGTTTTTTGCAGCATTACTTGAATAGAGCTGCTGATAATTGGTGTAACAAAAAAGAAGAAAAAACCAGCAGCAGCAATCAGCCATGCTTTTGCTTGTAGTCCTACAACTAAAATGCACAGTCCACTTATCAACATCGACATAAATAAATAATTGATTTTAGTCAGATTGTCTCCCCAAATTGTTAGAGCTAAACTACCTAAGAATGTACCACTACCACCAATGGACATTAAAACCCCCATTACAGTGGCCGAGGTAAAAGACATTACCAAAGGTACAGTTAATACTCCGACAAAAGCGAACAGAAAATTGATCAGACCAAGCAACATTATTAGCCCTACAATTCCTGGTTTTGTCTTAATATAATTCCAAGCAAAAGCAATGTCAGAGAAGATAGAAGTTTCTTCTAAAAGCTCTTTACTAATTTTAGTTGCAGATTCAGGAAAACGAATGAACAACAGTATAATTAAGGAGAATATAAAGGTAGCTAAATCGGTGAGAATAATGCCCTGAATTTCAATTGTTGTTATCAATAAACCTCCAAGTAAGGGAGATATTAGCTGGGCTATGGAAGAACCAAGCTGAACTAGACCATTGGCCCGAGCCAGTTGGTCTTTGGGAACCAATAATGTTATGGCTGTGGTGTAGGCTGGTACCTGACAAGTGATGAAAATGGAATTGAAGCCTCTAATCAAGTAAATATGCCAAATTTCCAGGTTACCAGTAATTAATAATAGCCCCATTACTCCCGTACATAAACCTGAACCTAGATCGCTTGCGAACAGAACCCAACGCTTATCGAAGCGATCTACAAGGGTACCCAATACTGGAGAGAGTATGACACTTGGTAAAGTCGTTGCCAGAGTCGTAAGAGCTAAATCTGTGACAGATGCAGTATGTTGATATATCCATATACCTAGTGCAAAGCCAGTGATACCGGAGCCAATAGTTGATACAAATTTTCCAAACCAGATTGGGATGAAAGTTTTTATACCACTTAGAGTACGTGATTCCATTCAAGGAAAAACCTTTGTATAAACAATACTTTCGCTATTTTACAAAAAAAATTTCAGTTTACAAGCCGGGGTTATTTTATGGAAATCGGATCGCAAACTTAATGGAAAAGCTGATAACTGATTTTGATTAACTAATTTTACTAGTAAATATACAAGTTCAACCAATTCCCTAGACAATTACTTTTGCAACATATTTGTGAAACTCCGACACCAAAATTGCCCCTTATATAAACCCTTGGCTTTAACTTCCATAAATTAGTGAAATTTGCAACACTTTCTAATATACTTGATTAAAGATACTTAAATAAAAAAGAAAAATTTTGACTATGGCTGGCAAATTTCTATGAACACAACTGTTGAATCATTAGAAGCACAACCAGAAAAATTTAATTTGTAATCAAAAATGTAATCATAAATACTACATTTACAATATAGATTGCGATCGCAGCTAATGGGAAATATGCAAAGAATTGATAGTTGGATTAGTATTTTATTACCTAATCCCCAAGCCGATTTACGTTTATTTTGCTTCTCTTACGCTGGGGGAAGTTCAATGATTTTTCGCCCTTGGTTAGACAAATTTCCAGCTAATGTGGAAATTTGTCTGGTAGAACTTCCCGGTAGGAGTAGCAAAATTAAACTTCCCCTATTTAAGAGATTAGAGCCAATAGTGGAAGGGTTAGCACTGCAAATTCAACCATACTTAGATAAGGAATTTGCTTTTTTTGGGCATAGTATGGGAGGGCTTTTGAGTTTTGAATTGACTAGATTATTGCACAAAAAATATGAGATTAGCCCAGTTAATTTATTTATATCTGCCCGTGGTGCTCCACAAATACCGAGCTTAAAATCACCAATTTACGCTCTGCCAGAATCTGATTTTATTGACCGATTACGCCATTATAATGGAACACCAAATGCAGTTTTAGAAAACCAAGAATTAATGCAATTATTTTTGCCTATATTGCGGGCAGATTTTGAAGTTTTAGAAACTTATACATATTATCATGCACCACCTTTAGAATGTCCTATTTCTGTTTTTGGTGGTTTACAGGATGCTCAAGTGACTATTGAGGCATTAGAAGGTTGGCGAGAACAAACTAACAACTATATATCGTTAAATATGTTGCCTGGTGACCATTTCTTTATTAATGATTCCCATTCACTGCTAATCGAAAAGATTTCTGAAATACTAAAAAAATGATGGGGAGCTTTTTTGCTAGCTAGTCTAGCTTTGTGTGCTCAGCATATCCGGTAAATTCCCTCGCTCATCTGTGCTGACAGGAAAAGCCCTACTCGGTAATTCCACTGCGTTGCGGGGGTTAAGTGCGTTGAAGCAAGTGGCGCACCCGAATGCCAACTAAAAAAACACCGCGGGGCAGTCCGTGTGAGCTTGTGGACGTATCCTTTTCGGGAGTATCAAGCAGTCGGAATATATGCTTGCTTTTCTAAATAAATAATTATTTGAGAAACACATTCTTTAACGGTGTGTTTATCCGTTATACAAGTAATTTCTGGATTTAAAGGTTCTTCATAGGGGTCGGAGATACCAGTGAAATTCTGGATTTGTCCAGCCCTGGCTTTTGCATAAAGTCCCTTCACATCACGGGATTCACACACAGCTAACGGAGCCTGAACGTAAATTTCCACAAAGTTGGTTGTTGTCTGTCTGAGGTTTTCTCGAATTGAACGATAGGGACTAATGGCAGCTGCAATTGCTACTACGCCATTACGACTAAGTAAGTCTGCCACAAAGCCAATACGGCATACATTTGTATCTCGGTCTTCTTTACTAAACCCCAGCCCCTTAGATAAATGGGTACGAACCACATCACCATCTAACAGTTCTACCCGACAACCCCGTGTCCGTAATTGAAGGGCGACACCTTTGGCAATTGTGGTTTTACCCGCTCCACTTAACCCCGTCAGCCAGAGAATTGCACCTGAAGAATTCATATTTGATTGATAACTCATTAATCAAATGTTAAGTAAATATACTGTTACGATATTAATCTCTCGGCTTATGGAGTCAGCTTATCACATCAACCTACCATGAAACCAGCTATAGAAACTCTCCAAATCTCCACAGAATTTTATGATCAAAGCCATAGGCATTAAGTTATCTTTTATACTAACTTCTGAGTGCAAAAATGAATGATCCATAAAAATTTTGGCGTTAGCGTAGCTTCTCCAGAGGAGGATCGTCTCCCTAAAAATGATGTTTTTTACTCCAGATTTAGGCAATATTTTAAGTATGATTGCTTATTGATAAACGACAGTTCATCTTAACTTGTCAGCAATGTGTGCACATGACTGGAATTAATCGGTAAACTCAATTAACTTAAAACCCCAAGGCTTTAAAGCTGCTAGAGCTATTTCCCTATCTACACCTTCATACATCTCCCATTCATCCGGATGTTCTTTGGGATGTCCATCACCGACATTACCTGCAACTTTGATTATGGGCAGCTCCGCCAAATTATCACGTTCTATTCCTACGGGTAGAGCTAATTTAATCTTATGTCCTACAAACTTAAATTTACTGGAATTAGCAACAGATTCACGCACTAAACAGATATCACCAGCAGTTCCCCAAGTCGTTTGGTAGATGTGGAGGAAGGAAATATAAGTTTTTGGTTTGATGCTTCTTTTGAGAACTTTCATGGTTTGCACTTATGACTAGTAGTTACTAGACAAATTAAACCAAAAGTTGAGCAAAAAACACTTTTGTTACGATTATTTTCCCTCGATTTGGGAGTTCCTAATCAACTAAATGAAAAGCACCAACTAGGTAGGGTCTGCTGAAAAAGTCATGATTGTGGGGGTAAGGATTATATAGCTATTGACAACCGAGATACAAAAAAAGTAGTAGAGAAGTTGATAGATTGTTTAGGGGAGAAATAGCCGGAAATTACCAGTTATTCACTCTCTTATCACTAACTCTTCAGCAAAATATATACCGAAGGAATAAAGTACAGGGCGAGAACCGTAGCACCAGCAACACCACCAGCAATTACCACCGCTAGGGGTGGCCAAAATCCACCTCCGTCCAAAATCAGGGGTAGAAAGCCAAATATAGTTGTCAAGGTGGTTGTCAGTACGTGACGGGTTGCATGAACTACCACTTCTTGCACTGCTTTTTTGTCTCCCCTACGGGCTGCGGGGTTATTCTTGAGAGCTGAAAGAACCGTAATCGAATCATTAACCGCCACACCAATTAAACCCACTGTACCAATAATGGGATTGAAACCGTAGGGATAACCAAATATCCACACTGAGAATAATCCCAAACCAACTGAAAGGACAGCGATTGCAGCAATTAAACTTGCTAGCCCAAAGGAACCCAGGGATAAAACCAAGGTAGTAACCATACAGACTACAATCAAGGCAATGCTGGAAAATAGATTGTCTACGGCGTTACCACGGTTTTCATCTTCACCACCAAACTCATAGGAGTAACCAGGGGGTAGTTGAAAATTAGCATCCAATTGTTTTTTAAACTCAGTCAGGATGTTATCTGGTAGCTTTCCAGCCACAATGAAGCCTTGAACGGTATTTACTCGCTGTCCATTGCGCCTTTCGATCGCCGCTAATTGTGGTTCTAATTTCACTTCACCTAGTGCTGACAGGGGAGTGGAGTTTAATGAGCTAAAATTGCTACTAGTGGCTGTCTGTAAATCTATGGTGGTAATCTGGTTGAGGTTGCCTCGATCGGCGTTGTCAAGACGTACTTTTATGGGTAATTCTTCGGTAGATTCGAGAATGGAGCCACCAATTATACCTTCTAGGGTAGTATTTAATTGTTGAGCAATTTTGCTGTTGTCCAATCCTGCTAACCGGGCTTGTTCCTCATCTACGCGAAATTGCAACTGGGGTAACACTTCATTTAAACTCCCACGGGTATGGGTAATGTAATTGACATTTACCAGTAACCCCCTTGCTTGTTCTCCTAATTCCTGCAACCGTTGAATGTCTGAACCATAAATCCGCATTTCTATAGGTGCGTCAACGGGTGGTCCCTGTTCTAATTGTCTCACCAGTACCTGTGCTTGGGGAAAATTCCGGTCCATTTCTGCTTGCAGTTTCCGTACCAAGGTTTCACTGGCTAGATTGTCCAGTTGTACCAGGGCTTGGCCATAATTGGCTTGATTTTGGCGATCGCTAACTAGGTTGTAGTAGAAACTGGGAGCACTTCTACCAATTGACCAATGGACATCGGTAATTTCTGGGTGAGCAACTAAACGTTCCCGTATACTTTGGGTAATAGTTTTGGTTTGTGCCAAAGAAGCAGAGGATGGTAATTCTACTTGAATCTGAATTTGGTTTCGGTCTGCGGCGGGGAAAAATTGTAACTCTAGTTGGGTTGCGCCGATGACAAATCCAGCCACAGGAATAATCATAGACAGTAGAATCCCCCGAACTGGTCTTTTAAAGGTCCATTTCAAGGAAAGGCTATATATCCTTGTCAGCTGGGGGCTAGAAAATCCTTCTCGCCACCATTTGGGTGTGGAACGGTTCCTCCCTTGGGCTTGTTTGAGTTGATGACGGCGATGGTAATATCCAACTACCTTGACTGTAATCACTGGAATCAGAGTTAAAGAAATCAATAACGATGCACTCACGGCCAGAATTACATTTAAACCAATGGTGCTGACAAACTCACCAGTATTACCCGGTAACAAAACAATGGGGAGAAAAGCAAGAATAGTGGTGAAACTAGCAGCAATCAAGGGTGCTGTCAAATAACTAACGGTTTCCTGGATAGCTGGTAATGGCTTCAGTCCTTTTTTGAGGCGGTTATGTACTTCATCAGTGACGATGATGGCGTTGTCAATCATAATACCCAGGGCGACAATCAGCCCCGTAACTGACATTTGATGGAGGGGAACTCCCAAAGCTTTCATGCAACCAAAGACTATCAGTACAGTCATGGGTAAAGCCGTTTGCATGGCTAAGGAAAATTCCCAACCCATCATCAACAATGTCACACCAAATAACAATACCGCTCCCATGAGCAAGCTAAACATTAATTTGTTGAGCCGTGCACTCACATATTGGTTTTGATCCAGCAGGATTTTCAGCTTAATTCCAGAAGGCAATTCCTGACGAAAATCATCTAGGGTTTGATGGGCTTGTTTTGCCCATTGGTCAATGCGCTTTTGAGATTCCACAAATGCTGCTATGGTAACAGCAGGACGACCCCCAGCAAAAGCCAGTTCAGTGGCTGGTTCCACAATCCCTTTTTCGATTTTTGCTAAGTCACCTAAAGGTTTAAACTGACTGTCAGTGGAACCACAAGTATTACAGCGAATAGGAATTTGGCGTAACCGTTTGAGGGAATCTAATTCCCCTTGGACTTCAATGAGTAAATCATTATTAGGACTACGTAATTGTCCCGCAGATTGTTTAGAATCACTCTGCTGAATTTGCTGGGACAGTTGAACTGCTGTCAATCCCAAACCCGCCAAGTCAGAAGAATTAACTGTAACCCTAATTTCTTCATCTGGATTGCCAAAAATCTCTACCTTTTGGGTGCCATCAATTAGTCTGAGTTGGTCTTGCAAAGACTTAGCTTGACGTTGGAGAATGGCATAATTAGGTGATTCGTCCTGTTCCCAAGTCAAGGCCGCAATCAAGGCATAGGCTCTAACTTCTGTCTTTTCCAGTTCCGGTTCAATGATACCCGGGGGTAATTCTGGTTGCACCTCCCGCAATTGATCCCGCACCCTTGACCATACCCCGTCTACTTCTGACCGTTGCATCCTATCTAGTAATTCCACGGAGATAATGGATACTCCGGTTCTGGAAGTGGATTCTATGGTTTTAACTTCTTCAATATCTGATAATTTTGCTTCTATTTTCTCCGTGACTAGTGCTTCCACCCTTTGGGCATTAGCTCCAGGATAGAAGGTTGTCACAAGAGCCACACGGGAAACCAATTCTGGGTCTTCCAATCGTGGTAAACCAAGATAGGAAGTAATTCCCCAGACGCAAATCAGAAAAATTGTCAGAATCAGCAGTCGGAAGTTACGGTATAAAAGTTTGACCATGATTAAAGAGGTTAAGAGTTAGGAGTTAAGAGTTAAGAGTTAAGAGTTAAGAGTTAAGAGTTAAGAGTTAAGAGTTAGGAGTTAGGAGTTAAGAGTTAAGAGTTTTAATTTCTTCACTCCTTCACTCCTTCACTCCTTCACTCCTTCACTCCCCCTGCTCCCTGCTCCCTGCCCCCCACCTCTTCTATTGGGCGTACTAACTGACCATTGACTATCCGCTGTGTCCCTTCTGGAATTATGCGATCGCCAGTTGCAATGGCACCGCGCACCAAAACCCGATCGCCATGGTTATACAGCACTTCCACATCTCGCCGTTCTAAACGGTAAGCTTTTATACCTTTGAGGGAATTTTCTGCTGCAATCAAGGCGTAACAAGACCATAAACCCCTTTCTCCCCGCACTAAGGCTGTAACTGGTAGCCAGTAGCCATTGGTGCTGATGGTTTGGGACAGTTGCAACCGCGCAATCTGTCCTGATGCTAGGGACTGGCTTTGTGAGTCTGGTAAAGTGATAATTACGGTACGAGTCCGAGTGGTGGGGTTAACTTCTGGGAGAATAGATGTAACTCTACCTTGATAAGTGTTTTGACCAATTTCTACCGTTTGTCTACTACCAGGTACAAGTTTGTCGATTAATTGTACAGGAACACCAATTTCTACTTCTCTTTGCGTATTTTCAACTAGACGAACTACGGGTTGACCAGCATTGACTACGGTTCCTTCATCCAGTCTTCGTTGGGCAATGGTTCCCGAAAAAGGTGCTTTAATCGTACTTTTAGCGATGGTAATTTCCAGGTTGGAAATACTTGCATCTAACTGTTTCACCACCGCTTGCTGTGCCGCTATTTGTTCTTTACGGGTTCCTGCGAGGAATTCATCCAAGTTACTGCGGGCAGCCGCTAGACGGCGGGATAGGGCATTAGCATTAAATGCTACTTCATCATACTGCTCTCGGGAAATTGCTCCGTCAGTGTATAAATTTTTTCTTCTTGCCCGTTTGAGGTTTTCCAGTTTTAATTGTTGTTCTAAATCCTGGACTTGGGCACGGGCAACTGCGATTTTTTCTGGACGAGGGCCACTTTTGAGTTCATCCAGGATGGCGATCGCTTGGGCTTTGCGAGCCAATAATTCTTGCTTTTGCGCTTCTAAGTTACTGGTATCTAATTTAGCAATGGGATTTCCAGCAGTAACGCGATCGCCCCTATCAACTTGCAACCACACCACCTTACCCCCTCTCTCAAAACCTAACTCGCTGGAACGGGCAGGAGCAACTTCTCCTGTATATTTTTGCAATACTTGATAGGAATTTACTGCCTTTATCCGTTGGGTTTTTACGGGAATAATACTAGCATTAGATGTGATTTCCGCTTCTGCTTGTTGAGTTGGCAACCGTAGCAACCCAATCCCCAGTCCAGATATCAGCAGTATGGCACCGGCTAACACTAATCTCCACAGTTTCATTTTCTGACTTGCCATAACTACCACGGAATAGGCATTATCTTTTGATTCATTGGATTCAGTATTCATGGATGAAAACCCCTAGAAAATATTGATCCTGAGTTGCAATTAAATGTGCTACTACGGTAAACATAGCCACTGATTATCCATAATCAATATTAAAATGTTTTTATGCAAAAAGTTGCATACTAATTGTTTAATACATTATACTCAATGCATTGCCAGCGTCAAGAGGTTGGGATTATGGCTTTAGCCCACGCTGTGATGTGCTTACTAGCCCATCAAGACTACAGTGGTTATGAAATAGCAAAAGAATTTGCAGGGAGCGTTGGTTATTTTTGGCAAGCGACTCACCAACAGATATATCGGGAACTAAAAAAACTAGAACAGCAAGGTTTAGTGAGTGTGGAAGTTATTCCCCAAGGTAAACCACTAGACAAAAAAATTTATCATCTCACGGAAGTGGGGAGGCAAAAGTTGACAGAATGGATAGATCAAGAATCGGAACTTGGCCCCCTGCGTGAAGATATACTGGTGAAAATGTTTGCAGGGCATTTAGTACCCAAGGAAGTTTTAATTCAACAGTTAGAAATGCATCGCCGTCGTCATCACAAGAGGTTAGAAGCTTACCAGGAAATTGCACAGAATTCGTTCTCACATCCGGAAAAATTGACTGATAATGAGTTATGTAAATACATGACTTTGCGTATGGGAATCCGCTGTGAACAAGAGTGGATTAACTGGTGTGAGGAGTCAAAGAAAATGCTGGAGAATTTGCGTAAACAATAAGTGATTCTTAGAATCCCTCGCTGCACTGATATTGGCGTGGGGAGAATGTCATTTCAGTTATCAGTTATCAGTTATCAGTTATCAGTACCTCTGCCTGAAGTCAGGGGCTTGAAATATTGAATTTTTTTTTTCATCCCCTTGAAAGGGGAGGCTTCATATCATGTCCGGGGGCATACCCATAGTATGTCATTGCGAGTGGAACGAAGTGAAACGACGCAATCACAAGGTTTTTGGGATTGCTTCCCTTCGGTCGCAATGACGGTTATTTAAACGGACATGATATCAGACCTTATTTTTTGGTCAAATAGTATGACGTTCTTCAAGGCTTTTAAAACATTCTCTTAAATACATTTGCCTGATATCTACTGGCAAATTGGGATTATTGATTAAATGCTCTATATGATTTTGAATACTGAATAGTAACTTATCTAAATTTTCAGAAGCGATAATATTTTCTTCTATGGAAGCTTTCCCTGTAATATTTTGCTTATTTAAATATTCTGTTTTCTCATTTTCCAATTGGACAATAGTTTGCTGCAATGTTTCCATTACCCTATACATTTCCAGAGGATCGAATATTCGCAGCACGCTTGTTTGAGTGACTATTCCCAATTTTGTTCCCCAATCCCAAGATACTACCAACCTTTGTACGTGTCTTTTTTGCATCTCTTGATGGGCAAACCACAAGGAATCCTTGGGATTAAGTAAAAATAATGGTGTACTCATCACTACTTGCGCTTCGGTTTCCCACAAATTTAGCCCCAAAGCTTGATACTGCATTATGTCCCTTTCCGTAACAATTCCCACAGGCTTGAAAATAGGCAAAAGTTCTTTAGGGAAATCAACTTCAACAATTACTATGCAGCTAACTTTATGGGTTGCCATCATTTGTGCCAAGTTAATTACCAGAGTTGTTGGTGGTGCATGAATCACTTGGGAACTCATCACTTCCGACACGCGACGAATTTTTAATAAATTACTCGGACGCAATACTTGACGAATGCTTGCTGGAGTAACAATTCCCAGTACCTGCTGAGATTCATCTACTACTACTAAATGCCTAATCCGATACCGACGAAATAAAAATAGAGGCGCGAAAATATCTTGAAATGATGCTTTTGAAAGGGTAATTACCGGATGTGCCATTACTTCTACAATTTTGACTGCCGCAAAATCTGTGCCTGCTGCCGTCAATTTCACAATATCTCGCTCAGTAAAAATACCTAACAATTCCGTACCCTGCATTACTAAAACACAACTAGAACGGATATTAGGTGGGGAAACACTTTGCGATGTTATATCTACATCGGATACCACACATCTATTACTCAATGTCTGACTCATTAAGGCGAGAACATCAGCCAAAGTAGCATCCGGTAAAACAATTAGCGGATATCTGTCGATTGCATCTTCTAGGCAAGGTACACCGATTAATGAGCCATCAGTTTGCATCGTTTACAGCCTTTGCGATTAATTTAATATTTATCTGCATTACATTTTGTAAACATTTTTGAGCAATCTACACATTACGTATACAAAAATTAGTATTATACGAGAGATGTAAAGGTTTAGGAGCTAAAAAGATTTAGCAGTCATGGTTTCAAGTATTTAAGGTAATGAGCATTTCCCAACTCACCAAGCAATTGGTGATTATGCATACCCCATAAAACATTATCGAGTTGTTTAAGGAAAAAAGAAAGCATTGAGAAATTCGTGATTTAACTAGTTTGTAAACAGAGGTTTAGCGGTTTTTCATCCCAGAAATTCTTGATTTTTTACCGTAAAGTCTATCCAATACCCGTTTTACAGAAACAGGTTGCCATTGTTTACCTCTCTTAGTCTTATAGCCCTGCTGATTAAGCCAGTTAGCAATTTGAGGAAGAGATTTACCTGATTTATGATGGCGACGAATTAATTCGACAACCTGTTGTTCTTGGGGATTTTCCACCAGTTCACCGTTAACAGATTTTAATCCGAAAGCGGGTGAACCATAGCCAGCATAGCCACCTTTGGCTGCTTTAGCTTGTCTGGCTTGATTGAGTTTTTCCCATAAATAATTGTCTTTTGGGTTATTAGCCGTCATTGTTTTGCTTGCATAATCGCCTATGGAAATATAGTATATCAGGCGCAAAAAAATCAAAATTAATCAATTAATAAGTACAAATTTACAGCCTAATTTAGGAGAAGAGGATGGCAACATACAAAGTTACATTAATCAACGATGAAGGTCTGAACAAAACAATTGAAGTAGAAGACGACCAATATATTTTTGATGCAGCAGAGGAAGAAGATATCGATCTTCCTGTTTCTTGTCGTTCGGGTTCCTGTTCTAGCTGCGCGGGTAAAATTGTATCTGGAAAAATCGATCAGTCCGATCAAGCATTTCTCGACCAAGATCAACTCGATGCTGGATTCGTATTGACTTGCGTTGCGACTCCTCTCTCGGATTGTACAATTCAAACTCATCAAGAAGAAGCTTTGTTCTGAGAAAGTGTTAGTTAATTGAAGCTAATGCAAAACTAGGAAATTAAAAATTATTGGCATCAGTTTTTAATTTTGAATTTTTTGGTCAGAATCTATCAAAACACTCTTTTTAAGAAACAGAAATAGCCATGCTAAACACAGAAAAATCAACCTCCACTATTAAATACGTCCAGGAAGCAGATTTCGATAGACTTTCTAGCAGTAATGGTGTATTTGTATTTGACTTTACTGCTACTTGGTGCGGACCTTGTAAGATGATTGCTCCCATGATGGATCAATTAGCTCAAGAATATCAAGGTCGGGTACAAGTTTTTAAAGTAAATCTGGAAGAAAATCATAGTCTGGCTAAGAAATTGGGCATTCGCAGTATCCCTTCAGTCATGATTTATAAAGACGGAAATTGTGCTGAAACAATTGTTGGTGTAGTCCCCTACAAAAAATTTGACACAATAGTCAGCGGACTAATTTAGTTGGGTGTAAGTAGGTAGGCGTAATTAAATGTAAGAGGCGAACCTCACCCCCATCCCCTCTCCCTTGATAAGGATACTGCTGGTCATTCAGGGGTGACACCCCTGAATGACCAAAAAATAGGGGTTTGAGGAGCGCAGTCGCACTCCTATTAATAACTCGAAATCCCTATTAATTCGTTGGGATGAGGGGTCAGACCTACCATTCGCCAGCAGTATCCTTATTAAGGAGAGGGTAAGAGAGGGTTGGAGTGAATCAAGCAGAAATTATAAGTAATTAAGCTAACTTGATATCAAAGCAAATCTCTGATAATTTTTGCAGATGCTTATTGATTACTTTTGAGAAGTTTCAACAGTTTCTGCTGTTTGGTTAAAAAGAATATCGCGGATTTCTTCGGTAATTGTTGTTTGTACTTTAAACTCTGACGATTTAGCGTAAGCACGGATAACTGCTTCTCTAGACTGGATGTTCTCAAACCAGCGTTTCAAATTGGGAAAATCTTCCAGATTTTGTCGTTGTGGCTGATGTTGAACAATCCAAGGATAACAAGCCATATCGGCAATTGAATAATTATCAGCTAAATAGTCACGTCCTTCCAGGCGGCGATTCATCACACCGTAGAGTCGGTTTGTCTCCTTAACATAACGATTTATGGCATAGTCAATTGGTTCGGGGGCATATTGGGTAAAATGATTAGTTTGTCCAGCCATTGGTCCCAAACCGCCTACTTGCCAGAATAACCACTGAGTTACAAGAGTGCGTTCCCGTAAATCATTTGAGAGGAATTTTCCAGTTTTTTGGGCTAGATAAAGTAAGATGGCTCCCGATTCAAAAATTGAGATTGGCTCACCACCATCTAGGGGGGCTGTATCAACTATTGCTGGGATGCGGTTGTTGGGGGATATTTGCAGAAACTCCGGCTTTAATTGGTCACCAGCACGAATATTAATTGGTATAATTTCGTATTCAACACCTGCTTCTTCTAGGAATATGGTAATTTTATGGCCGTTTGCCGTAGGCCAGTAGTACAGTTGAATCATGATTCTGATTTTTTGTTTTTAAACTGAAGACTAACGCGAATACATCTATTTAGAGTTTTCATTTACAAAAAAATATCCCAAAACTTCTTGTGGTGTAGGCAGCGTTCGACGGCTCGACTGAGCTTCGCGGCTCGGGTGAGCTCGCCGAACTCCGAACGTCTGAGCTCACGCCGAAGTCTTGCCTGGATGCAATAATACAAGAACGGGCAGGATGCCCATCCCACAAGATTGGATCATCTTTTTTGTGGATTTCTCTTAATCACCATTGCTAACAAGTTAAAGCTCCGATTTGTTTCTCACTAAGCAATCATACCGAAAATATTGTGGAAATTTGGGGTGAGAAACATCATTTTTAGGTAGGTGTTTCGCTTTGCAAAAGTCGCCCTAAGACAAATGTGAATGGTGGAAGTTTAATTCGCATGCCATTTTCCACGAGATGGAATACTCCACCCGATGTAGTAATGAGCATATCGACTCCGAAAAACTCACCATACCAATTAGGAATCTCTAAAGCCTCTTCAAATACTTCTTTTGGCCCCAAGTTCATGGCAATAAAGAGTGGCTGATTATTACTATTACCATGAATCAGTACGCACCACAGACCATTATTCCTAGAGCATAACAGGCTACGGGTTCCACTCTGAATCAGTTGGTTTTGCGATCTAATTTCAGCCAGTTGGCGAATCAGTGAAAAAGTTGGGTGGTTTGTATTATATGGTGCAAAAGTTTTGCGGTTAATCGGTCCAAACTTCCACACACAAGCAGGATTATCAAACATATCTTCCCGCACATAGCAATCATGGCCAAGCCAATCTTCTGTATCCTCACATTGATGCATCCCCAAAGCGCCAGAAAATTCCTGCTCGGTTCCTTGATATATAGAAGGTATTTGTGGCCCTAAAATTAAGCAAGCAAGGGCAAACTGTAACCGAACTCCCGCTTCTTCTTGGTTCCCTAAACGACTTATGAATTGATGGAAGATTCTAGTTGTATCTTGGTTATCGAGGAACATAATATTATTGCGCCAACCAGCATGATATTGGTCTGTTGGCTCTAGAAAACCACAAAAATAATCTGCTAAACCCCTTAACCAATTACCATCACCCAAGGAATGTTTAACAGTATAATATGTAGGATAATCTATGAAATTGGAAAATTTCCCCCCATTATACTCAATTACTTCTTCGTGTGTACTACCAGCATGTTCAGCCATCTGGAGAAACTGTTTTTTCCCGAAATAGGTAGCATACCTGGAAATCTCTTCCACACAAGGCTGCCAAAAATCAAGGCCAATGTGACGGGCTGAATCATATCGGAAGCCATCAATGTCTGTTTGGGCAATCCAGTATTTCAGATGTTGAATTAATAACTCACGCACATAAGGTGCCTCTGTTCGCCAATCTTCCAGGAAACCAAAGAGTCTTTGATTTACCATGTCAGTATATTCAGACCCATGGAAGAGTGATGTATTACGTGCTTCTACGGGAAAAGGCAGAACTGCGGACTTCTCACCTTGGATATACTTAAATTCTCCCTCCTTTGGACCACCATATCCCTCCCAATTAATGCTATCTGCAATATGGTTGTTAACAACGTCTAAAACAACGGCAATATCAGATTTATGAGCTTGTGCAACCAATTCACGCACGCATTGGAGGGTACCTAAGCGTGGATCGACCATCAACAAGTGAATGGGATGATAGCCATGATAACCATCAGCTGCGTTGACATACACGGGACTAAGAATAATTGCTCTTACTCCCAACAATTTCAGGTATTTTAACTGCTCAATTACACCACGAATTGTGCCACCATGACTTGCATAGGGTGAAGATGGATCATACTTAACTGCACTTAGACCAGTACGGTTATTTTCTTGACTACGAGCAAATCGATCAATAATGATGGAATAGAATAGACGAGAATCCCAATCATTGGGACTAGGTGTCATGGATACAGATGGTTTAGGTCCATATACAGGCTGATTATTCACAAATCCCAAAAATTCATGGGGTATTTCAGCCATCGATCGAGGTGCTTCATCGCACACTAACAAGAATTGCGATCGCTCACTCGTGTGTTCGTGGCCGAATGTATCGACATAACCTAATCGATATTCATATCCCCCCCCATTAGTAATAGATGGTAGGATGGCTGAAAACATTTTGAAGCCATTTTCTATGGTGCTTTCTGTCTGTGCTGCGATCCGGTCTACATCACAATATCCTTGCCCATCATTGGACTCATAGGTTATCTGACCAAAATCTGGGCATTTGGATAAGTGAACGCCAAATTTGATGCAGATTTTCTCGTCACTTCTAAACACCCAGGTAAATGGTGCAATCTTAGGGTCTAGATTTACTTCACAGTATTCATCAAAGTATCGCATATAGTGGAAATTTTTGAAGGTTTGACAAGTATGAGAAACTTATTTAAACACTTAAATCATGCAGTGTTTAAGGTAGATATATCCACATTTAATCTCAAGATAATAATTCACTTGTGATTCTCCTCACTTGATATTTGTACTCGATCGCCACCACTTATACAATCTCGAATGTTACAATAAACTGGAAATAAAGCTGCTTTTTTTGGGAAAAAAGAAAAGATTTTTAACTTTTGACTTCCTCAAGCAGCAATACTATTGTTTACGATTGCTCCAGTTTTTCAAATTGCCATATGTGAAAAATGCAATAGTTATACTATTTTCTGAGCAACTACAACCATGTCAATCAAATGCATTTGTTTTAAAATTTCATTTTGATTAACTTTGTGTTCAAGTTCTAATATTTCTGCCACACTTTCTATTGGTTTAATTGGTTGATCGAGACGGGCTTGAATTTGCGGGTATTCAATATATGTGCCAACTTCCATATCTTTATGGGTATAAAACTCAGAATGGTATGCCTCCCATTGCTTAACTGTGAATAGGGATTTAGTGGGAAGTTGATAAAATTCTGATTGAGATTTAAACTCACCTGCAAAGGTTTCTTTTAATGTCGGATTAAATGGATTATCAAGGATAGTTTGCAAAAGGTCAAAGGGCATATATCTAATTCCTAAACCAGCACCATGTCCCTGTTGGCAAATCTGAGCAAATTCTTCCCGTGTAATTAGAATATGTTGGTGATTAAACTCTTTATCATCACGAAAATGATAGAGAATCGGAGACTTACAAGCAAATATGACTAAAGATCCATTAGGTTTGAGATACTGATAAAAAGCGGCAATACTTTCTTGGATAGTGTCTAGAGAAATATGTTCAAAAATGTGGGAACAAACGATGAGGTCAAAAGTTCCATATTGCCCGATGGCTGGACTTTGCATGACATCATTCAGGAGATGGACTTTCTCACTTTTGACTGGTGATGTATGGACTTCTTGAAGTAACTTTTCATATTCATTAGTTGACCAAAAACTGTCATCTTTTAATTTTTCTAATAATTCTTGGTCTTCGTTGATCAGACAGTTAGCTACTACCGAAGCATGCAAAAATCTCTTCAGATCGGGTTCGACCATCACAATTTTTTTCGCGGACCAGAAACGAGGTAGTAATCTTCCTAATCCGCATCCAGCATCAAGAATGACTGTGTCAGGTGTAATTAAGTTCCGAATATTGTTGTCCCAAACTTCTTCATCCCTGGCTTTCCAGGCTTGATGGGCAATATCTGTAACCCATTGATATGGGTCAACTGTATTGTAAACTGTAGCAGCAACTTTCGCCATTGATATAGTCCTTTTTGTTTATTTTGAGAAACTTCAGGATGATTACTCAAGATTGTAAACCGAATTGGAGAATTTTTTTTGTTGTTCGTTGTCAGCTATCCATTGATTTAAATTACTTATTTAATTTATTTTAACTATCGGTTTAAATCTTTAATTGTTTATCACTTCAGTTTCTTAAATTGCCACAAACCTCCAGATGGTTTCAGTGTTTTAATCGCTTTCAAAGAATAGTTTTGATTCTGTTCCAGTTGCTGAAATAAAACACTATTATTTTGCAGAAATAAAATATGACTATAGTCCTGAGGAATAGGAACCAGATTATCGTCTACTATTGATAGTAGGCGAACTTTTTGCAAATTATGACTTGAGGTGAGGACATCTCCCAAATTCATAGCAGAATTGTTAATTACCAATAAAGGTTTTTCCAATTGATTGATAGCTTGCTCTGTTTGCATGATAAATTTGCCATTTATTTGAGTCCACCAGTTCTGGGAGTATAAAAATTTAAAATCTGAAATTAACCCAGTTATTAGTAATCCCAATATCAGGAATTGTCCAATTTTTTGTCGCCAAGTATGTTGTTGGAAAATATGGAAAGTTACAACAGAGGCTACGAGAATTTCCATACTTAGATATAAAGGCAATTGATAGCGAATTTGTAGGGAGCGAACTCCTCCAAAGATTAGGTCATACATCATTAGCAATAGACCGGAAATTCCTCCCAATAGAACAAGCAGCAAACTTGTTTGATTATTAGGTAATTTGACAATAATAAAATATCCCAAATAAATAATCAAAGCCAAACTGAATATTAATGTAGAAATACTATAATATGAAGAACCTTCCACGGCCAAACCATCAATCCAGAATGTATCTGAAGTTAAATTAAAATCGAAAAATGTTCTGCTCAATCGAATCAAAAAAATAGCGATTAGCTCAAAGGGATTATGGAGCATTTTTAATGTCCACCCTGAAGTTAGCTCTATTGTTGTGCTAACGTGGTTTACGATCACAATTAACCAAGGTAAAAACATTAAACAGGCGACAATGGTGCCAAATAGATAATTGGCTAAGGTTTTGGTGAAATGAAACTGTTGCTGAACAAACACATAAATTCCATGATTTATCATCATCAAAGCTGTCAATAAATGGGTGTATAAACCCAAGACTAAAGTGAGGCTATATATAGACCAATTAAGTTTATTTTCTTGTCTGATAGCTCGCAATAAAGCAGCACTCGATACTAGAATTGCTACCATCCACAAACTATATTGACGTGCTTCTTGGGCAAACAAAATTTGTAAGGGAGAAATGGCTATCAAACCCATCGCCACCCATCCTACAATCGGGGACTTAAATAACTCTAAACACAGCCAATATACGCTGGGAAATATTGACAGACTGATGATTGCTGATAAACTTCTCACCCCAGTAGGGGAATCTCCAAAAACCTGTGCCCACAATCTCACCATCACATAATACAAAGGGGGGTGCTGGGGGTCTGAGGTGATTAAATAATTCACTGTATCACCTATACCATGCTCTGGATTAATATGTTGATATTTGTTGAACGTGGTAATAGGAATTGTACCTTGATAATCAAAAAATTCTTGTTTTACCTCGGCTACCGTGTGACCAGAAATTGCCAGGGATGTCCAAGATTCATCACCGCAGTAAATTTTTTGTCCTAGGTGAGCAAAGCGGAAGAAAATCCCTAAGCCGATGAGGCTAATCACTACTATTTTTATCCAAATCGGGGGTATTTTTTCCTCTAACTGATTCGTCATTTGTTTGTTTTGAGACAGTGACATTGGTTGTGGAAAATGTTTCTCCCCATGGGCACTGAAATTGAACCGCAGTCTTAGTAAGTGACGCAGATAATCGACATAATGTCTGGAAGTAACTTTTGTTTCACCCTCCAGACGTTCTTGAAAAAGATAACCAACTTCTGATATTTGGCGTACTTCCCCCTTGGCGATTACTTCCAGTAAAATTTTGTATCCTATGGGATTGAGAATTTTATTACCGATTGCAGCACGACGGACAATGAAATAACCACTCATAGGGTCTGAAACCCGACTGAGAACCCCTGGTAGGAGCATCAATCCCAATAATTGAGCGCCACGAGACAAAAACCGTCTTAAAATATGCCAATTACTCACCCCACCACCTGTGGCATAGCGACTAGCAACGACTAAATCTGCCCCCTCCTCAAGTGCCACTAACATTTGCAATAGCACTGTCGGGGGATGTTGCAAATCACCATCAATCACACCCAATATCTTACCAGATGCCACTTGCCACCCACGAATCACTGCTGAGGAAAGACCCCGTTCCATTGTGCGTCGTATTACTCGTAGTTGAGAATATTTAGTGGTCAGGGATTGAGCAATTTTCCAAGTACAATCTGGACTATTATCATCAACGACGATTAACTCGTATGCTCCAGGCAACACTCTATCGAGTGAAAAGCTCAATTCGCCGATTAGATTGGCAATATTTGCAGATTCATTATAAGTAGGAATGACCAGGGAAAAACGAATTCTCTGACTAATGGGATCTACATCTGGCATTTCCTGAATCTGTAATGCTTTGGATGGTTCAGCAAACCACTGGTTTAGGTTAATAGTATCGTCGGTTGTAATACTGAAATTTTCCACAAATATCCCTCAATAATTATCAACCCCAATTTATGTTGGTCTACTCGATCGCAATAATTTCATTGATAATGATAATGATTACTCCAAGTCAGACACCTACCATTACTATCCAGAATTTGTGGTTTTTTCATACCTCATACCCATGAATTAACGTATTAATTGTCTCTTTCTCTATTAATTCTTCATTAGTAGTTAACAATTGCATATCGATACCCCAATAGTTTAAAGGATAATCCCAAAAAAATCATTTTATACTGTAATAGTTCATATTTTAGACAAGTAAAGCCATGTCTATTTGTAGTTAATTTCCATGACTAGCTTGTAATATTAGATGCATAATTAATATTAATTACGTAACTAGACAGAAAAACAAAAATAATGTCACTATTGGCAATATGTTTCAAAGATTACCAAGACCAAAATCAGATTTTATGTAGGAATCCAGTTTGATTTGCAGCAAAAAATAGGTAGAGTATAAGGGACAGCATAACGCACTAAATTTTTGATAATGGTGCGTTAGGAACTTGGCTCTTTAGCGAAGCCATGCCCGTTAGCGTTCGCGCAGCGTGCCGCACAGGCTAGCCACCCTTTTAGGGTTAGGGCTATACACAACCTACAATACCTAATTTTGTTCAAAAATTAAATAGTAATCCCATATCTAATTCCTAATTGAGTCGCACAAAGGATATATGGCTTAATCGTAGGCTATGAGGGCATAAATGACCATAAAAACCTACATCACGACCGAATTTTGTATTTGCGGTCATAAAGGGAATGGAGGTTTCAAAGCCCCTGTTCTAGTAGTCAAGAGGTTTACCCTAAGAGGTGATTATGTAAAGATTTTGACTTGACAAACATCCTCTGAAAGTGATGCAAATGCATTAAGCCATTTGCAGCTTGTGGTAATTTGAAAAAATTGAGTAATCGTAAACACTAGTACAGATTGGCGTAAGCCATACCCCTATCTGATAATCTCATTAGAAACATCAATTTGAGTCTAAAGAATGAGTGATTTGATTTATGCTGTGTGTTACTATTGCCTGAGATTATATTAAGTGGTGACCATAAAGTACAAATATCAAGTGAGGGGAAGCCAAATGAATAAGTATCTTGATATTAATGGTCTTATAAATAGACTACTCTTTAGTTATTCCTGGGTGTTTGTGAGTCGGCTTATTCGTTTTGCCATAGTGGGTTTAAGTGGTGTATTTGTAGATATGGCAGGATTCTATGTTCTACATAATTTACTGGGTTGGATATTAACTCCCAGTGCAATACTTTCAACAGAATTGGCGATTATTAATAATTTCTTCTGGAATGATGTATGGACTTTTAGTGATGTGTCCTTACAGCAACCATTATTCACTCAAAGGTTACAACGTTTTTGGAAATTCAACTTAATTGGTTTGTTGGGTTTGATTTATAATATTTTAATTGTGGATGTTCTATTTTATAAATTTGGGGTGAATGAATACCTAGCCAAAGTGGTGGCTATTATTTTGGTGACATTTTGGAATTTTGGGGTCAATTTTCAGGTAAATTGGCAAATAAAAAAGACATTTAGATTTTAGATTCTAGATTTTAGATTGTGAAAGAGATAATATATAAGCTTTTCTTATTTTGTATGCTGCATTTACCGATTTGAATCGAATTATTACCCTCACTCGCATTTAAAAGTTGCCGCAGGGTTTGCATATCCCCTTCGGTTGCTTCTCCATTCGCAATGCAGCCAAAAATTCTATTTAAATCTGAATCTAAACTCATTCGTAATTGTTACTCACCCTTGATGCTACATTTAAATCATTCTTCATACTCACAAAAATTATCCACTCGAATATCCCTCCAGATATCAGAAATTTGCCATCCAGAATTACCAACGGATTGGACTATAGGATTATCGCGCACCGGGATATAATTGGGCGTTACAGCTTCTACATCCATTACTGGCTTAGTCTCAATCACCGCCTCTGGAATATCTTCTGTATCATCTTGAATATTTTGTGATTCCAGTTCCTCTAGCTCTTTAATTTTGTTTAAGAGAGCTTGTTCTGATTTTTTGATTAGTTTCATGTTTAATTTTGTTTGATTAATTTTGTTTGATTATATAATGTAGTGGAATTTTACCACGGATAATTAAAATAATAAATTATTTCTTTATATTAAGAATAATCAGAAAAATGCTCGTAGACTAATATTATGCCAAGCAGATTAATTGTGCTACAGAGAATCAAGATAAAATAATACAATTAAGTAGGAAGCATTCATCATAAATTATGATAGATTTTTTCGTTAATTAGAAATTGATTTGCTGTAATAAAATCTTACTTAATAACCCTTGGGATTGCCCTCAATTTGATCGGTGGCTCGTTAGTTGGATGTGGCTTAGAGGCTTTTTCGGGAAACTCCAAATTATCAAATAGTATCATGACTGAGGCTGACATGCTCCCTCTATGAGGCTCCACAGAATAGCGATCGCTCGCTACCCGATATCCCAGCCATATGACGAGAGGCTCAGATCCCCGACTTTTCAAAAAAGTCGGGGATCTAAATTTTCACATTGGCATAGCCTGCCCGCAGGGCTTATGATTTAGGATTTCCATAGCTTGACAAATTGCATATACTTAAGTTAAGAGAAAGGTAGGTTCCATTTGTTGCAACTTCATAGTTGAAGCAAGTGAAGCAGTCGCAAGACTGAGTGTTTAAAATACAAAATTATGAATTTACCAAATAGTGGTAGTGCCAAAATTCAGGCAACTTCACCAAAGCCTTCTGTTGACTTAGCTACTCTGGTAGAGCTACTGGCTAAATCTATTCCTGCTAAAAAAAATACAGCAAACACAACTGAGTTACATCCTGATTACAAGCAACTATTTGATTTCGATGCTCAAAGGCGACGGTTGCGATTGTGTAGTTCAGGAATTTTGCGGAGGTTATTTGGATTAAAAGACTTCAAAGCAGCTTTTAATCCTAAGGAAGGTGGCGGATTTATTCAAGATTTTCAACCATCTGGGTTTGGAACTAAGTCCATTGTTGGTGGTAATTTAATCAAAGACAGTACAGTCAAACTATCTGCTGCTGTAGATAAGTTAATTGCAGCTATCGATGGGGAAATTGAGGGAGCATTACCAGAATCAACTTCATTATCAATGCTGTTGTTAGATGAACCAACTCAACAACTCCAGCAATTAGCAAAGAAAACAGGGAATTCTTTTCAGGATAAACCACAAGCAGCTAACCTCGTACCCATTGCATTCCCTAACCCTGAAGTTAAAACTAACACTCGAACTAAGCCTGTAGCCAAGGTAATTTTAGCCCGTGAACAAATTGATGCTGATAATTATTTTGACCAGATGTGTAGTGCAGTCAGGGAATATACGCAACATCAGCTAGATTGGGATGAGGATGAGATTGAAACAGCCATTGATAGTTTAAGCGCAGAACGGGATACAGCAGATAGCCAGTTAAATCGATTTCTCAACTTTTTAGATGATGAAGCATTAGCCAGGGTAAGACAGACAATTACCCTGCGGATTATGCAAGCGATCGCTCAATACAGTGAAACTAAGAATCAACCCCAGTATCAACTTTTAGCAGAATACGTTTATCGTGTCACTATTTTATTAACATCGGTAACGGAAACCGGTTACAACGTTGATTTAACTGCCCATTTTGGTTCTGATGTTGAATTTGATTTATTAGAATACCTCAACCAAGCAACCTTCTATAATTGTCTACCAGTTTGGGCAGAATGGAAAACTCAAATCTTCGAGAAAAGAAATCAAGAGGGAAGTAGTTATGGTGTAGTTCGTGAAGTTAGTTATCGCTTTCGGATTAATGGTAATAATCCGCAAAAAAATAAATCTGCTTTTTTAGCAAGACTTGATGATATTGAAGCAGAATTAATTCCCAAGGATGAACAAGTATCTCAAAAATATTGGTCAGTATGTCGCCGTCTTGCGGAACTAATTTTTTTAGCAATTATTATTCCTCGTAACAGTGAGGAAATATTACCTCAAGAGGATTTACCTACTTTTATAAATAAAATCATCGAAGATATTAAAAGGGAGGGGAGACAAGCTATACAACAACTAATAGATGATTTACGAAAATGTGAATCTTTAATGGGAAATATTGCTTCCGCTTTGACTGAGATCCTTAGAACTAAAAATCAAAAAATAATTTCCCAAGTTCAACAAAAGTCTGCTAAACAATTTATTTGTGTCAAACGCCAAATAATAGAGTGGTCGCGTTTAGAAGGAGCAGAACCAGGGGTAAAAGATTTACTCAAAAGTACTCCTCAAACTAGCCGGGAAAATGTGGAATGGTTTAAGCATATTGAAATTTGTGATACTCCAGAAGCTCCAGGGCTTTTATTTTCAGTTGAAGTAAATACAGATATTTCTGAACATAACTTATTAACCAAGGGTGATTCCTATTCAATTCAAGCACAAAGGTCATTCACACAACAATTGTTGCAAATTATTTGGGTTCCTCGCTCTTTTTCTTTGAATAAAGCAGAGAAAACTTGGCAGTATGAATTATCTGCTAATGCAGCTATTGCTGGGCCGTGGACTCTAAGAGCAGCAGTCATCATTGAATACGATACTCAACTTTTAAATCGACGTTCCAAACAAAAAGGTGGTGAAGACAGTAAACAATATCATGCAGCGATAGTTGCTGCTTTCACAGTATTGGTTTACTGCTGTTTATGGCGAATTATTGATAAATTGAAACAAGGCGGTAACCATGATTTTACTACCTTAATGTTGCGACTCCAAGAACAAGGGAAAGAGGCTGATGAAACCAGTGGTGATAGTTATGTTTACGCCGCAGCCCAAACTTTAGAAGCAATATTAGCTGAAGATACTAATATCAGAATGCAAGGAATTGTTCTGGAAAATTTAGCTAAACAAACTAAAAATACACAATGGATTAAAAGAGGTATTTTTGATGCTTTGTTAAGTGCATTCCCTCTGAAAATTAGTACGCCATCACCACCACAAGTACCAAAAATTGGTTTAATTTCCTATGCTACCCGTCCTTGTAATGATACCGTTGATTTAAATTCAGATGAAAAAAGTTATCTGTTTCTAAGTCAAAGTTATATTGCTACTGCTATTAACAATCCTTTCTCTGGTTATGAACTCAAATCAGAGCGCAAGCAATCTGACATTATTGATTCCCCAGAACAATTGAGAAAACAACGCTTAATCCAAGAGGAAGTTTTTTACCTCCAGAAACAAGGTTGTCAACATATTATTTTACTGTCCCATAGTTATGGTAGTCGTAAATTTAACCGCACAGCAGATTACAACAGTGCTTTAACACCAAAGGAATTTTTGGCAGATATTTTTCATACTTTTCCCAAGCTAAATATCTATACTTTAGTACGAGATGTATTCCCAGGAACAAGATTACAAAAACGGGATCGAGGTGAAGCTGCATTTGAAATTTTGCAAACAACAGATAATATAAATTTCTCACATTCTTTAGAAAAAATTGGGGTGCGGGATGTCATTCCGGTGTACACTTTTGCCACCCTATTTACAATTCAAGAACAGCAACGTCCACAATCTGGTTTTTGTGTCTATTTCCTAGTATCAGACAAACGGGTAGATATTAATTGGACAGAACGAACCCGTCAACATCTAATTAATCCCGAACAAAATTCTCCCATTAATCCTTGCTTGATTTCCGTGTTGCGGGGATTACATTTTATCGAAGCAGAACGTCGTGGAAAACCAGTTTTAGATCCTTTCCCCTGGGTATCACCAAATACCGTTGCAGGTGCGGGGGAAGTGCAAGTATTACATTCTCGACGTAAGGGCAAAGTATACCTGAGTTATCCGGCTTTATTAACTCACATTTCCCAAGTTCTGCACCGGAGGGAGGCAGGGAGCAGGGAGCAGGGAGCAGGGGGAAAGAAGATTTGAATTTTTGGCGTTGCTGAATTGAAGTATGAATTTATTTTTCTTGTTTTAGTAAAGCCCCCTAAATCCCCATCTATAAAAAAGCAAAGCATCTGCTTATTCCCCCCAGTATTGGGGGGTTAGGGGGGCGGGGGAATTTAAATTATCTTTCTCCCCCAGCATTGGGGGTTGGGGGGCAAAATCATACTTGTAATCAGCAATGCCGAATTTTTGTCAGTCAAACACACATATACAATTTCAATGGGTGACAACTTAATGCAACTATCATTTTTAGATCAAGCATCCCTATGGGGACAGGTGTTTGAAATTGTAGTCAAACGTGGGGTTTTGCAATATCTGATTTATCAACAGCTAATTAGGGAAGAAGATTCGGCTCTGCAACCTTGGCGAGAAACCAAGAATGCACATATCTATAACCAATTGGTGAAAACCCTAAATTTGACAGATCCCAATGCTCAAGCATGGGTGAGTACAATGGTACGTCATCTCATGGGATTAGGTTACGGTTTGGGTTGGACAGCAATGCGAGAATGTCTCAAATCCATACCAATAAATCAGCCACAGTTAACAGCAATTTGGTGTCCTTTGATACTTCCAGGGGAGCAGATAGAACCAGACGCAGAAAAGAAAAAAACAGCCCAGGAATTTCAACAAGCTTTTCACCTCCCAGGAAACCCAGATGAAGGATTAGTCAACAGAGGAAAACCAGCCAGGGCGGATTTTCTCCTGTGGTTATCCAGTGGAAAGAGTTCCAAAAACTTGCAGCATTTCCTGCTTTGTTTGGAATTTTCCTATAATGTACCGACAAAATTAGCAGACTTTACCACAGAATCTGCTCACCTTGAAGAAATGAGTCGTTATACCCGTTATATTGATTCCCGGGGTGTATTTTCCCGGGTTTGTGCAGAGGTGGAAGGTGAAGAATTTTTATTGTCCTCAAGTCTGAAAAATCACTTATCAGCCTTCAGTAGTCGGAATAAACCCTTATTTAAGTTATGTCAAGCTTCATCCTATACTGAACAACTGATAAATTTACTGAGAAAAAAAGGACGATTACAGGGTGGTTGTAGTGGGAGAGCTATTGCTATTACCTCCAATGGATGTGAAAGTATTGCTGCTCATTTTTGGGAAGAATCGGAAGCAAATCCGAGGGCTAAGTTGATGAAGTCTTTAGGGGAAGCATATCGTCAAAATCGCAAATTAGACGACAAAACTGATGAACTGACAGCAGAAATTAGGCTAGTGTTTAATAAATTGGTGGGAAGTCTTCCTCCTGATTTTAAAACACAAGCTAAACAACTCAAACAACAACCGAATTTAGACAGAGCAATACATTACCGATTTACAGAAGAAGTGACAGGATTTTACAATCCGATGCAAGAACTTTCGCCACAGTTAGCATTAGATAACATTGAGAGTACAGAATCCCTGGACAAATTTTTTGGTGGTAATTCTAAAGTTCATTTTCAATCACAATTCAATAATTTACCACAACAAAATTCCCTGCGAAAAATCCATGAAACCGCAGTAATTACAGGTTTAAAATTCGCCCAATCAGGAAAGATAAACGTAATTGCTTTAGAAGGAAATCCCGGAATTGGTAAAACTACTGCTGTGATTAATTTCCTAGAAACACAGTCATCAGGTTTTATGTTTTTTTATCTCAGTCCCAGGGTGGTAATTAACCGAGATGTCACTAACAAACTTGCTAATAAAAATGGAAATCCCAGTGGTATTTTAACTATTACTACTAATGCTAATTTAATTGCTGCTGCACCAAAATGGTATGACAAAAAAGTACAACAAAAATTAAAACAACAGCGCCCAGATAGTGCAGTAGTGATAGATGGAATTGCTAAACTCAATCATCCTGATGGTAGTACCATTTTCCTCACACCAGCACAAGAACATGAAATTGATTGTAATATAGTCGCTTCTAATCGTTTTAAACGTACTCGTAACGAACGGGAAGACACGGTAGAATCAATATCCCGTCCTGGTGTATTACGTACCCTTGCTAGTTCTGCTCGCAAATTACTAAAAGCCAATCCCCAAGTTAATAAATTAGTCATGACTGCGGCGATTCAAGGTTATCGAAATCTACAGCAAAAAACCACCATTGATGCTTTAGGAAATCTATTTACAAAGAAAGCTAATACTAAACCAGGACAACAAGAACGCCGTAACTTTGCTCAAAGAATTCCTACTATCATTGTCATGGTAGATGAATTAGCTGGTGATGGTGCAGGGGCTTTATTTATCCATGAATTGGAAAAATGGTTGCGACAGCAGTTTATCGAACCCTTTGAAGGAACTCAATCCCCGTTTAAAGTAATCTTGATTCTGGCTGATGCTTCCCTCAGTAATGAAATAGTTCTCAATAGTTATCTCAATTCTGGAAAATCCGCCCCTGATAAAGTGTTAATTAGTCCAACCCATGGGGACGCTCCATTTCGAGTCACGGGTACTAATATTAAAATTGGGCTAAAGAAGCATCCCGTGTTACATATTATGACTAATAGTTATCCCGCTTCTCGACTCAATATTGAATACAGCATTCGCCTATCACCCATCACACCACAACCAGCAATAAATGGAGTAGAAAAAGGCATTCGCCAAACAATAAGAGAACAATTAGATCAAGAGTTATTAAATAATGCCTATACAGAAATAAAACATGGGATAAAACAAGGAGCAGAACAACTGATTTTCTTTGCCCAGGATAAAGCATTTTTACGGGAATTAAAGCAAAAATTAATTGCAGGTAAAAATGCTATTTGTAATCGGGAAGAAGTAGCAATTTTAGACCAAAGTGTACCTCCCAACCAGCGATTAGAACTAATTCAAGAACAACGAAGAGATACAATCCGCATTTTCTTAATGACATCTTCCGGTGCTAGGGGTATTTCTTTTCCCAAAACAGATTGGATTATTGCTGTCATTCCTAGATTTAAGATTGAAGCCGCTTTAATGGAAGTTGCTCAACTGATTTATCGGGGTCGAGGAATGTACAGAGATCCAGAAACGCAAGAACTAGTTTCTGGGGATAATAAACCTAGGCAATTAGTCATGTTAATTAATGATGCTTTGCTGGTGAATGAAGACATTGAAAATTCTCGACGTTGGTTACGCCAAGCCAGCGATTTATTAACTTTATTAATGATGTTACGCTCAACAATTCATACCCGAATTAAAGGCGATGCAGGACTCAAAAGACAGCAAATTGCTTTTGTTCCAGTGGGTTCCGTGGGAGATGAAGAATTATTGAATCCCATGTCTAATGATGTGTGGAACTTTTTAAAAGAAGCGCGGGTTTTTATTTCTGATAATCAAATAAAAGATAATAAAGGAATTGTCAAAAAAGCGCAAGATTTAACCCAGAAAATATTTGCCCATTTTACTTTAAAGGGTAATACAACCGATAGACAAACTAAATCCTATGTTGATTATAATACTTTATCAGCATTTATCAAAGCTGTCTCCAGGAATTCCAGTCCATTATTACCAATTTTATCAAATACCAATTTGGTCATTCCTGAATCCTTGACTTGCATTGGACCTTTTTGGATGGAAGACTGGAGTAATCGCTCCATGGAGGAAAAATTTAGTTTTGAAGGATGGCGTAAATCTATTCAACAGTATAGTCAAGAATTAATCAAATTACTGATAGTTATTTATAAAAATGAAGATGGTAAATTTCCCCCTCAACTCAAACGTCCAGCTAAGGGACTATATCAGCTGTTAATGCGAGACAAGGAAGAATCTACCTTAGAATACTCAACCTTACAAACATTGAAAACAAAAAATATTGTTGTTAGTATCCCCCTTGACTATCCCCATTTTTGGCAAGAACAATTAGAAGATGATAGTCGCAAACAACTATTAGAAGATCCAGCAGCATGGCAGAAAACCCTAGGAAGAAGTTTAACAACACAAAGGTTAGTGATGCCCGTAATTCCCCAATATGAAACATTTCCTTGGGCTGCTGTCGCAGGAAAGAGAATTTTTAGCCAATTAGAAACTATTTTTAGCGATCGCTATTTTCTTGCCTCTAGCGAATTAAATTTACTCAATACAATTTTGTTAGTAGATGACTTAGCTGAGGATACAACCCCATAATGTTTATCTTCAACTTTATAACAGTGAGGGTAACTCAACTGTTGAAAATATTGTACAGTCAAAACAAGTCCTCTGTAATAGTCCTACCCAAATCCTATTATCAATGGGGTAACTGATAACTGATAACTGATAACTGAAATGACTAACGCACCCCTAAGCTGGCAAGAACTAGAAACCCTCACGGACTATCAAATAGACACCGTGAATGGCCTCACCAACTCCAGAGCCAGGTTGCGCTTATTTGGACAACCCGAATCTGCTGTGCGGGTAACCCTGTACCGTGATAATCACGCCTGGTGTCCTTACTGTCAAAAAGTTTGGTTATGGCTAGAAGAAAAACAGATACCCTACCGCATTGAAAAAGTCACAATGTTCTGCTACGGGGAAAAAGAAAGGTGGTATAAACGTAAAGTGCCATCGGGAATGCTCCCCGCCATTGAGTTAGATGGGCGGATTATTAAGGAAAGCGATGATATTTTGCTCGCTTTGGAACAAGTTTTTGGTGTCCTCAACCAAGGAATGCAAGACTCAGCGGTGCTTCCCCTACGTCAATTAGAACGACTTTTATTTAGAGCTTGGTGTGCTTGGTTGTGTTATCCAGTAATTTCCCCCCAACAAGAAAAACGCAACCGAGAGCAATTTATAGCCGTGGTGGCTAAAGTAGAATCAGCTTTGGCTCGTACCCCGGGACCTTATTTTTTAGATAGCTTCGGTACCGTTGATGTCATCTTTACGCCCTACGTAGAACGGATGAATGCCAGTCTTTACTATTACAAAGGCTACTCCCTGCGGGAAGAAAACCCTGGTTTCAAAGCCTGGTTTGCAGCCATGGAAAGCCGCCCCACCTACCGCGGAACCCAAAGCGACTTTCACACCCACGCCCATGATTTACCGCCCCAGATGGGGGGTTGTTGGGAAAACGGTGAACCCCAAATGCGACTCAATAAAGCCCGGGTGGATAATGGCCCCTGGTTTGGTTTACCAGATGTTAGTTACCCAGAACCAGAAAATTCTTCTATGGAAGCATTGCAACGGGTTATCAAGCATCGCACCAATATTATTCGAGTTAATCCCTCAGATGATAAGTTGTTCGATCAAGCCCTGCGTTGTGCTTTAACACACATGATGACTGGTCAAAATTGCGTACCTCCATCGGGTTCTGATGTAGCTCTACGATATTTGCGCGATCGCATTAATGTACCCAGGGATATGTCCATCTATGCAGCCAAGCGATTGAGGGAATCCTTGGAGAAAACCGCAGCCCTTGCAGGTGATGGACAACCAGACCCCATTCCCACTAGGCATCGACGAGATCAAGACCCTTCTAATTTTGTCAGATAGTCCACATGTCCGCCTCAGAAATTAATTGGGAGGCTGATATACATGGGTGATAAATCAGACTAGAAAAGGTATGAGAGGGCGTTTTAACGTGTTTTGTTTATTAGCGATTCGGCTACGCTCATCGCTAAACCTTGAAATTTATTTCAAGGTGGGAATGTGGGTTAAACGACATTGCTGCAAGTTATCAGTTTTGGAATGACTCGTGCTACAATATACCAGTATTATCACTAAATAACTATAGACTAAAAAAACTAAATATTCATTATAAATACTTCACAATGTTTATGTATTAAAAAAGATATTGTGTATTGCATAGTTTCAGTCATATATAAAATAATTAATATGAGCATCATAACTGTTGCTAAATCGGGAAATGCTGACTACACTACTATCAAAAAAGCAATTCAAAATTCCCAACCTGGAGATAAAATTACAGTACACCCTGGATTATATAAAGAAAGCCTTATAATTGATAAACCTTTAGAAATATCGGGTATAGGAGCAGCGGAAGAAACAGTAATTGAGAGTGATTATGCTCCATGCATTTTAATGAAGACGGATTCCGCTAAAGTCAGTGGTTTTAGTTTCAGAAAAATTGTTGGAAAAAAATATAACCCGTCTCCTGCTATAGATATTTCCCAAGGTAATTTAGTTTTAGAAGATTGCGATATTACATCCAAATCTTCTGATTCTATAAGTATTTATGGTTCTAACACAAATCCGGTTATCCGCAGATGTCGCATTTTTGATAGTAAACACAACGGTATATGTATTAAAGATAATAGTCAAGGGACTATAGAAAATTGCGATATTTATAATAATTCCTTTACGGGAATTTTCATCGAAAAGAAAAGCAATCCTATCATCCGTGAATGTCGTATATATGATGGTAAAAATAACGGTATATGCATTACATATAATAGTCAAGGGACTATAGAAAATTGCAATATTTATAATAATTCCTTTACGGGAATTTTCATCGAAAAAAAAAGCAATCCTATCATCCGTGAATGCCGCATTTTTGATGTGAAACAGAACGGCATATGGATTACATATAATAGTCAAGGGACTATAGAAAATTGTGATATTTATAATGCTGATCTGGGAATTGGCATCAGTGCTAAAAGTAATCCTACTATCCGTGAATGTAGTATTTTTGACAGTAAACATTACGGCGTATTGATTCAACATCATAGTCAAGGGACTATAGAAAATTGCGATATTTATAATAATGCCTTTTCGGGAATTGACATCGGAAAGAAAAGCAATCCTATCATCCGTGAGTGTCGTATTTTTGATGGTAAACGTCACGGCATATGGATTCACGATAATAGTCAAGGGACTATAGAGAATTGCGATATTTATAGTAATGCCTTTTCGGGAATTTGTACTGAAGAGAAAAGCAATCCTATCATCCGTGAGTGTCGTATTTTTGATGGTAAAAAGAACGGTATATGGATTCGAGATAATAGTCAAGGAACTATAAAGAATTGCGATATTTATAATAATGCCTTTTCGGGAATTTACATCGAAAATCGAAGCAATGCTACCATCCGTGAGTGTCGTATTTTTGATG
>JAAUYD010017796.1_pt1 | contig 61005 bp, 46 predicted proteins | sample 7278101 | NCBI WGS metagenome assembly JAAUYD01 (sample SAMN14350128, study PRJNA611818) | marine sediment metagenome | isolation source: surface marine sediment (0.6m) | place: French Polynesia: Moorea | collected 2018-08
ATTGCTTGGACAATTGAAAATCCCCCTGCCCCCTTTTTCAAGGGGGATTCTTTTCTGGCGATCCTACGCTATAAAAACACCCAAAAATCCTTAACCGAATGCCATTGCTCCCAGGGAAGGGGGCTGGGGGGATGGGTTTCCGTAAAAAGGGCCATTCCGGGACGGGCAATACGTTAAGCTCAACCGAGAAGCGCATCAACCTCGCTTTTGTCGAGCGCCATGATGTGGGGAATGCCCGTGATGTTCGCTGCCTCGGGGGTCAAACAAACTAAGTCATCCCTGGACATATACTGGGTAGCGAACTTGCGGCTTCCAGCCATGAGCTGGCGGAGTCCTTGGGCGAGTCGCTCATAGTAAGTATAGAGGCCTATGGCACCCGCAGGCAGGGCGTCGAAAGCTTTGTCTCCCAATTCTTTTCGCAAATCAGCAGCGGTCACGAAGACTTCGTCGATGGTGCTGCCGAACCGCTCAACATAGACCGGGATGTCGTAGTTGCGAATGGCATTGCCGATTGTTTTGCCGACCATGGCGGCCGCGATTGGAGATCGCGCCATACCCACTAGTTTTACATAAGGTGCACCAAGGGCGAGTCCCTTGAAAATTTGATCCTCAAATGTAAAGCCACCAGCCACGGCGATCGCCGGGAGATGCTCTCCTTTATCGGCGATACGCTTTGCGTATTGATAGAGCAGCGAATGGAGCTCAACAGGGGGAATGCCCCATTCATTCATCATGCGCCAGGGGCTCATGCCCGTTCCCCCGCCAGCACCATCTACCGTGAGCAGATCAATTTTATATTTGGAGGCATATGAGATGGCCTGTGCCAGTGCATACGGTCGATATGCGCCGGTCTTGAGAAAGATGTATTTCGCTCCTGCTGCACGGAGTTCTTCCACGCGTTTTCCAAAAGCATCTTCGGTCACCATGCCGACCCGGGAGTGGCGCTCGAACTCCTTGAACGCACCGCGCTTGAACGCTTCGATGACCTTGGGGTCCGTGGGGTTGGGAAGCACCACATAGCCGCGATCGTAAAGAAGCTGAGCTTTTTTCAAGTCTCGAATCTTTACCTCACCGCCGATGTTCTTGGCCCCCTGGCCCCACTTCAACTCCACACACGCCACGCCGAGCTTATCGATGGCGTACTCCTGTACGCCGAGCCTGGTATCTTCCACATTGGCTTGGACGATGATCGCCCCATACCCATCTCGCTGGTTATCCTGGAACAGTTTCACGCGGCGCTTCAAATCAACCGTATCCACGACCCTGCCGTTTTTTATTACCGACTCAGGATCCATGCCCACGACGTTTTCTCCGATGGTGAGCCCGGTGCCAGCCAGCGCCGTCCCAATGGCCAGTCCTTCCCAGTTGTTTTTTGCAATGTCGGTCGACCCGATGCCGGGGATAATCCAGGGCAAGCGAAATTTAAGACCGCCATCATGACCAAATGTAACGCCCAGATCGACCGCAGGAAAGATCGCCTTGTCACTGTCTGCCTCGATGCCCTCGGCACCGACCACGCCGCCGATGATGTTCAGATGTGAATAATCAACGGGATACTCTTTTTCAGCAGCCGTTGTTATGACGCCAAATGGTTGGGGGTAGATGACTTCGTGGCCTCGGTAGGCTGACTTGCCGATCTCACACATGCCGATACAGCCATCAACACAGGTGACACACATTCCCGATCCTGGTTGCACCGCCCCTTCTGTCCGATTCTTTGTCAGTGTTGCTGCTGAAGCGTTTACTCTTGAGAATGACATATGTTTTGCTCCTTATTCGGGTGGTTGCTTCTCTATTTCGCATGCCACGCACGGCGACATGTAACACATCATGTCGTCGAAGGTTTCTTTGTCCGCACAGGGCGGGCTCAGATTCTGACAGCCGCCACATATTGCTTTTTCCGGGTCTGTATAGGTACACCGAAGCTGACATGCTGGACAGACGTAAATGCATCCGCCGCACTGCCGGCAGGCTTCCGAGGTTGCATCGAATGGTGTTCCGATATCTCGATTGTGTCCGCGACCGCGGAATCCAATCGCACCAGCAACCATCTGCTCTTTGCACATTCTTATACACAAACCGCAATTAATACAGGTCTCATGCTCCTGCTTGAACCGCTGCTTATTGATGCCATGGGCAGACGCTATATCCTGAATGATCTTTGATTGTGGGCAACTCGCCAGCAACAGCTCGATGACCATCCGACGCGTCCGCAAAACCCAATTAGACGACGTGCGAACCTCGAGTCCTTCTTCTACAGGATAGGTACATGAGGAAACCAATTTCGCATTGGCCTCTTTTCCAATCTCAACGAGACAGAGACGACAGGCGCCATAAGGTGAGAGGCCTTCCATGTGGCACAGGGTGGGTATCGGAAATCCCAAAAACTGCGCTGCTTCGAGGACCGTCGTTCCTTTCTCTACCGATACACTCAACCCATTGATCTTCAGATTTATCATGCTTGTTTTTCCTTTGCCTTGGACGCACCATGGTCAGCGCGATTTTGCTCGGTAAACTCGAGATCGCACCTGAGACATCGCAAGGCTTCACTAACAGCAGCGTCTTGTCCGAATGCCTGCTCCACTTCGTCAAAGGACTGAATACGCAACAGTGGGGTCACTGTCGGTGGTTCTGCCCTCGTACCATTGGTGTTCCTATCCTCATCAGATATTTCTGCCGGTTCGATATGAACGTCCGGTAACTGCGGTTTAATGGACTGTTTCAGCTCCTTGCCCATGAGATAGCGATGCATCATTACTGCAGCTCTCTTTCCAGCAGCGATAGCGTCGACAACTGTGGACGGACCAGTGGCCACATCGCCTCCGGCAAACACACCAGGGCGATTTGTACAAAGCGACTTGTCATCGTTGGCGACCCGGTTGTCATGGATAGTATCGATCCCGTTCCCATTGGATGGGGCAAGACAATCGAGGTCAGGGCTTTCACTGATCGCAACGATCAGAGTATCGAGCCCTATCGTGAACTCTGATCCATTTACTGGAACGGGCGAGCGTCGCCCGCTAGAGTCGCGATCGCCGAGCGTATTCCTCACGAACTCAACGCCTTTGAGGCTGCCTTTATTGGTGAGAATGCACACCGGTGTGACAAGGGTCTCAAGGACGATCCCCTCTTCGAGCGCTGCTTCAATTTCCTCTGCAAAGGCCGGCATTTCATTGCGATCTCTGCGATACAGTATCGAGACACTCTTCACATCCGGCTGTCTCAGGGCGACTCGGGCGGCGTCGATGGCAGAGTTGCCGCCACCGATGACGCCTACGCGCCCCGTGGCGAGTGCTTCACCTCTCAAATTAAACGCTTTTAAAAACGCCATGGACGAATAGATACCTTCGGCGTTCTCGTTTTCTATTTTCAACGCGCGGCTTTTATGGGCGCCAAAAGCCAGGTAAATCGCTGCGAATCCCTGCTCAAAGAGGCCATCGACGGTAAGATCCTTGCCCAAAGACATATTACATTTGAGAGTGACGTTGTCATCAATGAGGGCAGCGATCTCTTTTTGTACAGCCTCCCGAGGTAATCGATAGGATGGAATGGCCGCCGTGAGCATACCGCCAGGTTGGGCTTCTGACTCAAACACCGTGACCTTGTATCCTTCGATGGAGAGGTAATGCGCCGCGGTGAGTCCAGATGGTCCAGCCCCCACAATGGCAACCTTCGAAAGCCCAGCATCACTTTTCTTATGTCCGGCTGGTTTGTACACAGATGGATCTACGTTGTCCGTTACAAAGCGCTTGAGGGCTCTAATCGCCACTGGGTTGCCGCCATGGCTGCCAGCGCGACACTTTGATTCACACGGATGGTTACATACCCGTGCACAAACCGACGGAAAAGGATTTGACACTCGAATCGCTTGATAAGCCGAATCGAGCTCTCCCCTCGCGATATGGGCCACGTATCGCCACACTTCTGTACCGAGGGGGCAAGTGGCTTGACAAGGTGCGCCGGTAAGCGCCTTGCAGACAGCCGCGTCACATCGCTTGTCTACCACGTGGCGCTCATACTCCTCTCGAAAGTACATGAGGGTGCTCAGCACTGGATTTGCAGCAGACCTCCCCAGGCCACACATGGTAGAATCGCGAACTGCCAGCGCCAGCGCTTCGATGAGATCGATGTCTGCCAGTGTTGCTTTGCCGTTTGAAATGTCATCGAGAATTTCGTACATGCGCTGGGTGCCCTTGCGGCATGGGAAGCACTTGCCGCAGGACTCGTCTTTGAGAAAGCCCATATAGTACTTGGCCACATCGATCATGCAGGTATTCTCGTCCATCACGATCATGCCACCCGATCCCATGATGGCACCTGTCTTGGCCAGGCTGTGATAATCGATGGTCTGATCGAACTTTTCTACTGGAATGCAACCGCCTGAAGGGCCACCTGTCTGTACGGCCTTAATCTTTGCTTCTGCCGCTGGTCCGCCGCCGATACCAAAAACAATCTCGCCCACTGTGATCCCCATAGGCACTTCTACCAGACCCGTATTCTTTATCTTTCCGACAAGGCTGAAGATCTTTGTACCTGAGCTGCCCATGGTGCCGGTCTCAGCAAAGGCTTTGGCGCCGATGTTGAAAATGATTGGCACATTGGCCCAGGTTTCGACGTTGTTGATGGCCGTGGGTTTGTTATGGATACCCTTTTGAATGGGAAAGGGAGGCCGCTGGCGGGGTTCGCCCATGTGTCCCTCTATGGACTTAATGAGCGCTGTCTCCTCGCCACACACAAAGGCCCCTGCGCCTCGCACGATGTTGATATCAAACGAAAACCCACTGCCTAGAATGTTTTCGCCCAAGACCCCTAAGTCCCTTGCTTGCCGAAGGGCAATCGTCAGGTGTTTGATCGCGAGGGGATACTCAGTGCGAACGTATATCACCCCTTCGGTCGCCCCAGTAGCATAGGCGCCAATGAGCATTCCTTCGATAATGCTGTGGGGATTGCCTTCGAGAACACTGCGATCCATGTACGCACCGGGATCGCCTTCATCTGCATTGCATACGAGGTATTTTCCCCTGTCACTGGGTTCCTTGGCCAGGAGGGACCACTTTGTACCCGTGGGGAATCCAGCACCGCCGCGACCTCTCAAACCAGACCGGGTGACCTCCTTGATGATCCATTCGGGGTCCTGACTTGAGAGCACTTGTGCAAGGGCGCTATACCCGCCTTGTTTGATGTAATCAAAAATTCGAATCGGATCGATCTTTGTATTGGCATCTAAAATAACCCGGGTCTGGTTCTTGAAAAACGGAATATCCTCGATGTGATAGTATTTCTCCCCTGTAACCGGATCTTTGTATAATAGATCTTCGACATATTCTTCCCTTAAGAGCGCATCGATAATCTGCGGCACATCCTGCAAGCCGATCTGGGTATAAAAGGCCTGCTGGGGCTCCGTGAGAATAAAGGGACCCATTTCGCAAAACCCATGACATCCCGTTATCCTCAGCGTCACCTTGCCGAGCAGGTTTTCTGCAATGATATGTTTTTTGGCAACACGTACAATGTTGCTGGCACCACTTGCCTGACAAGCTGTTCCAGCGCAGATGACAATCCTTGGCTTGTCTTTATCGTCATCTCCAAAGAGCATACGCTCAAGCGCCTTAAAATCTTCAATTGAACTTAGTCTTGCCATTTGGCTACCTTTCAGCGTCGCACATCAGCCTTATGCTGTGATTTGCTCGTCATGGCGGCTTACCTCAGATCCAGCATGTGACCCTCCGAGCCAGTGCATCCGCGACGGGCGCAAATTCGGATAGTGCCACCACCGCGCACAATCATTGGTATCATTGGCGCTTTACACTTCGCGCATTCCCACGATCCGATGAGCTCTGAATGACAGTGTGGACAGAAAAAGGTCAACACCATATCAAAGGGAATATCGTGTTCTGAATAAATATTGTATCGTCCATATAATGAAGAGAGCCTGAGCCAACCGTGCTTGTCTCCAAAGGAGACGGTTACCCGGATCGCCGGATGATCTTCGATAAAGTAGCTCGTGTCCATCAGACTGTGGTTACAAAACGGGCAGCTTACATCAATGGGGAATACACTTTGATCTTCATCCTGCGAAACTGAAACAACACCTGCCAAGGTTTCGCTGATAATTTTGTTGACATCAGTTCTTCGGAGCTTTGAATAATAGTGACCATCCACCACAGCCACAGGTCCAAGTGCACACGCTCCGAGGCAGTTCACGGTCTTCAGCGTAAACGCTTTGTCTGGGGTTGTTTCTCCTACCTTTATTTGCAACTGTTTCTCGAATTCTTTTACAACGAGTTCTGCACCGCGAACGTGGCAAGCTGTTCCGAGACACACGGATATAAGGTGTTTCCCCCGTGGCTCGAGCGTAAAGGAATGATAGAAATTGGCCACCCCGTAAACATCAACCAGGGATCGGCCTCTGCCCTCAGCGACCCACCTCAGGGCCGCCTCTGGTAAATATCCGTAAAGGGCCTGGACCTCCTCCAGTATCGCGATGAGTCCTCCCAATTGGTTTTGCCGGTGTTTGTCGAGAATCCTACGTACTTGATCCGGGTCCACCACACTGTTGTTCTGGGGAGGTATGGTTTTCAACTTGACCATGGCCCGACCTCCCTATGTGTACTCCTCGCAATACCACACACCGCCCCTTGGCCTTTGGAACGTACAGGTGGCAGCTTGTAGACAATTTGCACAGAGACCTCGATATTCTGGTTTTTCTTTAGCTTTTGCAGCGAATCCAGCCGCCTCTGTACCCATGTTGCCCACTATCTTTTTTGATTTACTTGAAGGCGGTTGATAGACTCTAAATTCTTCACAAAACATTACTGGGCCTTGCCAATTTTTTCGATGGGTGCATGCATCTTTATCGATGCAGGTGAAGCAAACACCGAGTCGCCTCAAGTCACTCTGCATATACTTGCCGGTCCTGCTCGGATCTGTCATCCCAATCTCCTTGTCTGTTTTCTACCCCTGTTGCCGGCAGGAAAACGCAATAGTCGTGCCGATTCTGAAAACCCGTCCAACACGTGAAAAAGACAGAGAAACCCTTGGCTAATGACATGTCGACCTGAAGAAAGCAGGTGGGGAATTTAGAACCAGCGGGGAGAAAATACCCGATCCGAAAACAGGAAGTTATTTCTGCGCGAGCCCCAAGGTACGGCTTAGCTTGGATCTCAGGGTTTTTCGATCGATGCCCAGAATCTGGGCTGCTCGGGTCTTGTTGCCATCAACACTCGCGAGCACATTGGCAACATGCTCGGCTTCCACCTCGGCAAGTGTTCGATTGAAACCGGTTTTCCGCATGTGTTGACCTCGCATTAGGATGGGAAGATCGGGAACATCGATATAGTCGCCATCGCCCATTACAACAAGGCGATGGATGACATTCTGCAGTTCACGTACATTTCCCGGCCAGTGGTAGTTCTTCAGGCTTTCTAGCGCTCGGTCTGAAAACTTTAGCGCTGGAAGGCCCGCCTCTGCGGTGTATTCGTGCACAAAAAAGTTGACGAGATCTAGTATATCGCGGTCTCGATCTCGGAGCGGAGGCAGTTCAATGGCGATAACGTTTAGTCGATAATACAAATCATCTCGAAACATCCCTTGGGAGGCCAGCAGGGAGAGATCCTTATTTGTCGCAGCAACCACTCGGACGTTTACTTTTTGCGGGCGCGCAGAACCTACCATGCATATCTCTTTCCCCTGAAGCGCTCGCAGCAGCTTGACCTGCATGGCCAAGCTCATCTCGCCTACTTCGTCGAGAAAAATCGTTCCGCCTTCTGCGGTTTGAAAAAAACCGGCGCGCGTCCCGGTCGCACCGGTAAATGCGCCTTTTACGTAACCGAACAACTCGCTTTCGAGCAGGGTCTCTGGTATACCGCCGCAATTGACAGTTACAAAAGGTTGGGTATTGCGCTTGCCACTGTAGTGAATGGCCCGCGCGACCAGTTCCTTTCCCGTGCCGCTTTCGCCTGTGATGAGCGTATTTGCCATTGAGCGGGAGGCTTTTGCGATCGCGTGGTAGACCTGCACCATCACCTGGGAATCACCGACAAAACCATGGGGTGTCTTGGGCGTAACAACGCCTTTAGACATCGCCACTTGGCGCATGAGCCGCTTATCCAGCGCACGCTTTACCGCTTGGAAGAGCTCTTCATCGGTGAACGGCTTTGCCAAGTATTCTTCGGCGCCAGTTTTCATCGCGGTCACCGCACCTTCAATGGTCGCGTATCCGGTGATCATCATCACCTCTGTGTCGCGATAGTTTTCCCGGATATGGCGAATCAGATCCATCCCACTGATTTTTGGCATTTTGAGATCGGTTATGACAAGGTCCACCTGGTTCTCAGAAATAATCCGAGTGGCCTTTGGTACGCTGGAGGCGGTCGCGACCCGATAGCCGTGGGCTGTTAAATTTCGCCTGACGATCTCCAATGCGTCTTCGGAGTCGTCGACTGCTAGAATGAGCTCTTTTTCATTGGATGGGTTATTTTCTCTTTTTTTTCTGCTCATGTTCGAGAACCCCTGCAGCGGGAAACCGTACTTCACATTGCGTGCCATGCCCTGGTTTGCTTTTGTATTCTAACTTTCCACCATGGGCAGTTACAATACCGTGTACCACGGGCAACCCCAACCCAGTCCCTTCGCCCACATCCTTGGTAGTAAAAAATGGATCAAAAATTCGATTTAGCACATCTTCTGACATGCCAATACCCGTGTCTGCGATTTGGAGTGTTGCCCAATTGTTTCTTTCGCTCGTGCTGATGGTCAATGTGCCGCCGTCGGGCATGGCCTGTATGGCATTGACGACCAGGTTGATCAGCACTTGGTTGAGCTGTGCTGCATCAGCAACGATGTCGATCAACTTATCTTCAAAAGAGCGCTTTAGACGGATCCCTGTTTTGGCACATCGCGCCTCAAAGAAATAGATCCCATCCTCTACAACTTTGTTTAGATCGACCCGCGTCTTACGCGGTGGGGCTTGTCTGGCAAACAGCATCAGCTTGCGAATGACTTCCCGTGCGTGCAGGGTTGCGTTTTCGATCTTTTCTAGATCTCGTTCCACAGCAGGGGGCAATGCGTCATGCTTCTTTGCCAGCTGTGCGAATCCCAAAATTCCCCCCAAGGGTTCGTTTAGCTCGTGGGCTACGCCTGCAGCGAGTTGTCCAATAGTAGCCAATCGATCCGCATGGCGAAGCTGCTCCAGGAGGATTTTCCGATCTGCCTCTGTTTTTTTCTGCTCGATAACATGGGCGACTTCTCGGGCAACGACATCGATTAAGCTGCGCTCTTCTTTTAAAAAAGGTCCTTCGTCGATATCCGGTTTTCCCTCGCCATATATCACTTCGACATATCCCCGCGTTTGTCCCTCGACGATAATGTCAGCGCTCATCGCGTGTCGCTCTCTTCCGACTTTTTTTGTAGCGTATTCTTTTCCATCCAGGACGATCTTGGCCCATGTTATTTCAGGATATTGCCACGCAGGGGGTAGACAGGCGGCAATGCGCTCAATGATCATGTCGAGATTCATCTCTAGTTGCGAACTAGATTTTTCGATCTCGTAGAGACAGGTCAGTTCCTTTACCCGCTCTTTCTGTGCCAACCGGACCCGTTGAAACGTCGCTGCCATCGCGAGCAGTCTAGAAAGGTTGTTGCAGAGGGCCACGGACTTTGAAGAAAAATAGCCGGGGTTGCGCCTTTTTATTATCAACAGGCTCGTATCATCCTCATCAATTGTCGATGGAAACACCCCTATGGATAGGTATTCTTTACTGATGGTAATGCCTTGTATCATCGCTTGCTGATGCTGCTTGGACGATGACCCTTTGGCCTCTGTTGGATTGTTCGTCCACGTCGCGCCGTTTTTAAGCACGGTCAATAACGTCTCTACAGGGACATCGTCGAGCCGGACAAACCTCATCGGATTTTGTGTGCCACACCAGCGAGAGCACTTATTCCCCTCATTGAGCCAGATTTCCAGTGCATCGCAGTTGAGGAATGAAAGCAGCAGCTTGGATACGGAAACCAAAAAATCGATATTCGGGTGACCTCGATTGGCGCACAGAAGAATCTGATAGGAAAGCTCGTCAAAATCCATTGAAGCGTTGCTCATATTCTAAGACACTCCTTTCATTTCGACGTCTTCTCGAGTGGTCCTGGCCCAGTTTAGTTGACAGGTTAGATAAAAGGCAAACGAACCTCCTTGATCCGAAAAACCACCGCAAATAACAATCTTGGGTCAAGATTTTGAAGCTTCATAAGACGTCACTCAACGCAGCACGATCAATACTGCGCCGGTAAATGCCAGGCAGATTGCCGCGATTCGGCGCCGGGTGAGGGGTTCTTTCAATACCGCGGTCGCCAGGATGAATATAAACACCGTCGAGAGCTGGTTGAGCAGAGAGGCGACAGAGACGCGGGTGTACTTCATGCCGCCTATCCACGCGGTCATTGCCACGAACGTCCCGAAAAAAGACGCGAAAAAGGATGTCTTCCACGCTTGGGAAGGCGCGAATTCACGCAGCACCTCGCGACCGCGTCCGCTAAGGACAATCATCAAAACCAGGGCAACTTCGGCCGCGATGATACGTATGGAGGTGGCCCAGATATAGGGTGTCGCATTGAGCACCTCCTTAATCATGACAATGGAGATGCCCATTGCAAAGATGCCAATCACACCGAGGATCGATCCGATTACCACATCCCGGCGGGTCTTGCCTGGCGCCGGGCGGGTTGCTGATCCCACGAGCAAGGCACCTGCGATAAGGACTGCCCCGACAATCACCTGCAGGCCGATGGGTTCGCCGAGTACAGCTGCTGACAGGCCGAGCATGATGGGCGTATACGAGGTGTCGACCACTGCGGTGAGACCCGCCCCCAGCCGGTTGAGGGCCATGAAGAACAACGTGTCCGCCACTGTGATCCCCAGGATGCCAGAAGCTGCCAGCAGCATCCAATAGTGATCTGGGACGTCGGGTATGATGGGCTCCCCTGCGATATAGAGCGTGGGAAAAAACAGCACAATCGCCACGGCGTTTTTAAATAAATTCAAGCCCATGGGAGACCAGTGATCCCCGCAGCGCTTAAATAAGATCACGCCAATCGCCCAGGAAAGGGCTGCACTGACTGCTAGCATTTCACCTAAATAAGGCATTTTTTCCTGCCACCACTGTCCCAAGTAACGTCATTCCCGCGTAGGCGGGAATCTATAAAACGGTGTAATTTCGTTTTCTTATGGACTCCTGCCTTCGCAGGAGTGACGTGCATTACCCCTTTCACGACACCCTCGCCGGCGGCGGGCGTCCAATGAATTGGCCACGCATGTTGCTCGCTCGATTGCGTATTGGCAAGAGGTATGTGACGGTGCGCAACTTTTAAGGTAAGGTATATAATCCACATAAGGGGCATATGAGAAAAACCGAACAGGCCATGGGTGCGTCACAGGCCGATCCGCAGCATATTGTGGGCCTGTGTCAGCGAATATCACCGGTGTTTATCTGGGCGCCCACCGCGAGGTGCGGCATTACCCTGCTCCAGCGACTGATTACCTCCAGTCGAGATGTCCTCGTCTATGGGGAAAACAGGTACTTTGCCCAAACACTCCCGGGTTCAATGTACGATGTCGCTGGCACGCGGGAGGCGTCAGAAGCGGCGAGAAAGCGTCTTATCAACGGTGATTACAATTTTTGGGCCAGCAATGTCCTGCCAGATAACGACATCCTGCTGAGGAGCCTGATGCGCGCGTTTTATGAGCTGGTATTGGCCTTTGAAACATCGACCCAAAGGGATGGATTTTGTAGGTGGGGGTTAAAGCATCCTGAGTTTGAAGTCCTGAAAATGCAGATGGTGATCCGTCGGTTTCTGCCACGGGCCCGTCATATTTACATCTATCGACATATCGAGGATGTGCTCTGTTCCTGTAAGAGCCGCAACTGGGTGCGATCCATGGCCGATGTACAGAAGCTGAGCGAAAAGTGGTCTGAATCCATTGTGGAACGGACAAAGCACCAGCTCGACGAATGGACCCTCTTGATGAAATATGAACATTTCATGGCCAATCCCGGATTAGCCTTGGAAGAATTGCGCAGCTTTCTGGATGTGGGGCGGTTTGATGAGGACGTGATCAACCACCGGATCAATACCTTTGTCGGTTCAACTGAAAGGGGATTCTCGCCAACCGGATATGTCAGCCCGTCACCTCTCACCGATGAGGAACGGCAGACAATGTATGCATTCGCCGAACCCGGCATGGAGGCGGCAGAATATGAACGCCGAGACTGACGGCGTTCGAAGATAGCTCCGTCAGTGAGAAGCACCATTCCCACGAAGACCAGGTAGGAACGGCATTGGCAAACCACCAACCTCACGGGAACCAGGTAGGAAAGGGACTGGCCGAGCACCACCCCCACAGGACCGGGTAGGAACGGTATTGGTGGCGCACCAACCCCATGAGGACCGGGTAGGAACGGTATTGGTGGATCACCAAACCTTTTAGGACAAGGGTTTGACGGTTTTTATATCGTATTACGATGCAGATGTATCGAAGGGTTGGCTGCCCGTGTTTGGCGCGTCTTCAGCGGTCTGACCAGATCTGCGGGTGGACGGCCGGACCCGTTTGGCCAGGTCTTTTTCTCCGGCAAGGCTGAGGAGTGTGCTCAAGAGATTGGCGGTTGCTGAGAATGCTTCGTCATAGGTGGCGATGGCCGCGCGTTTTGCGGTCAGTGTGGCTTCAGCCTCCCGTTCTTCTGTGGCCACTTGGCTGACCACCCCCTCTATTTGGTCTACCAGTTGGGCCAGGGGTGCGCGCCACAGTTCCGGGTCCAGTTGGTATCCAGGGATCTTGGGGGTGGGGGCAGGCACAGCTGCGAGGTTTGCGATCAGTGTTTGGGCGAGTCGTTTCACAGCCACGGGATCACCTGGGGTTTTGCCGGAAAAGCCGAGTTTTGCCACATATGTTGGCCCGCAGATCGCGGCGAGTTGCTCCCGGGTTTCAATGAGACGGTCTCGGATGCGGGCGCTCACGCTATCCCGCTGGTTTCGTATCTCTGGATCGTCTCTGAGCTCAGCTTCATGGGCATCGTCCTGTTGGATCATATCAGTGACTTTTGCCTCTAGGTCGTCTGTGATCCGCGTCACCAAGAGGTCGACTGCCGGGCCTGAGTCTTTGCCGTAGCGTTGGGCCACCGAAGCGGTGATGAGCTGCTTGTGGGTGCGGCCGGCTGCGATCACTTTTTGTGCAGATTTCTGACGTTGAACCGTTGCCTTGGATGCCATGGTGCCTCCTTGTGCAAAGCAGAATGCCTGCCCTAGCAGGCCTTCCTGCGAGTTGAAATACGCGAACGAGGTACAAAAAAAACAGCTATATCGCCGTTATAAAGGAGGCGTATTTGGATTGCAATCAATTGGGATATGTTGTGTGCGGCACGGTTCTCACGCCTTTTGGACGGCCTGGTGCCAGCCTCGGCGAAGTTGTTCGACAGTAGTCGGATCCATTACAGGTGTGAAGTCCCGATCCAGTTTCCAGGCATTGGCCAGGGTTCGGGTGTCCTGCCAGATCCCCACGCCCAAGCCGGCCAAGAATACGGCCCCTAGGGCAGTGGTCTCCAGGACCGTGGGTCGCTCCAGGCGAGTGTTGAGGAAGTCGGCCTGCAGCTGCATTAAAAGATCATTTGCCGCAGCACCGCCGTCCACGCGCAGCGCGGTCAGGGGGGTGCCCCTGTCCGCGGCCATGGCCTCCAATAGATCGGCGTTTTGCAGGGCAATGCCCTCTAGGGCAGCCCTGGCGATGTGGGCACGGGTCACGCCCCGGGTCAGGCCGCTGATCAGCCCCCTTGCCTCGGGTCGCCAGTGGGGGGCGCCGAGCCCTGCGTGGGCGGGCACCACGACTACCCCAGCGCTGTCCGGGACACTGGCAGCCAGGGGTTCGATTTGGTCTGACCGCTCGAAAAACCCAAGACCGTCTCGCAGCCACTGCACCAGCGCGCCTGCCATAAACGCGCTCCCCTCGAGGCAGTAAGTGGTGTGCTCGCCAATCTGCCAGCCCACGGTGGTCAGGAGTCCGTGGGACGACACCACGGGCGCCTCGCCTGTGTTGAGCATGGCAAACGCACCGGTTCCGAAGGTGCATTTGGCTTGCCCCGGCTGAAAACACGCCTGTCCAAACAGGGCGGATTGCTGGTCCCCGGCAATGCCTGAGATCGGGATCCCATCTCTGAGCCCAGGCACCCCGCGGGTCGTGCCAAAGATCTCTGTGCAGGAGCGCACTTCTGGGAGCAGGGCACTTGGGATCTGAAACAGGGCCAAGAGTTCCTCGCTCCACCCGCTGCCATTAAGGGGCCAGAGCATGGTGCGGGAGGCATTGCTCGGTTCTGTCACATGGGCGGCTCCACAGGTGAGCTGCCAAACCAGGAAGGTATCCACAGTGCCAGCGGCCAATGCACCGGCTTCGGCCTTTTGTCGTGCCCCTGGCACATTATCGAGCAGCCACGCCATTTTGGTCGCGGAAAAATACGGGTCCAGCACCAACCCGGTGAGTTGCCGGATCCGATCCCCATGGCCCGCGGTTTTGAGAGCCTCACAGGCGTCGGCCGTGCGGCGGTCTTGCCACACCAGGGCGCGGTGAATCGGTTTCCCTGCCTGACGCTCCCACATCAAGCTGGTCTCTCGCTGATTTGTAATGCCAATGGCGGCGATGCGATCTGCGCCAGTGTCGCAGGTGCTGACCGCATCTGAGATGGCCTCTAGCACGGACTGCCACAGCTCCTCTGGATCGTGCTCTACCCAGCCGGGCCTTGGAAAGTGCTGGGGAAACGGCCGGTTTGCCCGGGCCACCACATTGAGCTCGGCATCCACCAGCAAACAGGTGGTGCCAGTGGTGCCCTGGTCAATGGCCAATATCAAGTCGGTCTTCATATACCTCACCTATCCTTTGTTAAATGATTCTATAGTTTTATAGAGAAAACACCCATCTCTTTGGCGCTCCTGCCGTTTACGGGTAAATTTAAATATATGTGGATAGTTGGGCTTTCGTAAAGACAATCGCCGGCTGAGACGATGAACGCAAAAAAAAGCGATCTCGACGAAAAACGCAGGGCCTATCTTTGGCGGCTGCACAGGCCTGTCCAAAAGGTCGCCCTGTTCTACGTGGGACCGGTGGTCATCCTGATGTTCTCCGCCACTGCCTATGTCAACCCCCATTGGCAGAATTTTGTCCGCCTGGGTGCCATGACGTCCATGGTCGTCGTCTGGGGCATCGCCTATTACACCTCCCGGAAGGAGACCCTTGAGCTCGGCGTGGCCCTGGCAGTGGGATCGATCCTCTGGTCAGAAACTGTGGAGCTGATGATGGTCTCTGGCTCAGAGGCGGCAACCATGCTGGCGTTTGTGGCAGCCACGAGCTATGCGGCCCTGTTCTCAAAACAATATATCTATCGCGCCACAGGGGTGACCGTATTTGCTGTGGTGCTGAGCGAGCTCATAAAGCTCGGGGAATTGTATCCGGTCCTGAACACGACCGGCATGGATCGCTTTGTTAACCAGGTGATCTGGGTGGTCGTCATTGGCGGCATGATGGCGGTGATCCTGCGCCGGGGTCAAGTGATCAGCGATGAGCTGTACCACAGCCTCGATGATAAGAACGCCGCCCAAAAGGACATTCTCTCAACGGCCAGCCGCATCCAGCCCGTTATTTCCGGTGCGGTAAAGGGATTTCAATCCCTGGCCGGGGAGTTGGCGTCCCAGGCCAGCGAGCAGGCTGCAGCCACATCTGAGGTCAAACTCACCGTTGCCAGGGTCAAGGGCATTGCCGATGAGACCGCGACAACCGCGCAAAAGACCCATCAATACGGGATCGACAACAAGGAGGACGCCCTGGAGAGCAGGCGGCGCATCATCGCCGTGGAAAAAGGGTATGGCAAACTGGTGGAAAAAATAAGCCAGGCTGACACTGCCATGGACGAGCTCACTGCTAAGGCATCCAATATCGAAGAGATCCTCGACTACAACAGGAACATCGGCAACCAAATCAAGATTCTCGCCATAAATGCGGCGATCCAGGCAGCAAGGGCCGGGAAATACGGTACGGCGTTTCGGGTGGTCGCGGTTGAGCTTAAGAACATGATCCAAGATACCGAGGTCAATCTCAAACAGAGTTACGAACTGCTTGAGGACATTCGCACCCAAACCAGGGATACGTCCGAAGTAGTGGATGAGAGCGTTCAGCTGCTCTCGAGCTACTATGAAAACATGAAGGAAACCCGTACGCGGGTCGATCGCATTGTCGATAGCTTTGTGGAAATATCAGACGGCGTAAGAGCGATCAGCCTAGGTGCCACCAAACAGAGCTCGAGCCTGGCAGAAGTGGACGTGGCGCTCGATCAGATCAACCTGGCTGCAAATGGTCTCGAAGAATCTGGCGGTGACTTGCGAAATAACGCCGATGTCATCGCAACGAGTCAAACAGAGCTCGCTGATGTGCTCGCGAGGGCAGACGAGGAGACCCTATAACATTTTGTAGACCGGCGCGTATTTTCCCACCAGCCGCATGCGACCCTGTTCGATAAACGACTGGATCAGCCCATCGATTTCGTCCATGGCCCGGCGGCTGCCCTGGATCGCAAGGGGCCCCCGCTCGGCTATGGCTGAGATACCCTCGGGTTTGACATTACCCCACACCACGGCTGAGAAGACCCGGCGCACTGTTGCGGCATACAGATAGGGCTCAGCAGCGGGTTCCACCACCAATCCATCCACGCTGTCGTGGCTCGGCGTGAACGGCTCTTGAAAGATCGGTGGAATGTAAAGGCTGCGGTTAAAGTAATAGGAATCTGAAAGCCGTTCCCTGGCGGCTTTTACTTTGAGTAGGCCGCGATTCATGACCTGGGCCACCCGCGCTGGATCATCGATAATGATCTGGTACCGACTGGCCACCTCTTGCCCCAGTGTATTGCGGACAAAGGCATTGAGTCGCTTGAAGTAGGGCGCGCTGCTGGCCGGGCCGGTCAAGATCACGGGAATGGGCACATCGCGATTTTTACGATGGGAGAGTACGCCTAGAAGATACATCAGCTCTTCTGCAGTGCCGGCACCGCCCGGGAAAATCACGATGCCATGACCCAAACGGATAAATGCCTCTAGGCGCTTTTCAATGTCGGGCATGATGACCAGCGGGTCGACAATTGGGTTGGGCGCCTCAGAAGCGATGATGCCCGGCTCGGTAATGCCCACATATCGCCCTTCGCAATATCGCTGTTTGGAATGGGCAATGGTGGCGCCCTTCATCGGGCCTTTCATGGCGCCTGGACCGCAACCCGTGATGACATCCATGAACCGCAGGCCGCACTCATAGCCGACCCGCTTGGTATACTCGTATTCCTCGCGGCTGATGGCGTGTCCGCCCCAGCAGACGATGATCTTGTGTCGTCCGGTTTTGCGAAAAATGCCGGCGTTTCGCAAAATCAGGAATACCGCGTCGGTGATGCCGGTGGGGCTTGTCACGTCGTACTTACCGGATCGCTCCACCTCGGTTTTGATAAACACCAGGTCCCTTAGCACTGAAAAGATGTTCTGCCGGATGCCATCGATGATTTTGTATCGATATACAGGACCAGTGGGCTCCAGATACTCGTACACCACAAACGCCTGCTTGGGTGCTGCCTTGAGGTTTAGGGCAATGCCACCCGCGGATCGAATGACTTCCACGTCAAAATCCGAGTACTTTTCGAGCATGGTTTTGACATCGTCGTTCTCATGGCCGCTGTTGAGCACTGCGAGCACACAGCGCTTCAACAAAACGTGGATTTGGTTTTGGCTTTCTGAAAAGAGCGCGGCGATCTCAGAGGGCGAGAGGGCTTCTAAACTGGTGTTTTCCGGTGTGACTTGGATAAAATCCAGTGTCTCTCGATTTGCCTCACTTGTCCGATCGTGGGTTTTTGGGGTGGTCATGTCTTCAGCTGGCTGAGGGCCATCTTTTACATCATTCATGCTATCAATATGCCAATCTTTGCTCGTTCAGCAAATATACGGCGCCAAAGCAGCGCGAGCCTAGATTGTATCAAGCTGGATTTGTTGGGGCAACATGCAGCCAGGTGCATCTTTACGAGCGAAATGTTATCTGTTAAGAGGATGCCGACACTTGGGTCTTAGCTCGGTAGGTCAGTGCAGCCAATACAGAAAAACCGCTCATCCAGTTCAGCAGCATCCACGGGTTCAACAAAGATTAAGGTTCGCGGATACCACCTGGATCTTTACGGGCATGTAAACAACGCCCGGTATCTTGAATTTCTCGAAGAGGCGAGGTGGGCCATTTTCGACGCGCGGGGAGACCTGGAAGCGTGGGCTGTCCACGGACTCGGCTTCTATGTGGTCAACATCAATATCAATTACCGCGCCCCGGCATGCCTGGGTCAGGTGTTGGAGATCCGAACCGAGATCGATCGTGTCAAGAATCACAGTGCAACGCTCAAACAAACGGTTATGCACTCAGAAAATGGAGAGGTCATCGCAGACGCGGACGTAACGTTCGTCGTCGTCGACATCAACAACCGGCGATCCATGCCACTGCGGGGAGATATACTTGATGAGATCAAGAACGTATTTGGGTAGCCCTAGAACGATCCGGTTTCGACAGATCTCTTTATTTCATCGATAAAGCTTTCTTTCAATGCCATGCCTTCGTAGACCAATGCCTGCCGGGTGTTGATGAAAAAAGCATTGGGCTTTTGTACGCGACCTTCGATAATGGTCTCTTCAAGGCGGATAACACCGCCGCTGGGTTTTTGGGATTTCTGGGACAATGCCGGTTGGGATATCCCGATAACAATCCCCATTGCCAGGCCCGTGGCGAGCCATTTTTTGATAGCCTTTATCCCCATGGTTAAATCTCCCCCTGTGGCACCGTTTCCTCGGGTGACAGATCTGTTTCTGGCACGACGTCACCCAGTCCTAAACTCTCTAAAAGCTGCTGCTTAAACGCCAACGCATCCCCTTCGGTGCGGGCTATCGCGAGACACGTATCGTCACCGGCAATCGTGCCCATGATCCCTGGATAGTCTCCGTTGTCCAAAACAATGGCCACTGGCACCGCACTTCCAGGGGGCGTGCGAATCACCAACAGGTTGCCGGCCACATCGACTTTTGTAACATACCGCCGCATCGTGCCCTCTGGATCTGGGACCGCAGCACCAGACCCACTCGCGTCCTCAGGTCTCAAATACCCATCTTTGGACTTGACCAGTGCCAGCTCGGCGATATCCCGAGACAACGTGGCTTGAGTCACGTCGAATCCTAGTTTTCTCAGCTCGTCTGCCAGCGCTGCCTGGTTGGGAACAGACTGCTTGGAGACGATCTCCCTAATTGATTGTTGACGAAGCCGTTTTGACATGCATGTCTCTCTTACTGGGCTCGGTTAGAGCGTTTGTTAGCCCTTTACTCATCATGCGATCTGAACACATACCTTTGCACTTTTTATGCTATCTAAATACGCTAAAAGCGCAATGCCCAAAATGCGATATTCACGGAGCCGGTGCAAATGCATAGAGGCGTTTATCATCACTTCCCACATAAAGCGTGCCGTCCGGGCCGATTACTGGGCTCGCATCCACTTGATTCCCGGTTTTATACCGCCAGATCAACGTGCCCCCTGGAGACAGGCAATAGATAAAGTGATCCCTACCCCCAAAATAAATATACCCCTCCTTATCGATGAGTGCACCCGATTGAATGCCGTAGAAGGCGCCGTCCCCGGGTTCTATATAAAACCGCCATCTCTCAACCCCGGTCGAACCGGTCAAAGCAGCTAAAAACGGCCTTTTGCCATAGGTAGAAACAAAGACAGTACCGTCGTGGCCAATCGCGATGGGAGCCCGAATGGGCGCGCTGAGGGACGTTGCCCATCGCTGTTGGCCGCTCGGATGCACGGCCCGCACCACGCCGTCATCCGCGGCGAAATACACGGTACCGTCATCTCCGACTGCTGGCGTGCTGTCAATATCTCCCTCGGTCTTCAGGTGCCACAACACCTTGGCACTCTGATTCAAGGCAAAGAAGTACCGCCCCTGTGTGCCAAAGTAGATCGATCCATCCATGCCAAGGGTTGGGCTCGAAAATATTTTTGCCTTACCTGTGCCGGCTTTGAAATGCCACCGCATGGCACCGCTTGGCCTAAGGGCGTACAAGTGAAGGTGGCAACCAAAAATAATCGACCCATCAGCTGTGATCACAGGGGACGTGTCCACATCCCATCTGCCGTCCTCAGCTTTGTCCCCCTTCTCAGTGGCTTGGGTCGTTGAAAAAATCCATCGCTCAGTGCCGGTACTGTCGAGCGCTATCAGTCGGTCTGCATCGCTGCCAAAGTAGATGGTGCCGTCTTTGGCGATGGCCGGGGAGGTCCAGATTTTTCCACCCGCGTCATAGGACCAGATTTCCCTACCAGCCCCATTCACTGCATAGAGGAATCGGTCAAAGGAGGCGACGTAAACAGTGTTGTCGGGGGCCACTGCTGCGTCCGCATAGATCCGACCACCGGTTCGAAACACCCATTTTAGGTGGGCATTCCGCGGACCGTTGACAAGTGCCCGCCCAGTTCTGCGCGTATCTCCCCGGAAGGTGGTCCATCCCATTCTCGCGTGGCTCTGTGCGGGTGGGAGGGGAACTGCCTCTGATATCTCAGCCTTGGTTTCGCTCACGCTGGGCTCATTCGAGGTGTTGCCGCAAGCCGTCCACAAGCTCAGCATTCCCAGGACAATGATCCCAGCAATTGGAACTCCCCGTTTTGGACTTGTGTTTGGGCCCGATCGCGCCGATGTAATCGTGGGATTATGAAAAAACACCGCGTTTGGATGGGGTACCCTGCTCCCCTGAAAGGGCTGCGATGCGACCGCCAATGTCGGCGAAATTGGGGTCTATGGCGGCAATTTTTTCAAAACAAGCCATCGCCTCTTCGTTTCTGCGCATCATTTGGAAGGTCACGCCGAGCTCGTAGAGCAATCCGAGTTCTTGCTGCTCATCCAAATGCTGCGACTGCAGTCCCTCCTCAAACGCCTTGACAGCATCGTCTCTTTTTTCGAGGTTGTTGTAGCAAATGCCGATCATGGTCTTTACAAGCCCGATTTTGGCAGGATCACCCGCAGCCTTTTCGAACTCGGCGATGGCGTTGTCAAACAGCCCCATCTCCTTGTAGGCAAGGCCCAGGTCGTAATGGGTCGCGTAATCGGCCTCTTCGATTTCATGAGCAGCGGTTATTTTGGAGCCTTCTATCACCTCCTCGATAGTGATACTCTCTGAATCCTCAATGATTTCAATAAGATCAAAGTCGTCATCGATGAGATCCGGTGCAAATGAAGGACGCTGAGCCTCCTCTTCCATAGCCTCATCAGCAGCATCCAATGCCTCGCGGTTGCGATCGAGAAACCCGGCCGCTTCCTGAACCCGAGGATCATCTGGATACCGGGCGGTGAGGTCCTTTAGCACGCCTTGCGCTTCGTTGTACAAGCCCTGGTCGACAAAGAATTCTATCTCTTCCAGTTCATCCTCAATTTTCGGCAAGGGGCCGGACGGTTCCCGCTCCATTGCCAGGTCCCCCGCTGTTGGGTCGTCCTCAGCCGATAGCTCGGTCATATCGTCGAGGGAGATATCCTCAATCTCCTCTTCAAGCGCTGTACCTCGGCGCTGGGTTTCCTGATCTGAGTCAACTGTGGTCGGATCATCGAGTGTATCCAGTCGGTCTGACATGTCGGCAACATCGTCGAGGTCGAAGTCCGACAGATCATATTCTGGAATGCTTGTTTGGTCGGGGTCTGTGACCCCGCCGATACCATCCTGATCCTCGGGCGCCGAGTCGTCCTGTAGGGCCGATGTCAGTCCTTCTTCTCCGGTCTCAGATGCTTCCTCTGGTTGGATATCGGCCTGGGTCGCGGCTGAAAGTTCCTCTGCCTCGGCTGTCTGCCCGACCGATGCGAGGGGGGCGTCGTCAATGACGTAAACATTCTCGTCGTCTTCCGCAATAATAGGCGCGTCATCTTCTAGGGCGGTATCCTTGGGCGGCTCTTCCAGATCCTCTGGCATCACACCACCCAGGGCCTCGATCATCTCTCTTGCCCGGGCGTTTTCCGGATCTATTCGGAGGATTTCGTGCAAGTAGTACACCGCACCCTCTGGTTGCGATTCGCTAAATACGTCTGCCAAGAGAAACAGCTGTTCTAACGCTTCTTCGACGCGGCCTTGCTCCAGCAGTACGTCTTTGGTCCGCTCTCGCGCGTCGATGTTGTAGGGGTCAAATTCGAAAATTCGCTCCAGGTGGTCGAGGGCACGATCCGACAGGCCATATTTCACGAGCACCGTTGCTTCAGAGAGGATCTCATGGGCTCGTTTTTCAATTTCCTCTTCTGAAAGGGAGCCGACATTGGAAAGCTCTTCATACGCTTCGTCCTCTAGTGCTTCGCTATCTTCTTCCGAGCTTGCCACATGAGACGCCTCGGCATAGCTCTGGACTTCCATCTCCAGTTGAGAGTTTTCTTGGCCCTCGTGGGGTTTGGGTTCGGGCGCGGCAGACCGGCCGAGCTGTTCGAGCGCCATCTCGTTTTCCGGATCGATCGCCAAAATGGCTTCAAGGACGCGGGTCCGCTCTCCTTCGTGTTCTGGGCCTTGGAGTAGGAGAAACATCTCTTTGTAAACCGACGCTGCCTTGTCCGGTTGTTCCAACCCGGAAAAAGCATTGGCGAGCAGCTCTAGGGTGTTGAGATCCCTGGGGTTTTTTACGAAACACATCTGGAGTTTTGCCAGTGCCTGCTTGTACTGCTTGCGCTTGAGATAGATGGACGCGGTCTCTCTGGCCAGCTCGACCCGAGATGAATCGTGGTAAAGCAGCCGTTCTGCTACTTTGAGAAAATCATCGATGCGCCCCTGTTTTTTAAGTTCATCGCAGGCAATGGCAAAGTGCTCTACAGCTTCATGGGCCCGGTTTTCCCTGGACAAATGCTCAGCAATGCGCAACCGGGTGGCAATGTTGCGAGGATCGAGTTCTCCCATGCGGAGCAATACTGCGAGCAAGGGTTCTTCGCGCCCGGTCCGTTGGTAGATGTCCACGAGTTGTTCGAGTTGGATCAGCGCTTCTGAATTAAGGCCCAGTTCCAGGTAGGACTTTGCCAGATATTGGTGAATATCCACCAGCGTTGGGTCGATTTTGAGGACTTGCTTGTGAACGGCAATGGCTTTTAGATGAAATCCGCTCTTTGAGTACTGTTCTGCAACGCGGAGATAGGTGTCAGTGGCCTCTTTGCGCGCGCCCATGCGGGTATAGAGATCGCCAATCTTCAGCCAGGTGCGAATATCTGCCGGATCTGCTTTGATCAGCTTTTGGTATTCGGTAATCGCCTTTTCAAAATGGCCTTTGGCAGTATGCCGCTGCGCGATAGCGACGATTTTGTTCTTATTGATGGCCACGTCCTAATGGTCCGTTCGATACGGCTACCTTCTAGCTGGACTAAAAGGGTCCATTTTCAGAGCCGATCTGCCCTGCTAGGAGGTGCGACTCTCCATATAGAAGTTGATAATGTACGAGATAGAAACGAACAAGGTCAAGTGCTACATATTTTAAAAAAAAGACCGAACGCCAATGGTGGGTCAGCTGATGGAAACAATCCTGAGCTCGAATCCCTCTGGGGTCGATACTTCAGTGGCTATCCTCTCCCGGGATGGGGCAGCTATCATCGAGGGCGTGCGGCGCCGTGTCGGTAGGGGCAGCTTTTTTATTTCCTCGGCCTTATCGCGCTTTGTATCCACGCGCCACAACTGATCTCCCTCGTCGAGAAGCACAAACCGATTGTCTACCCAAATCGGTGGGGTAGCGCTATTTCGCTCGGCCCGAACTGCTGGAATCCGCATGACAGCTGTTTCCACATCGGCGTTGCCCCAAGATCCCTTGGACGTATACGCGACCAGGCTGCCGCCGCTTCGCGGTCTCACTGCCAGTCTTTGGCCGTCTGGCGAAACAGAGGGATAGAGGCCGGCAAAGGTCCCTTCCCGCGCTCCGCTGACATTTACAACGTGTACTTGCGGTCCGCCTGTTGAATCGAATTCAAAGTGCACAAACCTCTCGGAATCTGGAAACCAAGAGGCCAGGCCGCCATACCACTGCTCGCGGGTGAGGGTTGGCTTTGTAGACGCTGTTGCGCCAATACCAAAGAAATGGCGATATGGGTATGCGTTTTTCTGTTGGCTTTCCTTGTCGAATACGTTGCTCACACAGAATACGAACCGCTCCCCGTTGGGCGAGACCCGCGGTGATTGTTTTGGCGTGTCTTTTACAAGGTCTTTCTTTGATACCAAGGTTTTGGCCGCATTGCCGGTCATTTTGGCAATTTCTGCATCTCTTTCGAGGATCACAGACAGATCTTTGGTAAATCCAGGCGAATACCCTGGGCCAATGACGCGGATTTCACCGGTCTCGGCATTGGCGATGCGCACTTCGTCCTTGCCCACGACATAGGCGATCCAATTACTGTCCGGCGACCACGCGATATCAGCGAATCCATCTTTTGACGCATCTATGCGTTTCATAGGCGATTACTCCTCCCAAGCACCATCGACGGTGGAGAATACCAGTTTCGGCGATCTTGGCAATTACCTCTCGGTCATTTGACCGCGAGCGAGCTCAGGTAGGCTTGCGATGACGATGTGGCCCACTGTTTCGATGCTCTTTGGCGAAAGCTTGTCCACTGTATCGCGCTCTGTGTGCCAGTAGGCATTGCTCTGCCAACCCGGACCGAAATTCATGTCGATGAGCACAGCTGCGGGAATGCCGATCTGAATAAAAGGCACGTGGTCATCTGCAATGGCGCCTCGACTGCCGTTGAACAAGTCGGGAAAGCCGAGGCGCGCCGCAGTCCTGGCCAGGGTATTGAACACCCAAGGCGTGGACAGGGTCTCCTGTTGAATGCGCAGCCGGGCATCGCCAATCATATCGACCACCACGGCCGCTGCGAACCCATCCACCTCCTGATCCTGCTTCAACCTGGTGGCCATGTGCTTGGATCCATAGAGACTATCGGCGTCGGTCCATCTAACAAGGGCTTCCTCGCCGTCAAAAAACGCGATCCGCACTGGACACGGCGGTGTGTGCGCGGCAAAGTACTGCGCCAACTCCAGGAGCAGGGCCGTGGAAGAGCCCCCGTCATTGGCCCCTTTAAAATCCACACCGTCGAGGATCTTTCCGTCAAAGTGCCCACCGATAAGGACCTTTTTATTTGCCTTTCCTGGGATATCCACTGTGATATTGGCCATTTTCACCTGTTTGAGCTCTGGATGGGGCGTAAACGCGGTAAAGTCATCCCGCTGGGGATCGAGGCCAAAGCGCCTGAGCTGGCCGATGATATATTGGCGCGTTTTTTCAGCCCCGACCGTACCGGCGTGGCGCGGTCCCAGGGCAATGATATCTTCGATGATGCCAATGGCCCGAACACCATCGATAGGGCTGGCCCGTTCATTTGGACGTGCCCCTCGGTTAGCAGTGCCATGCCCGCTCCGGACCTCTGTGCTGCCCTTGCAACAACACACCCCAAGGACCGCGACGATGGCAATACCGAGACGCAAAAAAAGTCGAAGATATACCGCGCATTGCATGGCCTTATCTTACTCCAGTGCACGCCCTGTGACGAGCAAAGTTATGGCATACCCCTTTTATAATTTTTCGGAAGGATTTAAAGTTCGCCGAGAACAAAGGTTGAATGCATGCATCGCTACGAAAAAGCTCTGACGCGTCTTGTGGCCACCACGACGCACCTCAATTCAGATGATATTCGCCCGCTCATCCGGGTTCCCGAACCGGATAAGGGCGATCTCTCCATTCCGTGCTTTCCATTTGCCAAGCGCTTGAAAAAAAATCCAGCACAGATCGCCGGTGATATCGCCAATGGGATTGGCGAGGACCCCCATTTCATATCGGTTGAAGCAGCCGGCCCTTATCTCAACGCCCGCATCGATCCCAAGCACATCGTTCAGACCATTGTCCCGGAGATTCGGGCACTGGGGGATCGGTTCTGCACGTCTGATGTGGGTCAGGATCGGTATGTGGTGGTGGACTACTCGTCTCCCAACATTGCCAAGCCACTTGGTTTTCACCATTTGCGGTCCACGATGATCGGCAATGCCCTGATACACATCCATCAGGCACTGGGGTACCGGGTGTTTGGGGTCAATTTTCTGGGCGACTGGGGCAAGACCTTTGGGCTGCTTGCCGAAGCCTTTGCAAGGTTTGGGGATCGCACTGCGCTGGACCAACAGGGGATTTCCTACCTCCTCGAATTGTACATCCAGGCGAACAAAGCAGTTGAGGCTGTGTCGGGGTTTGACGATGCTGCCCGGGCCATGTTCCGGCGCCAAGAAGCGGGCGATAAGGCAGCAATAGACCTGTGGCAGCTGATTCGCGATATCAGCATCGACGAATTTCAGAAAATTTACCGGCGACTGGGCGTGGTGTTCGATGCGTTTGAAGGGGAATCCCACTACCGGGACGGCATGGCAGGGGTTATCGAAAAGATCGAGCACGCCCCTGGCACCCGCGTTGACCAGGGCGCGCTGGTCGTAGATATGCCATATGGCGAGGGTGAGGCACCGCTCATGCTGCGAAAGCAGGACGGCGCCACGCTCTATGCCACGCGGGATATCGCCGCAGCCATTGATCGATGGCAGCGGTTTGCATTTGAAAAATCCCTCTATGTGGTCGGCGTGGAGCAACGGCGCCACTTTGACCAACTAAAACGGGCCCTCAGCGCCATGGGGTGCGAGTGGTCAGACCAGATGACCCACGTGCACTTTGGCCGGGTTCACGGTATGAGCACGCGCAAGGGAACCGTGGTGTTCCTCGAAGACGTGCTCAATGAAGCCCGAGATCGGGCTAGGGAGAAAATGAAGCAAACCGCTGCAGAGCGGGATATCGATCTGGATGCCATCTCAGAGCAGGTGGGTATTGGTGGCGTGGTGTTCGGTGATCTCAAGAACCTGCGCACCTCGGATTACACCTTTGATTGGGAAGAGATGCTAAACCCCAAGGGATTCACCGGTACTTGCGTCCAGTACGCCCATGCGCGGTGCTGCTCTGTGCTTCGAAAGGCCGGTGGTATCAGTGAAACCAACACACCTGATCTCGCACTACTCACCCACCCAGAGGAAATCGGATTGGTAAAAACCCTGGCCCGACTACCCGGTGCTGTAGCATCGGCAGCCCGGGAGCTGGAGCCGTCCCGGGTGGCTAGAGCGGTTTACGATATCGCCCATGCCTGGAACCGGTACCAGCAAGCTGGCAATGCGGATAGATCTCTGAGAATCTTGAGCAATGACCCGGCTGAGAAGACCGCCCGATGCGCACTAGTAGACGCCACACGGATTGGCCTCAAAAAAGGCATGGCCCTCCTCGGTGTCCCCCAGCCTGAGGCAATGTGAGGTCAAGACACGGGCCATGAACTGGCGCAGACCCATACTCGGGGCAATAGCCACCCTGTCCGGTAGCCGCATCATTAACAACCTCCATAAGATTAAAGCATTAGACACTGGATCCCCTGCTGATCTCCGCCGATTCCAAGAAGAAAAACTCGCCCAACTGGTCACCCATGCGTGGCAACACGTCCCCTATTATCGAGAGGTTTTAGAGGGCGCTGGGGTCATTAAAAATGGTCACGCCCGGTTGAACAATTTTAACCGGGTTCCCATTTTGACAAAGGATATTGTTAAAAAGGCCTTTGATAACCTGACCAGCCTGGACTGTAAAAAGAGACAGTGGTTTTACAACACATCCGGTGGATCCACTGGCGAGCCGGTCCGATTCATCCAGGACAAAGCATACGCTGATTGGAATTACGCGAATAAGATTTATTACAAAACATACGCGCATCAGGTGATCGGCGATAAGGAGCTCAGGCTGTGGGGATCGGAACGGGATCTGATGGTCGGCCAGGAGCACATCAAAACCAGGCTCGTGAACTACCTCTACAATCGCAAGGAGCTCAATACGTTTAAGATGACGCTGGCCGATCTCAGCAGATATGTCCAAATCTGGAATGCCTACCAACCCAGGTGGGTGGAATCCTATGTAGATGGCATGGTTGAATTTGCCACATATGTGGAAAAAAGAGGGATCCCGATGCACGCGCCGGCAGGTATCCTCACCTCCACCGGCACCCTATTTCCAGAGATGAGAGACAAGATCAAAAGCGTATTTGGATGCGGGGTTTACAATCGATATGGGTCGAGGGAAGTTGGAGATATGGCGTGTTCCTGTGACAGAGAAGCAGGCATGCACCTCAGCCCCTGGCACCATTATCTTGAGATTCTCGACACCGCGTTACGCCCCGTGGGTCCAGGTGAGATGGGCAAGGTCTATGTAACGGCCCTCAACAACTATTCAATGCCGATAATAAGATATGACATCGGGGATTTTGCCCGCAGCGCCAAGTCCGGAGAAGAAACCTGCGAATGTGGCAGGGCCGCACCTGTGATCGATGCGGTAGAGGGTCGGGAAATGAGTATTTTCAGGACCAGGGACGGCCGCGTCGTTCCTGGGCAGTACTTCATTCACTTCCTCGGCGTGGTGCTCAACAAGGGCCATATCAAGAAGTTCCAGTTGGTTCAGAAAGACTACGAAGAAGTTAATGTAAAAGTTGTCGTCAGCAACCGGCAGGCCTTTGAACAATCAAAGGGGCAGATCGTCGAGATAACGAAAAAAGTCATGGGCACGGCCTGCAAGGTATACTTCGAGGAAACAACCGACATCCCTCCCCTTGCTAGCGGAAAGTACATCTACACGGTTTGTGAACTCCCGGAAATGACTGGTGTTAGGGCTGGCTCCCGAGGAAATACATCAGTCCGAGGACCGCGGCGATGATGATAATGGTCCCAACAATGATCAATCCGATGTCGCTCTTGTCTGTTTTTTCCCTATGGTTCGAATGCTGAGCCGGATTTGAATAAACAGCAGCAAGTGGGCGGGGCGGTGTACCGACCTCTTGGGCCAAGGGGTCTGCTGGTCCTATAGGTGGCAATGCAGCCCCGTCTGGGGAAGGCGGATTGGGATCGGCACCCTCGTTGTCAGCTCTGTGCGCTGGGGATGGGCTTTGCGATATCTTTGAAAAAGCCGAGTGCTCCATCGTGAAGGGGAATGATGATGTGTCCTCTTCAGGGGCTTCGAAGATAGCACTCAAGGATCTCTCGATTGGGTGCTCCAGGGCAATGACGGTCTGTCCCAACCGAACAGGCGTACCTGGTTCGAGTGTTTTTTCCATCACTTGTTCGTCGTCTACGAAGACACCGCCTCTGCTGCCGAGATCGCACACGGTTACTGCACCGTCTTCAATGATGATTTCAATATGTTGTTTTGATACATCCCTGTCTGACAACTGTATGTCCGAGGTTGGATCTCGACCGATGCGAAACCGACTCGGCAGGCTTCGAAGATCATATCGCAGGCCCTTGTCCGGGCCGTGCACCACAGTGAGCAGTGGGGCCCGGTCCTCTTGGCCGGATCGCGCCAGGATGGCCGAAAGGATATCTCTGGCTTGGCGAATGGACGCATCCCTCGGCTCTGGACCGCCAGAGAGTGCACCTATGGTAAACTTAAGATCAAACCGCCCGACACTGATGATATCTCCGTCTATCAATTTGCGGGGCCGGTGCGCAACCAACTTGACGCCGTTGGCATAGGTGCCATTGAGGCTATCCAGGTCGATGATGGCGTAGTCACTACCGCGGAGTCTGATTTCAGCGTGTCGGGTCGAGATCGACAGATCTGGCAGACAAATATCCGATGAGCGGGCCCTGCCGATAACGATTTTATCCTGTAGAAAACTTCGCGTGAACTGAGCGCTCGGGTGACGCTGCTCTGCGATTGTTAGACAGACCGCCATGATGAAAGGAAACTATCTGTTTTCGAGGTGTAAATCCAGTCATCCATCGATGTGCATACCTGAGGGCTCGGTCCTCTAAGATCGTTCCATAAAATGTTTAGATAGGCGCAAGTTGCTCTAATGTTTTTTTACGTCATATTAATAATGAAACCGAACGAGGGGGACCGTTAATTAAGATGGGTTCTGGTCCGGACAGTTTCGTGGATACCGATATGACGGATGCCGACGTCCATCCAACACCGCTGTCAATCGCGCCAGGTGCAACCCAGACCGGTGTTGCCAATGAGCTTCCCGAGATTGTTTTCGAGGTGGATGGTGACGGCCGGTTGACGTTTTTAAATCGACAGGGCTTGGAAATCCTCGGATACGACCCCCATGACATCTCCGGTGGGCTTACCTTTCTCGATTTAATTGCCCATGAGGATCGGGCCATGGCTGAGATCGCCTTTGCAAAATCAGCGAGTAGAGATCAATTGCTTGCGGGCGAATTTCAAATCCGACGGAAAGACAACACTGGGTATCCCGGCCTGGTGCGGATCAGACCCATCCAAGACAGAAGGGGTGAGCTTACGATTTGCGGTATTATTTTCGACATTTCAGCCCTCAAACGCACGGAGAACTACCTCAAGCGAAGCCGGGAGCGCTTCTTGAACTTAGCAGAACAACTCCCAGAGAGCGTCTTTGAAATTGACGAAATGGGCGTGCTCTCCTTTTTCAATCAGCAGGCGATTGTAAATTTCGGCTATACGTTCGAGGAGCTGATGGCGGGCTTTTTTGCTGTCCAGCTGTTTCCCGAAGCAGACCGGGCAGGCATTCAAGAAACCCTAAAGGCATTGACCACAGAGGCGAGCGGGGTTCGCAAAGAGATCACCGCACTGCGAAAAGACGGGAGTACGTTCCCGGTGAGGGCACATTTTTCCACCATCGTCCAAGACGAGATACCCATCGGCGTGCGCGTCATGTGCGTCGACATTTCCGAATTCAGGGGGTAGGCCCCCTAAGCGAATAACCTGAGCTGTTTTGCCGCCTTTGGCGCTCGCTTATCTGCGCCTCCATTTCGTTTCTTTTGAGTGACAGGCCCGAATACGGTCATACCCCCACGGTCTGGACTGTTTTGCCATTCGTCATCGATGATGCGTTCGAGGGTAGGACCGGTTGCCAGTCGCTCCAATGCCCGGGCCTGTCTATCCAGCCTCTGAAACGCTGCCATTTTTTCATAATCCCCGATTCTAGCGCGATCTAGGGAGTGGCGAAGCGCGTGAATCGTGTTGTCGTATACGTTGAGCGGTACTGGGTGGGGATGGCCGTCTTTTCCGCCATGGGCAAAGGCAAATCGCGCTGGATCGTCGAACCGCGACGGCGCGCCGCACACAACTTCTGCAACAAGGGCCAAAGCCTGCATTGTGCGCGGCCCCAGCCCCTTTGTCAGCAGGAGATCTTCAAAGTCAGACACACCGCCTTTGTTGGCCAGGCAGAGGACGCCGAGCAGTCTCTTTAGAAAAACATCTGTGGGCCGAACGTCGTGATGGCGGGGCATGGTCAGACAGCGCTTGCTGGCAATGCTGCAAAAGAGGCCGAGGATCCGATCTGGATTTTCGTCGGTCAGCGAGAGTGTGGCCTGGCGAGCGAGGGCTGCCCGTTTGTCGGTCAGGTTTACGATTTTCCCCATGTTGGGGCCGACCATGCCAGTATGAGGTGCTTCGACAAACGAGGTGATCCCATCGGATTTCCAATGGTACCGCCGGGCATCCCGTGCAGCGCCATGCATCCCCTGCTGCACGACGACCCACTGGCCCTCGTCGGTCACGACAAACGTATGCAAATAAAGGGCATATCCGTCCTGTACAGCGGTATTGTCCACCTTTGCCACCAGCTTGGAAGCGCGTACCAGTGCATCGCCGTCCAGGCCGGTCCGTTCGGCTACCTGCAGGAGCTCCAAAGGTGTATTGCGGGAATGGCGCCCACGACCGCCACAAACCGCAAGCCCCAGCTCCTTGGCTTGTGGTGCCAACCCCCGCTTGAGCGCGCCCATGACTGAAGTCGTGATACCAGAAGAGTGCCAGTCCATGCCGAGAACAGCGCCAAACGCCTGAAACCAGAATGGATCTGACAGTCGGCTCAGGAATCCAGTCACCCCCTCCGAGATGACAATCGCTTCTACAATCGCAGTGCCGAGTGCTGTCATCCGGTTGGCTAGCCAAGGTGGGACACGGCCATAGTGGAGGGGCAAAGATGCTGTTCCGGAGCGATTTATCACAACAAATGTTCAGTATATCTGCTAAACTGTTTTAGATCAAAAAAACCGCCTGCCACGGGGATGGGTTTTCGCGAGAAAACGCTTTCTCGGGATGGGAACGCTAGATCTTTGGCAATTCTCAGGTAATATTGATATGTCAGCGTGAGCAAAGGAGGGCAAAATGGCCAAAACGGTCTTTGGAATGCCCGGCGTCGGCAAGGCACCTGAGGGCAGTGGCGATGCAGTGGCGCCCGAGGGCACACCCGGAGCGACATCGACCACCGGGCTGCCCCAAAAATCGGGCAAGGAACCTGCCAAACGAGATACAAGACCAATGAAGAAACCCGAGTTTCCATCTGATAAGCCGCCCTCTGCGGCCCAACAGCAGGATCCTGAAAAACCGAAGATGGCGGTGCCAGTAGCAAAACCTGCGGCACAGCCTGGCGCACCCGCAAACCCTGATGCTGGCAAAACAGTATTTGGCATGCCAGCGATGAAGCTGCCGGTACCGCCTGAAAAAACCACAGCGGCAAAAGAGACCCCAAACGTGGTAGCTACCCCGTCTACGCCGCCTGCTCCAGCTAGCGATGCGGATCCGGCTTATAACGCAACGGTGCTCGGTATACCTGCGGTCGACCCGTCGGCCGTACCGACTGAATCAGCTGATGCGCCTGTTGCTGCTGTGGCAAAGACAATCGAAACCGCTCAGGTCTTAAGTCCTTCAGCACATGCACCCAGCGGCGAGACAGCACCGGATGCCGAGCCCGTGCAGGCCATGGATTCGGGATTTGACCACGACTATCCCCGCAAGAAAACACCGACCTGGATATTGATCGTTGCGGTCGCTGGCATGTTGCTTATCGCCACCATTATCGCTCTACTTAGAACGACCTGAGTCGAGATGCAAAAGACCAGGACACGTTCTCCGCTACTCGGTTACAACACGAACGTTCGACATGCCGGCCGCTTGTTCCACATTCAGACCGAGGATTCCGGTGTCGGCCGCCCCCACATCATTACGCACCTCTTCGTCAAGGGAACCATCCTGGCGACAAAGAAAACCTCTTACAACCACCTGCTCGAGGAAGAGGATCTAGAAACAGGCGTTAGAAACCTAATGAAAGACCAGCATCGCGCCATGTTCATCGAGCTGAGAGACGGCGTACACGATGCGACTGCAACCCAGAGATTGGGTTCATCCGAAGAAGGAACATCGGTACAGACCCCCCCCCCAGTACCCCCGAAGATACCGTCAAAGGCAGCACCAAAGACAGCGCCAAAGACGCCGCCGAAGACAGCGCCGAAAACGCCATCAAAGGCACCGCCGAAGACAGCGCCGAAGACGCCATCGAAGACGCCGCCCAAAAGGCCTGTCAGGCCGACACGATCCCCGGCGCGACCTTCAGCGGCTGCTAAGGAACGGGTTCGCGTTGTACAACCCACTGCCCCAAAAGACCCCCCAAAAGATCCTGAGACGCTGCACGTCGATTACGCAGGGCGTTCGATTTTTGACACGCCAAAAGAAAATGGAGATTCCGTGGAGGAGCGTATCACGGACAAATCCCTCGACGAAGTGATCCTGTCCTACCTTACCGAAGAGGGAGATGAGTAGCGCCCATCTCACATCTATAACGGCTTGCGTTTGAATGATCGAGAGGCTTGACACGCCTATTGACTTGGTTATGACTACCGGGGATATCCAGACTGGGGCATCGCCCCTAGGTGGAGGAGATATTTGGAAAAAAGACGCGTTCAACAACTGTCCGGGAACCCTATCTCAGAAAATGGCCTGAGGGACGCGTCCCATCGATATATTCTGATTCTCGGAAATCTTCAGTCTGGAAAGACCTCCATCTTCCGCCATCTCAGCGGCCATCGATCCCTAGACATAGACATTCCCAAGACGTCTGTTTCCCTGAGCCGAAAAGCACTTACTGGCCGCGATGCGTTGACCACTTTTCTTATCGACACGCCCGGCACAGCCACACTTTTTCCCCAGGGTGAGGAAGAGTGGATGGCGCGCGATGTGCTTTTCTTCTTAAAGCCAGATTCCCTGCTCGTGGTTGCCGATGCCACAAACCTACGCCGCTCACTCGCACTCTTGGCCCATGCGGCAGAGTTTCAGATTCCCACGGTGCTGGCAGTCAATATGGAAGATGAAGCCTGGCGCAGGGGCATCTCCATTGACTTCGGGCTTCTCGAGAGCCAACTCGGCATCGATGTGGTTCCGACAGTCGCTCCCCAGAAGCTGGGTATGCGCAAGCTCCTCGAAAAGCTAAAATCTCCTCGAATTCCCAGGCGCCTTGTTGCGATGCCCCCCAACTTGGCATCGGTGTTGGAGGATCTGTCCGCTGCCCTGCAAGGCCTTCCACTCGATACAAGGGGAGTCGGCTTGTCTCTCATGACACGGGATCCAAACGCCGCAAGGCTGATAACCGAAGCCTTGGGCGAGCCGGTACTCACCCGCGCAGAGGCCCTTGTTACAGAAGCGGTAAATACTGTCGATATACCACCTGAGGTTCATATCACCGACGCGCTTTACTCAGTGGCCGGCCGCCTTGCTGATCAAGTCATTTCCCAGCGGCAGGTTCGGGGTCGCGTAATGGATGAGATCGGACGCCTGTCCCATCATCCGATCTGGGGTCTCCTCATCGCCGGCGTGGTCGTATGGGGGATGTATTTTTTCGTCGGCGAGCTCGGCGCGACCCTGGTGGTGGACTGGATTAACAGTGCGATTTTTGAAAAGTGGGTGATGCCGACCATAGAGCAATGGACGCGCGCGCTACCAGTTCCACTCCTTCGGGATGCCCTGATAGATCCGGACTTCGGCATTGTTTCCACGGGTCTGTTTTTGGCAATTGGCCTGGTCATGCCGGTGCTGTTTTTTTTCTACTTTGCGTTCAATATACTCGTTGCGTCTGGGTATTTGGCGCGTCTGTCGATTCTGCTCGATCGCGTGTTCCGGCTGATCGGGCTCAATGGACGGGGCATTCTGCCCCTGGCCATGGGGTTTTCTTGTGTGACCATGGCACTTATCACGACACGCATGCTCGAAACCAAAAAGGAACGGCGCATTGCGTCCTTTTTACTGCTCTTGGGCACGCCGTGTGCCCCACTGTTAGCGGCGATGCTGGTTGTACTCGGACCCATGCCAGCGACCGCGGCAATCACCGTGTTTGGCGTTATCGCGACCCAGACCCTTGTCGCTGGTGCCCTTGCCAATCGGATCTTTCCAGACCGCATCTCAGATTTCATCATGGAAATACCCCCGATGCGGGTGCCCAGGATCCGTCGCATCGTGCGCCAAACCTGGGTGCAGACCATCGGTTTTATGAAGGAGGCACTGCCCCTGTTTCTGCTCGCGTCGACTGTGATGTTTGCCATCGACAGGATGGGGGGGCTCGATCTCCTGGAACGGGCGAGCCGTCCCCTGGTGCACGGGCTGCTCGGTCTGCCAGATGCGTCCGTACAGGTTTTCATCAAAACGATCATTCGGCGGGAGACCGGTGCGGCCGAGCTCAACCTGGTGCGCGCCCAATTTGATAATCTGCAGCTCGTGGTCACGTTGCTCGTCATGACCTTCCTGACCCCGTGCGCCAATGCCATTATTGTGTTGATAAAAGAGCGGGGGTTGAAAGAATCGGTTATCCTGATAGGAACTGTTTCGGCATATGCTATCGCCGTTGGTGCTGCGTTGAACGGTGTGTGCCGGTTGTTGGGTATATCGTTCTCTTGAGGAACCGACGATCATGAATATGAACGATCACCGGGAAAATGTCTTAGAAGCGGTCCTCATGGTCAGTGAGATCGGAGAAGCCACCATTGCCGAGATCAAAGCCGCCCAGTCCGAGGACGTTCAAATCGAGGTAACCGAAGAGGATATAGCTTTCCTGGTCTCACAGGGATTCCTGGTCCGCGAAGCAGACAAGATTGCGCTCACTGAAAAAGGGAACGACATCGCACGCCAGACCCTAAGGCGACACCGACTTGCAGAGATGCTGCTGTTCTCGCTGCTGGGCGTGGATCGTACCCTGGCCTCGGAGATTGGCTGTAGAATAGAGCACGGTATTCGAGAAGAGATGCTCGATGGCGTGTGCACGCTGCTCGGACACCCGTCCAACTGTCCCCACGGACGCCCTATCCCGCCGGGTCGATGCTGTGCAGCGCGGCAGACAGTTGTGGAGAGCCAGATCATACCCCTGTCGACACTGAGACCTGGAGAACGGGCGCGCATCGTCTACATTCAGCCCCGCAGCCACGCCCGTCTTCACCGGTTGACCTCGTTGGGATTGAACCCGGGTGTCGAGGTTCGGCTACATCGGAGAAAACCCGCGTTTTGTCTTCAATTTGAAGGCACTGAGCTGGCCATAGACCCGGGTGTGGCCGCTGACATTCAGGTCTGTCGCATCCCAGTATCATAGGTTCTGTCAGGCGAATTTTGTCGGGTCGAGATAGCAATTTTTCCTTGATTTTCCTGGAAAAGCATCCTGTGGTGTGAGACGATACGGTCCTTTTCTGACAAAAAAATGGAGGTTGGGATGTGGATCGGTCAATACCAACGAAACGTATCATTTGTTTTTCTCGGTATTGTTTGGTTTTCACTCATTTTGGCAATGGGCGCTGCAGCGCAAGATACCCATACTGTTGTCATTTCGTCGCGGGAAATCCAAATGTCAGGGGTGTCCACAATTGACGAACTACTGAGACGAATGCCTGTTGTGACCCTGCAGGGGCTGAGTAAGCAAAACAATGCCGACGGCCATGGATTGGCGCGCATTGATTTGCGCAACCTCGGCAGCCGCAGGACCCTGGTGCTCGTCAACGGCAAGCGCATCATCAGCGCTTTTGGAGAAGGCGTCGACTTAAACAATATCCCGATCCACATGATAGACCGGGTTGAAATCCTGCTCCATGGGGCGTCTGCCACCTATGGTTCAGATGCGATGGGAGGGGTTGTCAACATCATCTACAAGGAACGGTTTGAAGGGTTCCGCGCAGATGTATCGGGCGGTATCACCACCCTCGGGGACGGGGAGAACCTCACGGTCTCTGGGACCATGGGTGAGAGCGGGGAGCGGGGAGACATGGTGCTTAACCTGACCTATCACCGACGCAACGAAATCTGGCAAAAAGACCGGAAGTGGGCCCAGCCGGTTGTTCAAGATCAGCGGTATGACATAGATGAATGGGGCAACCCGACCGGAGAAATCAGCACTCTCTACAACAGCATTTTTACCCCGGGCGGTATCGCCTACAGCAGCTTGGGGGCTCATTATTTTCATCCGGACGGAACGTTTGAACCCTATGAAGGATGGGTTGAATGGTCCAATCCCAACGGCTTGCGATACAACTACGGCCGGGATCAATTTCTGGTTGGGAAGATGGAACGCTTCATTGTCACCGCGCTCGGCACCTATGACATTCTCGAGTGCGTGACAGCCTATGCACAAGGGGATTTTACCCACCGGCAGAGCCTCAACCAGCTGGCAGCCCAACCAGTGGGCATGGGCTCTGATATATTTCCCGGCCCCCTGGCTATCCCGGTAACCAATCCCTATATGCCCGATGCCTATGCTGCCGCCCTATCCCCGACTCAAGGCACGGTGTGGATGTACAAGCGCATGGCAAGTATCGGCCCGCGGCAGTATGAAAACGCCAATGAGACCTTTCGCGCGATCGCCGGCTTGCGCGGTGAGTTGGGCCCGCGGCTCGCGTGGGATGCCCATATCAACTACAGCAAGATGCGCAATACTGGTACCAAACACAACTCGGTAAACCTGAGAAACCTGGTTACTGCCCTTGATCCAGATCTCTGCGCGGCCAATCCCATGTGCCCGGGCATCGCCAATGTGTTCGGCGCCAACCAACTGCAAGACGACGTGGCTGCCTTTATTCGGTTCAGGGCCCAAGAACAGGCCATGTGGGATATGGTGCATACAGGTGTTTTTCTGGAAGGCGATATCATCTCCTTGCCCGGCGGATACCTTACAAGTAGGGTCGGTGCTGATGTGCGATGGCAACGGGGATATTCCCTGCCAGATGCCCTGGTTCTCAGTGGGGATGCGGCGTCGCGCCCTGAGCCATACAGCGGTGGAGACTACAACCTCCAAGAAGTATTTGCGTCATTTTCAATCCCTCTCCTAAAGGATCTGCCGGCCGCAGATGCATTGACAATCGACCTGGCCGGGCGTCTTTCCAACTACAGTACCTTTGGCAGTGAGCTGACCTATGGCGCGCACGTGGCTTGGAACCCCCTGCCACACCTACTGCTCCGAGGTGGATATGCCACAGGGTTTCGCGCGCCCAATATCAATGAGCTCTATGGCGGCGCCACCTACGGCTATCGAATCGTGATCGATCCCTGCAATTACTGGGAAACATCGTCAAACCAGACCGTACAGGCCAACTGCGCAGCCCAAGGCGTGCCCCAGGGATGGGTCCAAGGGCCGTCCACGATTCGCACCCAAGGCGGGGGCAATCCAGATCTCGGGGCTGAAACATCGAGCCAGCTCAGCCTGGGAACGGTCTTCACCCCCACATTTATCCCCAAACCCGCGGGCGAAATCTCGATAACGCTCGATTTCTACAGTATCAGCGTGGATAAAGCCCTTAACACGCTAGATACACAGGTCATTGTCGATCGGTGCTACAACAGTCCGAATATGTCCCATAGCTACTGTCGCTTTGTGGGCAACCGCGCTGCCTCCCACGATATTATGGGCATTGTGGCCGGATTGCAGAATGTTGCGGAAATTCAGACCAAAGGGATTGATTTTTCAGTTAAACACGGCCTCCCAGTGACCCCCCAACTCAGAATAGATGTCGCCATCTACGGCAATATTTTGCTCCAAATGGAACAAGAAATCACCGGCAAAACAGAAGATCGCCTCGGCACCGTTGATTTGTGGGCGCCTTATCGAGGTGCAATGCCCAAGTTTCGAGCCCTTGCCGAGCTGAAACTCGGCGGATCCATGTGGCAGGTGTCCAACCGGCTCCGCTTGATTGGTCCTGTCGAGTATTTTGATTGGCAAGGAGGAGATGAGGGTCAAAGCGATGATCTGCCGAGCCACGACTACAAGGGCATGGCTTATTGGGATATGTCAGCCATATTCTTTTGGAGGGGCTTTGATGTCATCATCGGCATGGACAATATCGTGGCACCCGAACCGCCGTTTATACCTGGTGGAGATACAAATTCTAGTGCCCACACCTATGATTTTGTAGGCCGCTACATCCACGCCAAGGTCGGATACAAATTCTAATATTATTTTTCCTTGGAGATTCCAAAAATACATGTAAAATGGAATTATGTATTCCAGAATGCTAAGTTCCCCTAAGCAGAGCTTTTTCCTCTTTGGTCCCCGGGGTACTGGAAAAACCACATGGGTTCGCCACCAGCTCAAGGATGCCATCTATATCGACCTCCTGGACGCATCCCATTTTACTGCCTTGTCAGCGTACCCCAATCGGCTGGAGGACCTGGTCCCAGCCAATTATGAAGGCCATGTTGTGATCGATGAGATCCAGCGCATTCCGCAGCTGCTTAACGAAGTCCATAGATTGATAGCGTCCCGGCGGCTTTATTTCTGTCTGACCGGATCGAGCGTGCGGAGTCTGAGGAAAAAGGGTACGAACCTGCTGGCTGGGAGAGCATTGACCCGGCATATGTTTCCACTCACCGCAGCAGAGCTGGGCCAAGACTTCGAACTGTCAAAAGCCCATGTGAGCGGTCTTTTACCCATGGCTGTTGTCGGAGATAATGCAGGCGATTTTCTCAAGAGCTACGTGCAGACCTACTTGAGAGAAGAGGTGCTCCAAGAGGGGCTGACGCGCAATATTGGGGCGTTTACAAGGTTCCTAGAGGCCGCGTCTTTTTCACAAGGACAGGTTCTCAACATTTCACAAGTAGCCCGAGACTGCGGTGTAGAACGCAAAGTCGTGGAAAATTACTTTGGTATCCTCGATGATCTGCTCATTGGACACCGCCTGCCAGCTTTCCAAAAGAAAGCGCGCCGTAGACTTGTTAGCCATCCGAAATTTTATTTCTTCGACGCCGGCATTTTTCGAGCCATTCGTCCAAAAGGGCCGCTCGATCGTCCAGAGGAGATCGACGGTGCTGCGCTCGAAACCCTCGTTTATCAAGAGCTGCGCGCTGCCGTGTCCTACTTCGACACCGGGCACGATCTCTATTTTTGGCGCACGGCCGCACAAGAAGAGGTGGATTTCGTTCTTTACGGCCCGCGGGGCATTCTAGCCATCGAGATCAAACGAACCAATGTGCTTCGCAGGCGAGATTTTCGAGGTCTTGCGGCGTTTAAAAAAGACTACCCCATGGCGCGGGCAATCATGCTCTATGGCGGGAACAGGGTGATGAGCCAAGATAGGACCATTGAGGTGATTCCCCTTATTTCTTTTTTGTCTGAGCTGCCCCAATATTTGGCATAACCCAACCGTCACCAACCGCCCTATCCAATCCTTGCGGGTCCTATAAATGTTTGATATTTTTGCACCTCGACTTTTTTTAAGGCGATATGTACGCAGCCATGTGCTCAAAAATAGATTGAAATGACAACTACATCAGAAATTCGCAGCATCTTTCTCGACTATTTCAAATCACAAAATCATCAGGTATTGCCGTGCGGCCCCCTGGTTCCGGCAAACGACCCCACCCTGATGTTCGCCAATGCTGGGATGGTCCAGTTTAAGGATGTCTTTATCGGCAAGCGCCCGCGGCCAGGTCCCCGGGTTGCTACGGTTCAGAAGTGCATTCGCATCAGCGGCAAGCACAATGATTTAGAGAACGTGGGCCCCAGCCCGCGCCACCACACCTTCTTTGAGATGCTCGGGAATTTCTCCTTTGGCGACTATTTTAAGGAAGATGCCTGCCGATTTGGATGGGCCCTCCTGACCGAAGGGTATGGCTTTGACCCGGACCGCTTGTGGGTGACTGTTTTTGCCGGGGATGATGCAGCCCCTGCGGACGAGGAAACCGAGCGCATCTGGCGAGAAAAAGTCGGCGTGCCAGCCGAACGCATTCAGCGCCTCGGCGCTGCGGACAACTTCTGGGCCATGGGCGAGACCGGCCCCTGCGGTCCCTGTTCGGAGATTCATTTTGACCGGGGTCCGGACTTTGGGCCGGATCGGATCGAAAACGACGCGCGGTTTTTCGAGCTCTGGAATCTGGTCTTCATGCAGTATCAAGTCGAAGCCGCTGGCGAAAATCTGAAACCCCTGCCCAGCCCGTGCATCGATACGGGCGCTGGATTGGAGCGCATCGCCTCGATCCTCCAAGGGGTTCAATCCAATTACGACATCGATATTTTTAAACCCATCATTGCCTCAGCAGCTGGCATTGCCAAGAGAAACTACGGGGACAGTGACGCTGACGACACATCCCTCCGGGTCATCGCAGATCACGCACGAATGACCGCCTTTCTCATTGCCGAAGGGATTTTTCCGGATAAAACTGGTCGGGAGTACGTGCTGCGTCGAGTCATGCGCCGGGCCATCCGTCACGGTCACCGACTCGGTATCGAGGACCTCTTTATGCATCGCGTGGCTGGGCAGGTCATCGACACCATGCACGCAGCATACCCTGAGCTGGCAGAGCACGCATCCCTTATCGATCGCATCTGTCAACAGGAAGAGGGGCGGTTTCGCGAAACCCTGGACCGGGGATTGACCCTGCTCAAGGAAAATACCAACTGGCTGGTCCAGCCAGATGGAAAACGGGTGCTGCCAGGAGATGTGGCGTTTGATCTGACAGCCACTTATGGATTTCCAAAGGATTTGATTGCAGTGATCGGCCGGGAAGAGGGGTCTTTTACCGTGGACGAAGCCGGCTACCAGGCTGCTGAGGACCGGCACAAAGCTGTGAGCGGCAGTGGCAAAATCGGAGAGGCCGCCCTGGCACCCATCTATGCGGATCTGAAAAATTCCCTGGGAGAAACCGCGTTTACCGGCTATCGAGCGATCACTGGCACTTCCCAAGTACTGGCCATCATTCAAAACAGCAGCACTGCAGAGCAGGCCCACGAAGGCGACCACATCGAAGTCATATTGGGAGAGACACCGTTCTATGGCGAGTCTGGGGGTCAAGTTGGGGATATAGGTACCATCTCATCGCCCCAAGGCACCATGGCCGTCACCGATACCCAGGTGCCAATACCAGGCCTTTACGTTCACAAAGGCACGGTTTTGTCCGGCCGCATCCGGGTTACTGACGAGATAACCGCAGCGGTGGACGAGCAGCGGCGCGGTGCCATCCGCAAACACCACACAGCCACCCATTTGTTGCACCTGGCCCTGCGCCAAGTGCTCGGCGCCCATGCCACGCAAAAGGGATCCCGGGTGGATCCAGATGGCCTGCGATTTGATTTTTCCCACTTTGAACCCCTTTCCCAGGCTGAAAAATTGGACATTGAGGCGCGGGTTATTAGAAAAATTAGCGAAGCCCACCCGGTTATCACCGACGTGATGCCCTATGCCGAAGCCAAGAAGCAGGGTGCAATGGCCCTGTTCGGGGAACATTACGGGGATCAGGTTCGCATGGTATCAGTATCCGATGAGAGCAAAGAACTGTGTGGCGGCACCCATGTGGCGTCCAGCAGCGACATTGGCCTTTTCTTCATTACCGACGAGATGGGCATTGCCGCTGGTGTGCGACGTATCGAAGCCGTTGCCGGAGACGCGGCCCTCAAATGGATACGAACCGTGCGGGAACGACTGGAACGCACAGCAGCCCTTCTCAAGGTAGCCCCGCTGCAGCTGGAAGATCGGATAAAGGGACTGCTAACCCGGGAGCGCACCCTCTTAAAAGAAGTCGACACGTTAAAGCGCAAACTCGCGAGTGAGGGTGCAAACACCGACGATGCGGTCCAAGAGATCGCTGGCGTGAAGGTCATGGGGGTTCGGATTGATATCGGCGAACCTGCAACTCTCAGGGAAACAGCTGATAGATTTCGGCACAAACTGGGTTCTGGGGTTGTCTGCCTCGGTGGTGAAAACAACGGCAAGGCAGCCCTGGTGGTCGCTGTGACCGATGATCTCACCAAACAGCTGCGGGCCGGGGACCTGATTCGTGAGGTGACCCGTGTGGTGGGTGGAAAGGGCGGCGGCCGTCCGGATTTTGCCCAAGGGGGCGGTCCGGATCCAGCAAAGCTCGACCAAGCAATCGCCGAGATCTACACTGCGGTAGATCAGAGGATGAAAGTATCAGAGTGATGAACGACAGCGCGCATCAACAGTCCCTAGAAAAAATCGCTGCCATTCGGGCGCGGTTCAATTTTCAGACCGAACAGATTTTTATTGAGAAGTACGCGCCCAACATTACCAAGACCGGTATTTTTATCAAGACGCCAAAGCCACGGCCAGTGGGAACGCGGGTACGGTTCGAATTTCACTTGGCTGATGGCACGCCAGTGCTCAGGGGCGTGGGTGAGGTGGCCTGGCAAAGCGATAGACAGCAGAACCGGCCCCCTGGCATGGGTGTGAAATTTCTGAAATTGGACAAAAAGAGCAAGGCGGTTGTCGACCGGGTCATTCAGTACAAAGCGGGGTCAACCGCAGCAGGGGACGCAATGAATACATCCAGCGCCCCGCCTGAAAACCCCATCGATGCAGCAGATGCCCCATTGCCGCCTGCGCCATCACCTGACGACCCATCGGAGCGGGTGGAAATTGAAGCAACGGCAAGCCCTCCTCGAAAAGACCCCACCCTGCGCCGCAAGCGGGCCGTGCAGCGGGCCAAAGACCGGGAACTCTACTTGGAAGAGATAGATGCCATATTGGCTAAGTTCAACAAACCCGGAGATGCGGCCCAACCCCCCTCCCCACGTGAATTGGACCGGGATACGGTCGACGCTCCCTCACAGCCACCTCGACCTGAAGCACCGCTGAGGGATACCCCTTCGGATTCGCTTTTCTTATCGCCCCTTGATGCGGACGCAGATAAAGAACTGATGTCCGAGGCAGCGTCACCCGAAGATTTGGACCCATCCGAATCAGGGATACCTGGGGCCACTTCTGAAGAGGGTACGTTTATTGAAGATGCGCTCAGGCAGAGCCTAACCGAAGATGCAGGCCTCGCCCCTCCCAAAGACACATCCCCCCCCGAACCAATGGCGGATGATGAGAGAGGGGGAATGCACGTCACGCCTGCGAAGGCAGGCGTCCAGAACCAGACGCAATTGCTAGGTGAGATGGATTCCCGCCTACGCGGGAATGACAACGTTGAGACTGTCGCAGCACCCTCAATGGGCGATGGGGATACCAGATCTGAGCAAAGCCAACCAGACATTGCTCAAGACCAGGCTGCAGCGGCCTCGGATGCAGCTGTAGATTCGTCAGAGGGGATGGACAGGATCAGTCGTCTCCTGGCCGAGGAGGTTGAAGAGCTGGATCTGGACGATCTATTGGAGGTCGAGCCAAGCCCCTTTGAACAACTCAGCGAACCCCCTCAAGCGCACTCCCTAACTCCCCCCGGTCAGAGCGCGGCGTTTTCGATTGGACGGGGCGATCAGGAAACAGCTGTTGTCAGGCCATCGGATATCGTTACCTCAATTATCGACGAAGATGAAGACGAAGACGAGGATCTCGGCATTGAAATCAAAAACGGCGAGTTCGAGATCTACGAAAATGGGGATGTTCCATCCACACCGTCGGTGATGCCAGATCCACCGCCGACAGATTCAGAGCTGCTACTCGAGAACATGGCCATTACAGATGCACTCGACGAGATATTCAGCGATCTGGATGACGATGGGGAAACTTCGTCGCAGGTCTTAAGCAACCTTCCCGAGACCCTCCCGGAAGACGCCGTGCCTCCTGGCCTGGTCCGCGAGCGCCCAAGGCAATTTGAGAAAAAGCAATTTGAGAAGTCGCCAAACCCGATATACGAAGCGTCTGGACCGCCGCCATCAAGGGCAGGTATCCCAGTGCCCCCAGTGCAAGATGCCAAGTCAGATCCAGAGGAAAAACACGACAAGAAAAAAGGCTTTTTTAAGAAACTGTTTCGTTGATTCTGACGAGATCGATACGCACTCGATATCTACCAGTGCCATGTCAAACGAATTCTGCCGGGCAAGACTAAACATTCCCCCCTTGAAAAAGGGGGATAGGGGGATTTTGTCACCTGGCAAAGCAAACGGAAAAGACGAAATCCCCCTGGCCCCCTTTGCCAAAGGGGGAGGGCTCTTGCCCGGCATTGTAGATTGTACAGAGCACTAGCACGATGTTCTCTTCTCATATTGGCGAGATCGCCGCTTTGGGCACTGCAATCTGCTGGACGGCCACCTCCATGGCCTTTGAGTCAGCCGGCAAGCGTGTGGGGTCAATGGCGGTCAATCTAATCCGGCTGTGCATGGCGCTTATTCTCCTTAGTCTGTTCTGCCTCGCGACCCGGGGACACCTATTGCCGACAGATGCCACCCCCCACGCCTGGCTGTGGCTCAGTATATCCGGCGTTATCGGATTTACCATTGGCGACCTCTGCTTATTTCGGGCCTTTGTGGTGATTGGGTCGCGCATCTCCATGTTGCTCATGGCCCTGGTACCGCCGTTTACCGCCCTTATCGGCTGGATCCTTATGAACGAGCGGCTCGCCCTGTTCGACTGGATCGGCATGGCGCTTACCGTTGGGGGGGTGGTATGGGTGATCAGAGAGCGGCCGAATCGAGCTCAGGCCGATGTACCTCGCCTATCTCGGTCTGGGATCCTGCTCGGCATTGGCGGCGCAGGTGGTCAAGCGGTTGGATTGGTCTTTAGCAAGTTTGGCATGGCTGATTACGATCCGTTTGCCGCAACACAGATACGCATCATTGCCGGCATTGTCGGTTTTGCCGGCCTTTTTCTCGCTATTGGATGGTGGCCCCGGGTCATTGCAGCACTATCCAACCGACAGGCAATGGCACGCACGTCGATAGGCGCTGTGTTCGGCCCATTCCTCGGCGTGTCCCTGTCTCTCCTTGCGGTCAAGCACACCGAAGCCGGGGTTGCCGCGACCCTCATGGCGCTCGTACCGGTGCTGATCATTCCACCGGCTGTGATTATTCAAAAAGAGCGGGTCACACCGCGGGGCATATTGGGCGCCATCATCGCTGTCATCGGCGCTGCACTCCTGTTTGTTTGAAACGCCGGATTCACAGGACTGGGCCTTGATCTCAATCCAGGGGATCGAACTGATCCTTGGCAACGTAGCACATTGGACATTCCCAATCCTCGGGAAGATCGTCGAACGGCGTGCCCGGAGGAACGCCGTTTTCCGGGTCTCCCTTGTTCGGATCGTAAATGTAACCGCAACTCGTACAGATGTATCTCATGTTACACCGCAAAGTACTTCGCCTGAGGGTGGTGGGCGATGATGGCAGAGGTGGTTTGCTCAGGTACCATCTCCATGGTTTCGGTTAGGGTAACGCCGATTCGCTTGGGATCGAGCAATGCAAATACAGCCTCGTGTGCGTGCAGGTCCGGGCATGCTGGATATCCAAATCCATATCGCGATCCCTGGTACTGCTGGGTCACATAGCCGGTAAGGGAGTTTGGTGCATCACTTGAGATACCCATTTCACGCCGCATGACCTCGTGCCAATACTCGGCCAAGGCATCGGTCACTTCCACGCTGAACCCGTGAAGCATGAGGTAGTCGTGGTAGGCATCGGACTCGAAGAGCTTCTTTGCCTCCTCACCGATCCCACTGCCAATGGTGACCACAAAGAAGCCAGCCACGTCCCCGCCCTCTTCCTGTGTTTTAAAGAAATCAGAGACGCAAAAATGCGGTGGAAAGGATTGGCGCGGAAAATCAAATGCATATTCAGTGTCCCCATCCCGTACGATGAGTTGATTCCCATCGCTGTGACACGGGAAATAACCATACGCGACGTTGGGTGTAATGATCTTTTCACCAACGCAGCGGTCGATAAGGCTTTTATAAATTTCTGATACCTTCGTGTCGATAAGCTCCTGATATGCCTCCTTGGTCATGGTACCGCGGCGATATCCCCACCGGCCGCGAAACAGGGCCTGCTTGTTGACCAGGGGCAGGATGTGTTCAGGTCCGATGTCGGTAATGATTTTCGAACCCAAGAACGGGGGCTTGGGCACCGGATGGGTGCGGTCAATCTCCGTGTTTTTTCGTCTGATCTCGCGCGCGTTCTTGGCCTTTGGCTCGTATGTGGTGGGCTTGAGGGTGCCGGCTTCGAATTCACGAACAGCTTTGAGCCCGGCAAACGCATCGGCGCAGTACACCACCGGGGCGCTGTAGTTGGGAACACACGACTCAGCCACGAATTTTTCTGTGAGCGCTGCCCCGCCCAAAAGAATCGGTTGCTTTAGTCCAGCACTCTGATAGCTGGGCATGCTCTCCTGCATGGCGATGGCCGACTTCACGAGCAGACCAGAGAGGCCGATAATGTCCACATCGTGCTCCCTTGCCTGCTGGATGATGGTCTGCTCAGGAACTTTGATGCCCAGGTTAAATACTTTATACCCATTGTTGCTCAAGATAATGTCCACTAGGTTCTTGCCGATATCGTGCACATCCCCCCGCACTGTGGCGAGCAGCACCTTTGTGGTGGCGTCTGTGTCAACGCGTGTCATGTGGGGTTCTAAGAATTGCACGCACAGCTTCATGACCTCTGCTGACTTGAGCACGAACGGCAGCAGGATCTCTCCCTTGCCAAAGAGCTCGCCGATGTGGCGCATTTCCGGCACCAAGAGGGTGTTGACAATCTCGAGGGCAGCATGTCGCTGCAAGAGAATGGCCAAGGTATCTTCCAGGCCTTCCTTCTCTCCCTGGAGGAGTTTTTGCTGGATTTCCCATTCAGCACTTTGCCAGACATCCTGCTGGTCGCCCGTGTCTTTGGCACCGGCCTTGTTTTCGAAGTGAGCGATAAAGGCCATTAGTGGGGATGTATCTTGGCGGTTATCCCCTTCTCGTTGCCGATTGTAAATGAGGTCCAGGCAGCTCTCCCGGTCCTCAGGGGCTATCTTGACGAGCGGGAGGATTTTGCCCGGGTCCACGATGGCCACGTCTAGGCCGGCGGCCACAGCTTCGTGAAGGAATATGGAGTTGAGCACCTTGCGGGCGCTCTTTTTCAGGCCAAACGAAACATTGCTCACGCCCAGGCTGGTGAATACGCCGGGCAGCTCGTCCTTGATCCGACGGACCGCGATCAGGGTCTGGACAGCTGCATCTCGCAGGCTTTCGTCGCCAGATCCAATGGTGAAGGTCAGGGGATCAAACACCAGATCTTCTGCCCGAAGGCCGTGTTTGTCCACGGCCCGTTTGAGAATCTTTTGGGCCACAGCCACTTTTTCGTCCGCAGTCATGGCCATGCCGGTCTCATCGATGGTGAGGGCGATCACAGCAGCGCCGTATTTCTTGGCCAGGCCACAGACCCGGTCCATGTTTTTTCCCCCATCCTCCAGGTTGATGGAATTGATCAGGGCCCGGCCAGGGTAGATTTTAAGGGCTGCGGCAATGGCGTCCGGGTTGGTGGCGTCAATGACCAGGGGTACGCGAACCGAGCTCGCCACCATGCTGACCATACGGGTCATGTCTGCCACTTCGTCCCGGCCGGCATAGGCCACACACAGGTCTACTGCATGGGCGCCGCTTTTTTCCTGTTCCAAGGCAATGGTCAGACACCCGTCAAAGTTGTCTGCGAGGAGGTGCTTGCGAAACGCCTTGGATCCGTTGGCATTTGCCCGCTCGCCAATGAGAAAGGGGGGAATATCCTGGGCAAGGGGAAGGGATTGGTACAAGCTCGATAGGGACGGTTTCATCGGGACACCTCCCGCGTCATTGGCACAACCCCGTCCAGGGCAGTCACCAGCGCGGCAATATGCGCGGGAGACGTACCGCAACAGCCGCCCACAATGCTCACCCCGTGGGTCTCGACAAACCGCCGCATCTGGGTGGCAAAGGGCTCGGGTGTCAGGGGATAGATCGTCTTGCCGTCCACCACCTCTGGCAGCCCCTGGTTGGGCACGCAACTGACGCGCCCCTCCCAATTTCCACTGAGATATAGGATATGGGGAACCATGGCATCTGGGCCTGTGGCGCAATTAAGCCCCAGGGAAAAGATCGGATAGGGCGCCAGGGCAGTGGCCACTGCGGCAACGTCGCTGCCCACCAACATGGTGCCCTGCTGCTCGATGGTGACAGACACGAGGATGGGCAACCCAGGTGCCAGGGCATCGCAGACCTCCAAACAGGCCACGAGTGCGGTTTTGATCTGCAGCAGGTCTTGGCACGTTTCGAGTATCAAAGCATCCACCCCGGCCTTGACCAATGCTTGGGCTTGCTCGGCCACGGCTTGGGCCAGGGCGTCCACTGGGATGTGGCCCAGGGACGGCAGTTTTGTGGTCGGGCCGATGGATCCAATCACGTACTTGCCTCTTCTCTCGTCGATCGCTGCTCGTGCGTTTTTAACCGCAGCTGTGTTGATCTCGGCCACGCGATCTTCTAAGCCGTACTCGGCAAGCACGATGCGAGAGGCCCCGAAAGTATTTGTCTCCAGGACCATGGCCCCGGCATCGATAAACTGCTTATGGAGTGCGATTACTGCCTCGGGCGCCGAAATATTCAATGCCTCGTAACATCCCTCTTTGCCGCACCAGGCTTCTGCAGGCAGGTTCATCTGCTGCAGGCTGGACCCGCAGGCACCGTCGAGAATCAATAGTGGTTCGTCTTGGAATTTCAATGTTTTCTCCTGGCTCATCAGGTGGCATCCATGTCGATGAGCCCCATGACCGCAAGGGGTATCTTTACGTTGCCAAACGGCGCGCTGACCGCGAATCCCGCCACGTGGGGCGTTAGTGCCGCGACCATTTCCCTGGCGATCTCGATGCCGATACGCCGGCCAGCAGCGCGGGTCTTGGCCTGGCTCATTCTATCGAGCAGCGCCTTTGGGACCACCACCCCGGGCACCTCGTTGGCCATAAACTCGGCATTCTTATAACTCGAAAAGGGCCAAATACCAGCCACGATTGGTATTTTAACGTCCTCAATGCGGCTTAAAAAGTCGATCAGCATGGCCACATCGTACACGGGTTGGGTAATGGCATACTCAGCGCCGGCTGCGACTTTTCGGCGAAAACGGCTAACCTCCCGGGTCAGGTCCGTGGCCACGGGATTGGCGCCCACGGCCAGGGTTAGGCCGAGTGGGGGATTGAAGGTATTGCCGGCTATGTCCACACCGCGATTGAGACCCTGTACCACAGATGTCAGGGCAATGGCGTCCACGTCAAAGACCGCTGTGGCATCTGGATACTCGCCCAGCTTTGGGGGATCTCCGGTAATGATGAGGGCATTGCGAATCCCCAGGGCCTGGGCGCCCATCAGGTCTGATTGAAGGCCGATGAGATTGCGATCCCGACAGCAGACGTGGAGGATGGCTTCGATGTCTGCGGCTTCCTGGATTTTTGCTGCCATGGCCATGGGGGACATGCGGGCGCTGGCCCGAGGGCCGTCTGGAATATTGATGGCGTGCACTCCTGCATCAGCGCAACGCTTGGCCTTATCGAGGACCTGGCCCAATGAAACGCCCCGAGGCGGGGTGAGCTCGATAGAGATAATCGGCTCTCCACTTGAGATACGGGCGCCGATACTGGATCTTTCGGCAAGGGGTAGTGGTTCGACGGCCTCGGGTTGCTTTGCGGCCTTAATCTCTATCGTTCGACTGGGACGTTGCTCCACCATGGCCCGGTCCATGGCGCGCACTGCCCTTACCATCTCCTGAATGTGATCCGGCGTGGTGCCACAACACCCGCCAATGACCCGCGCACCGTTCTCAAAGAACCGCTTGGCATACTCAGCCATGTACTCGGGCGTGCTCATGTAGATGGATCGCCCGTCCACCTCCCGCGGAAGTCCGGCATTGGGTTGTACTGAAACGGGTTTGTCTGTCACCGCTTTCAACAGCTTGAGGCAATCCAACATGGTTGCCGGGCCCAAGGCGCAGTTAAGGCCAATGACCGATACTGGCGCCATCTCTGCGATGCTTGCCATGACAGTTTGAAAGCGGGAGGGATCCAATAACTGGTCGTTCTGGATGGGGAAGCTGCCGCCTGCAGCGCCCACAGCGACTTGTGCCACCAGTGGAATGGAAACCACTTGGGCAACCGCAGTCACGGCCAACTTCAGGGCTTCGGCACTTGCAAAGGTCTCCAAGACAATGGCATCGACACCGGCATTGGCAAGTGCCTGGGCCTGCTCGGCAAACGCCTCCTTTGCTTCGGCCTCGGAAATCATACTGTGATGCGCGGCACTGCCAATAGGTCCCATGGATCCGACCACGAGGACACCGGATTCCTCTGCGGCCTCCTTTGCCAGCGCCACTGCCGCGCGGTTGATCTCGGCGACCTTGTCCACCAGGCCGAACTTGGCAAGCCGTAACCGGTTAGCGCCAAACGTGTTGGTCTCGATGAAATCGGCGCCGGCCGCGGCATATGCAGCGTGGACCTTGCGGATGAGATCCGGCCTGGCCAGGTTGAGCTCGTCAAAGCAGGTGTTTACGAACACCCCGTGCTGATATATCTCGGTCCCCATGGCACCGTCCCCCAGCATGACCCGTTCGTTCAATAAATCTATAAACCGCGATTCTGTCATCTGCATCACCTGCCCGCGTCCTAACCCTATTGTTCATCTGGATCGTTCATCAGTCGACTCAGCGACGGTGCCAAATATCTCCGTCAAATCTAAAGCCGAGGACCAAGTAGGGAATGCCCTGATTGACATCGTCCCCGGTTCTGAATCGGTGTTTTAGCCACCAATTGACGATCAGCACTAAAGTCGGCCGATTAAACCAGCTCGAGGGTCTGTCGTAGAACACATAAGCGGCGAGCGGTCCTACGCGAACAGTGGGGGTGTTGATGTTCTCGGTATCGTCGCTCGGCCCATAGTGTTCGTCTTTGTAAAAAGCATGCACCACAGAATTGCGCACACCAACAATCAGACCAAAGTCAGAGAGATAGACGAGGTCAGAGTCGTTGGTGAGGGCCCAGCCAGAGTTGGGAACCAGTGCATCGAGGCTCGAGTGATAGTACAGGCTGTCTCCACCTTTTAGGTCCAAATTCCCGTAAAAGAAGATCAGGTCGTTGCGCAGCACAACCGGGCCGACCTTGCCGACGGCTTGGGCGCGGAACTGAGCCTCCTGGCCTGTGGTTGAATACCCCTGGTAGTCCTGTTCTGGATTTTCAATGGCGCTGTCTGAAAAATCGTCCGTAGCCGAATCAGTGGAATAAAGATAATCAAATGTGCCGTGCCAAGCGACAAAGTAATAGCCAGCAGAAAGAGAGAGCACTGCAATGGGCTTGACGGTGAGGGTCCCGCCAATTCTAGTGGTCGCTGGATTGATCGTGGGCGTAAAGGCCAGACCAATGTGGGCATCGCGCCATAAGAGGTTGCTGTCGTTATAAAGTCTAAAGCGATAGCCAAGGGAAATACGGTCTTCGAGACCCAAGGGGTTGTAGCGAAATGCGAGTAGGTTCGAATAGACGAGACGGTGCCTGGGCAACACTTCTGGCTCAGGCGGTTGGGTGCCCGCTTGTGTTTGGGCAATAGCACCTGCTGCGAAAAGAAAAACCCACGAATTTATCAGTAAATGGGCCCAAAAACGGTGCATTGTTTTTCTCCTCTTTTGATAATGGTCGTCTATCATCAGAACTTCGACGATAGTAGAAGGTATACTTCTCGTTTTCAATAGGTTAAACAGGCAGGTTAGAATGGTGGTTTATCCTATTTTCTTGAAAACAAACGCGGAGTGACAGCGGAGTGACAAATGAAAACGGTAATCGAACCCTTTCGCATCAAGACCGTGGAGCCCATCAATTTCACATCGAGGCAAGCGCGCATAGAGAAAATAGAGCAGGCAGGATACAATCCATTTTTGCTCAAAGCCGAAGATGTGATTATCGACCTGCTCACCGATTCAGGCACCAGTGCCATGTCGACCGAGGCGTGGTCAGCCATGATGCGGGGCGATGAATCCTACGCAGGCGCCCGGAGCTGGTATCGGTTCGAGTCTACGGTCAAGCGGATATTTGGCTTCAAGCACGTGATACCTACCCACCAGGGCCGCGCGGCAGAGCGCATTCTGTTTAGCGTGACCCTAAAGCCCGGTATGATCGTGCCCAACAACACCCACTTTGACACCACGCGCGCCAACATCGAGTATCTGGGAGCCAAAGCAGTCGACGCTGTTTGCAAGGAAGGGTTAGATCCGTCAGACGAATCAGACTTCAAGGGGAATATGGATGTCGAGGCACTAAAGCAACTGATATCGACCCACGGAACTGAAATAATCCCCATGGTCATGCTCACTGTGACGAACAATTCCGGGGGGGGACAGCCCGTATCCATGGCCAACATTCGCGAGGTCAGCCAGATCGCCCGGGAGAACAACATCCCGTTTTACTTGGACGCCTGTCGCTTTGCTGAAAACGCCTATTTCATCAAAAAGCGAGAGCCTGGCTTTGCCGATAAAAAAGTAGAGGACATCGCGCGGGAGATGTTCAGTTACGCAGACGGCTGCACCATGTCCGCGAAAAAAGATGCGTTTGCCAATATCGGTGGGTTTCTCTGCACCAACGACGATGCACTGGCAATCCAGGAACGCAATTTGTTGATTCTGACCGAGGGTTACTCCACCTATGGGGGATTGGCTGGCAGGGATCTGGAGGCAGTGGCCATCGGGCTCGACGAAGTGCTCGACGAGAACTACCTGTTGTATCGCATCCGGTCCACCGCATATGTCGGTAGAAAACTCACTGACATCGGCGTGCCCATGGTGCGTCCCCCAGGGGGGCACGCTATTTATCTCAATGCACGCGAGTTTGTCCCGCATCTTCCCCCACTCGAATACCCAGGGTGGGCATTGTCCGTGGCACTGTACATCGAAGGGGGTATTCGCACCGTCGAAATCGGCACGGTCATGTTTGGGTATGACCCAGAGACCAATACGGAACGCCCGGCAAAGTGGGACCTGGTTCGACTGGCCATTCCAAGGCGGGTGTATACCCAGAGTCATATGGATTATGTGATAGACATCATTAAAGATGTGTGGGAACACCGAACTAGCATTCGGGGCATGAAAATCATAGAAGCGCCCCGGTTCTTAAGGCACTTCACCGCCAAGTTCGAGCCCCTGTCCGAGAAGTAGTTTGTGCAGCTTTGCCGCGGCGTAAGCCTTCGACAGTCATTCCCATCTCACATCTACTGGCGTTATTCTCAAACCTTCGTTAAAGATCGTGGGCAGGAGGGAAGCATCATGTCCACATTCAAAGGGTTTTCAAAAGCAACCGTAGCGTTCTTGGCCGAGCTCGAGAAGAACAACGACAGGGACTGGTTCAAAGCGCACAAGGGGGAATACGAGAAGCATTTGCTGGACCCGGCGCGGGATTTCGTGGTCGCACTGGGCGAGCAGCTCAGGACCATTGCCCCTGATATTCAGGCGATCCCACAGGTGGACAAGTCCATCTTTCGACTCCATCGAGACACGCGGTTTTCAAAGGACAAGCGGCCGTTCAAAACCCACTTGGCAGCTTTTATGTGGGAAGGGGAGGGTGCAAAGCTGGAAAGCCCGGGATTTTATTTTCATTTGGAAAAGGACAAACTCGTACTCGGTGGCGGTATGTACTGCTTTACAAAGGACCAGTTACCGATCTACAGGGCAGCGGTGGATGACGACGCCAAGGGCAAAGCGCTCGAGCAAATTCTCAAGGCCGGCGCCAAAGACTTTTCCAGAAGCGACCACACGGAAATAGAGACTTACAAACGCGTTCCCAGGGGCTATCCCCAAGATCACCCACGGGCGGATTTGTTGAAAAAGAAGGGCGTTGTATTTGGGGAAGAGGGACCTATTCCAGTGTCCCTGTTTAGCGCAAAAGCCGTGGCTTACGTGTACAAGCGTTTTGAAAAGATGGAAAATTTACACCAATGGCTTAGACAAAACGTCGCAGATGCGAAGAAGTGATAACATGGACACATGGACGATGAAGTACGAGTTAACGACGACGTTGTTATTCCTGCGAGCGAACTAACTATCACGGCATCTCGATCAGGGGGACCTGGTGGGCAGCACGTCAACACCACCAGCTCGCGAGTGACATTAAGGTGGAACGTGTCTGAGACCTCTGCGTTAAACGAACCACAACGAGCGCGCGTATTAAAACGCTTTGCAAATCGCCTCTCCACCGAAGGCGTGTTGATTATTCATTCAGACACCGAGAGGAGCCAGCATCGCAATCGTCAAATAGCCCTTGAGCGTCTCGTTGCATTGGTATCTGAAGCGCTGATGGTGCCAAAACATCGTATTCCAACCAAGAAATCCCGCGCCGTAACCCAAAGAAGGTTAGGAGACAAAAAACACCGTTCGCAAGTAAAGCGCGACAGGAATAAGCCAAGGGACGATGATTGAGTTCGCCCTGCGTCTTTGCTGGTGGCATTAACTCGCGTGAGGCGCCGATGCCGAGGTGCCGGCACCTCGTTGTGCGTGCAACAGCAGGGCCTTTCGTTGCAGAAGCAGAAACAGCATCCCGATGCCATAGCCGATCCAGTAGCGGTAGAAGACGTGAATGACCAACGCGCTGACGATGGCAGCGAAGATATACACGAAGATGAAAACGACCGCCAATTTGACTCGGATGGCCTCGTCATGACCACCCCGGGAAAACGGGAGATAGGATAAGACCCGCTGAATGCCGCAGGCAACGGTTTCCATCAATAAGGCCAGCAACACAATATGTGCAGCGACAGAGACCAAGGGAATGCTGTAGATAGCGTTACCGATTGCGAGCGAGATCAGGAAGGGGCCGCCAAAGAGAATCCAGAAGATTCGCCTAATGGATGCCGCTAGTTTGTTTGCTGAGATGACCGAAAGACGTAGGATCCAAGCCGCGCCGCTTTCCTGGCTTACGATCAGGGCAGATAGAGATAATATTGGAACGAGGATGGCGAGTATAACCTGCAGCATCGCAGGGTGGAAAACACCGTGGGAGACCAGGGGGTCGGAAAAGATCGCGGTTACATCTAGGCCAACGACGGAGATGGCAATTAACGATAAGGTAATCGCTGGTACAAGGGATACTTGAATGCGAAATCGCCAGTCCTGGCGAAAATGGGCTATTGTCAGTTGCGCGATAACCCTGTCGGCTGGTCGGCGAAAACTGCCGCTGAAAATTCGGCTCAGGCGCCCGAGCTGGCGCGGCGGCTCGAAGCGGGAAAGACCGAGGCCTTTAGTATAGAATTTCGCAGCGATCCGAAACCCTGAAAGAGGAACTATTGTCAGGACAGCGAACCCGGCAATAGGCATCCACAGGTCTTGCACCTGGATGTCAAAGGAAGCGGCGTTGATGATCGACGAGATCCAGGTGATGGGCAGCCATCTGTACAGCTCAGCAAATAGGACTGCGTCCATGTTAAGCCGCCTGAGAACGAATAGCAGTCCCAGGGGTAAGGCTAAGGCAAACAATTTTAGCGCCACCACAACTACCCGTAACCGCCTCGGACCGACGGTCGCGATAAGCGGGCCTGCAAACGCCGAAATCGTCAACGCAGCACCAAGAGTGACGAACGTGACCGTCAAAAATAGGATACAGCCGGTGAAAACAGGGGTGCCGAGAAGGATGGTGGCCGCGATGGTCGGCAGTGTCCATAAGGCCGCGGTAGCGGCGAGCCAGTCTTTTATTAGGGGCCACAGCCGGGCTGCCAAGTAACTCTGGGACGAAATCGGCCAGGCCGCAACGACGCGGAAGCCCTCATCGTCGAGGAGAACACGGGTTATTGAACCCAAGCCATACAGAAAAATGGCCAGGCAGTGGATCAGCACCAGGACAAAACTCGCCACATGCACATCATCTCGTAACATCCAGACAATGTAGACGAGCTCAAGGCTCGACAGTCCTAACCAGCAAAAAATCAGCGCCTTCACCATCTGCAAGGTGAGGTGGGCGACATCATTTTGCAGCCGTATCTCTTCCTGCCTTTGGTAATTTTTTTGAAATGCTTCCACTAGGTGACCCACTTGGGTCGGCGATGCCCCCAGCAGAACTAGCATTCGTTGGAACAAGGAGGTCAGCATTGTTCTTTGAGGCGGTTTTCGAACGCTTGCTCCAGGGTGCTCGCCCTCAACTGCTTCTTTACTGCGGTGGTCGTGCCGGTGGCAACAAGGGTCCCCTTGTCTAAAATAGCTAAGTGAGTGCACAGGCCTTCGGCGATCTGGACGATATGGGTCGAGTAGATAACGGTCTGACCACCCGCCGCCCTTTTTTTGAGGAGGTCTTTGAGCAACCCCTGGGCATAGACATCCAGACCCTCCATAGGCTCGTCGAGAATCAGCAGCTCGGGATCGCAGACCAGAGCGGCTGCGATGAGGGTTTTTCGGCGCATTCCTTTGGAACAAGTGGCGAGGACGTTGTCCATGTTAGCCGAGAGATCGAACGTTTCGAGCAACGATACGGCCCTTTGTTGGATCTCGTTACGGGCAACGCCATGCAAGGTGGCCGACAGTGCTACGAATTCTCTGCCCGTGAGCCCACTGTAGACCAGTGGTTCCTCAGGGACAAAACCGATTTTCTTGCGGATCTCGCCTGTCTCCATGACAACATCGTGGCCAAGCACTCGGACAGTACCTACAGTAGGTCGCAACAACGTCGTAACTATGTTGATGGCGGTGGTTTTGCCGGCACCTTTGGGACCCAGTAAACCGAACACCGATCCTCTCGGTATATGGAGTCCGAAATCATTAAGGGCAATCGTTGAACCGTACTTTTGTGTGACACCGATGAACTCAACCGTAGACCCCATTGAGGTCAATTTTCGGCGAATCCAAACGTAAGGTCAACGAATTTTGTGAGAATTTCATCGTCAATTCCAGCTGCTCGCTATAGAATACGCAGACGCGCAACTTCTTTATAAAGAGGAGATATAATGAAGGTAGTAAAATCCTTGCTGATCGTTGTGGGCGCAATTCTGATAGTTATTGTGGTTGGTGTAGGTCTACTCGCACTCAAGATGCATAATGAGATCAGTGCCATGACCCCTGTAGCAACCGGTGAGCTGACAGACGGCATTTACGCTGTGAACGACGACGGTTATGTGAATCTTTTTATGATAGCTGTTGAAGAGAAATTTATCGCCATCGACGCCGGGGACTCAGTTGAAAATGTAGAGAGGGAGCTCACTAGACTTGGCATTGAGCCAGAGAAGGTCACCGCTTTATTTCTCACACACTCAGACTCAGACCACGTTGGTACACTCTCTCTTTTTCCCAACGCTACTGTCTACCTCTCAAGGGCTGAGGAGCAGATGATAAATGGGACAACCGCTCGCGCATTAGGCTTTTTCAGAAACTCTCTCGAACGAGATTACACAGCACTGGATGACGGCCTGGAGATAACCATCGATGGGGTCACTATTAAAGGGATCCTCTCGCCCGGTCATACCCCGGGAGCGATGTGTTACCTTGTCAATAGCAAGTACCTCTTTACCGGCGATGTTATCTCGCTCAAAGAGGGCAAAGTGGAGTTATTTAACAACTTTTTCAGTATGGACACAGCGCAGGAAAGAGCATCGATAAAAATGTTAGCTGAAATCAAAGGTGTTGAGTATCTCTTTACCGCACACTACGGTTTTTCTGACAACGCGGCTCAAGCGTTTGCAGCATGGCATTAGTCACATGCGCCACCACAGAAATGGTACCGCGCCCCTGGATCGGGATATCCATAACTTTTGAAATCATGTACATCCGGTATTCCCTGACCGTTCCAAGCCCAGTACCATCGATAAGTCCCCGGAAGTACATCTGCGTCAACCCGAGTCTCCCACTGGGTAAAGTCTCTCGCTTTGACCACCATGCGGGTGGTTTTGATATCGGCACATATTACAGTTCTCATACCCCACATAATATTGCCGAGGTATTTCGACCGATTCGTTGTTTCATTGGCCCAAAACCATTTGTAATCGGGGAAGGTGACGCTTTCGCAAATGTTGGATTGAAACCAATAGGGATCACACAGCGACACTTCAGGGCCCCTCACATCTCTTCCAGAACTGTCAGAGATCAAACTCGTTTCCTCCAATTCATTGGCCTCATCGTAAGCAATTTCCTCTTTGAACGCTATCGTTTCACCTTTCTGAGTTCTAAAAAACGCCTGTTGCCGCAATGAGGCCGTTCTCAATACCAGAGGGATCTCTTTCTCTGGGCTAATTCGATGGAAAATCTCCTCCACAGTACCCGTCCCAATTCGCGTGGGAGGATTGGGAACGATACCAACCTCGGATATTAAAATGAGACCCGGTTCCAAATCGAGTTCATAAAACTCAATTTCATTGCCATTCTCAATACCCTCTTTGTGTAACAGAACAAACTCGGCCTGATTCAATCCTTTGTCTTCTGCTTCGAATATGTGTTCCTCATTCTCTGTTTGCTCACAGGCCAAACCAGCCAGTAAACCGACCAAGCACAAACAAGACAGTTTCTTCATTTTTTCTCGCCCTTTCCTACGGCCTTGACGACCGCCATAAATTGGTTTTCTTCCTAAAATTCTTCAGGCAACGGCCTTCTGAAAGAAAGAATATCGAAGTACGTCGATACAGTGCGTTAAGACTATTCTATCTACTGTTACAGCACATCGGAGGTGATGCCCTATTTTGTGGCGACCATTCCCTATTTTACGTGCATCAGTTCCCTATTTTCGTGGGAAAATTGGGGGTTTCACCATAAAAGTCCAACGGTTCAAGCATGTATGACAACGCCCACCTAGCTTCGTGGCAACATCATCTGCACGAATCCAACTGGGATGATCACCCATGGTTTTTTCCTCCTATAGCTTTTCATCCCGCAACAGGATATATTGAGCCCAATATTCGTTAATTGGAGCCATTTCTGAGCGGGCACTAGCTCTTTAGCAAGCAGTAGTTCTGTAACGGGAGCCAACTAGATGAAATTTCATCACCTGAGAAACGCAACCTTTGTTATTGAATCAGGAGATCATCACATCTTGATCGACCCGATGCTCAGCCAAAGGGGCGCACTGCCTCCCTTTGCACGAATTCGGCACCGTGCCCGAAGAAACCCTACCGTGCCGCTTCCGGATAACGCATCAGAGGTTCTGGAAAAGGTGACCCACTGTCTGATCACCCACAGCCAGACATTCGGGATTCGTGCCCTGCAGCATTCTGATCACCTTGATGCACCTGGTGAGATGTTCCTTCGTGAGAAAAGCATTCCGGTGATTTGTCAGGTGGAGGATGGGGCGTATCTAAAAAAATATGGATTAAACGTAGTTAAAGCCCTACCCAACTGGGAACGCGTTGAATGGTTAGACGGCGAGATCACCCCAGTCCCTGCGCAACACGGCCGCGGCTGGATTCATCGGTTAATGGCCAATGGTGCGGGCTATCTCCTTTGCCTACCCGATGAGCCTTCGATCTATGTCAGCGGGGATACGGTGCTCACGCAGCATGTGGAACGAGCGCTAACAGAGTTCAATCCAGATGTGGCTGTCGTAGCGGCTGGCAGTGCCAGCCTCGACCTTGGTGCTCCCATCCTCATGCCGCTCGAAGAGATCATCGCCTTTGTTGAGAAGGCCCCCAGGAAAGTCATCGCCAACCATCTCGAAGCCCTGAACCACTGTCCCACAACCCGCTCGCAGTTGAAGCAGGCCCTGCAAGATGAAGGCCTGCTGTCAAAGGTCTTCATCCCGCATGACGGCGAAACCCTGATCCTTTGATCTCACTCAGAACAGAACCGCGGGAGCTTTCTTTTCCTAATGATAAGAGTATGAGAGGGTGTTTGTAAAATAAACGTGCGACCGCAAATAGTGTAAAATCCAGCGCAGAATCCGGTCTCCCCCTTTGAAAAAGGGGGATTAAGGGGGATTTCGTTGCATATG
>JAAUYD010044813.1_pt1 | contig 60566 bp, 60 predicted proteins | sample 7278101 | NCBI WGS metagenome assembly JAAUYD01 (sample SAMN14350128, study PRJNA611818) | marine sediment metagenome | isolation source: surface marine sediment (0.6m) | place: French Polynesia: Moorea | collected 2018-08
AAGACAATAGATGAAGATATTGGTGTTGCGTTTAGTGGGTTTGAGCAGAAATTGTCTCTGCGTACACCGTCGAGTAACGAGATAAGTGGTATTGGGAATGATTCTTCTGGGGGTCCCGGGGGTCCCGAGGTCCCGAAAAAGCCGGTGGACCAGAGTGAATCAGAAGCCAGCCTCTTTTTGAATCAATACGAAAATGCCAAAAATCTAGAACGGTTGATTCTACGTCTCCATCGGTAAAAGGAAAGACTGCCTACTGAGATAGACTCTTAACGCTATGAACCTGTCGTATGTTACGCGAGTAGGTCAATCTTATCGGCGAGCCAACGAGAAAATCCATTCCATGGGATTGCGGTTATGCCTGCTGCTACCTGCCGGGGCCGATCAACGCGACAAACCAGGGCGCCTACATCGGTTGTCTTGTTTCCGGCTAGGTTCATAAAGGTCTTGAGAGGCTCAATGTGCTTGGCCCTGGGCGTTGCGGTGAGCTTTATCTCAATAGGTAGTAAACGCTCGCCAAGGCGGATGATCAGATCCAGTTCCAATCCATCGTGCGAGCGCCAGTAGTATAGGTCCGGATCCATGCCGCGTGATGCAAACATTTTCACGGCTTCGCAAACGATCAGCCCTTCGAAAAACACGCCGCCCATTGCTCCGGCTATGAGAGCCTCGGCACTGGGCTGTCGCGTGAGGTATGCCGCAAACAGGGGATCGAGGAAGTACATTTTGGGTGTTTTAATGACTCTTTTGCCGAAGTTTTCAAAGTATGGGCGCAATAAGTATACGACATACGACGCCTCGAGTATTCCGAGCCAGGATTTTACGGACGGTGATGACGTACCTGTCTTTCTGCCAATCGTCGACGCGTTAAACGTCTGGCCATGGTTGGCTGCCAGATAACCGAGAAAAGACTCGAATTGCCTCAAATCCTTGATAACCATCAACTGTCGAACATCCCGTTCAACATAGGTGCGCATATAGGAACGAATCCACATGTCGCGCATTGGGGGATGCAGACAGGGGTCAGGGTACCAACCGTTCCAGCCAGTTGATGCTAGCTGCGGTTTGAGATGTGTGCTGAGTTCCTCGTAGCTGAACGGTAGAAGCTCTAATAGCGCGATGCGTCCGGCCAATGATTCAGTCACACCTTTCATTAGTTCGAAGTGTTGTGAGCCAGTGAGGATCCATGCACCAGATCGGGATCGATCGCTTTCTACCCGCATCTTGATGTGGTTCAGCAACTGTGGCACGTGTTGGATTTCATCCAAGATGACTGGCCCATCCGAGAACCGGTCTAGGAACCCATTGGGATCGTCAATGGCGAATGTACGATCCAATGGATCGTCTAATGAACTATATTGTCCAATGCTAGAAAACTCCTCTTTTAAGAAGGTGGTTTTGCCTGATTGTCTAGGGCCGGTGAGTAGAACTGCTGGAAATTGTGATAATACCTGTTCAAAAACATGTCTGATATGTCGATGAATATACACTCTGACAAATTTAAACTTGAATTTTAAATTTGTCAAAACTTTGATATTATTTAATTTATTAGTAGGACGAGGGCTGAACTTCCAGGTCAGCCCTCTCTATTAGGCGAAGCACTGCGCTAGCAACGAGCTGTCTGTTTACCGCTCAGATAGCGATTCAGGGAGGATTCCCAGTGTTTTGCCATTTGCTCGAAATTTTTTTGGCTGTGACGGGCATCGAGTGCAGCGTCCCCAAGCGGCCCGAGAGCGGTGTAGGTATAGGTGATATCAGCGCTGCACTGGCCATCGGCCATATCAGTCAGGTGCACTTCAATTTCGGTCACCAACCACTGGGGGGTAACCCTTAAAAATACCACCACTTTTTCTTTGATATCGTGACGGGTGATGGTCCAGATAGTGTCTGGCTCATCTGGGTTTGATGTCATAAACACGCAGCCCTGTTCAGCCACACCCGAGTCAGAGTAGATCATCTGATAGGTAAACCCATCGAGCCATTTTGCCTCTTCCACCGGGCAAATCAGTGGAAAAACCTCTGTCGCAGATGCGCAAAGGTGCTGGCGATAGTGGCGTTTTTCCCGGCGATTGTTTTTCATGAAAGCATCTCCGTCATGTGGCTCGCACTGGCATCCAAGTCTACCCCGTAGATCTGTTGGATGTCGGCGATGCGGTCACAGGCGCCTCGACCAGCTGCCTGAATTGGCGACAGCTCTCGACCAGATCGGCACTGTGGCGGTGCAGGTCGCCGCCGATGAGCAGTATCACGTCCTGGCCGTAAAATTGAAGGAGACCGGGCACCTTGTTCAGGGTCATACCGCCTGCGGGCACTGGAAAAATCGGTGCTAGGTCACCCAACTCAGCTGCCGCGTGCAGCACAATATCCCGGCAATCTGCCTTGGAAAAGGTAAAGCGTCCGCCAAAGCTGGGAAAGATCACCCCGTCTGCTCCGGCCAGCCGATTGAGCAAGCCATAAAGAGGGCCGTGGGAGATGCCGCTGGTTGCACTGATCGTGAAGCTTCCGAGCAATGCCGGGTGGCTCAAGATGGGTAGGTCTATCTCATCGTCATCAGCCACCTGGCGCATGGTGTCGAAGCCCACTAGCCCAGGAGCGATCAGCAGCCCTCCGGCGCCGGCCTGCTTTGCCGTGCGAACCCGCTTGAAAAACAAATCAGCAGGCGCTGATACGTTGGGCAGGTAACGACAACGGTAGCCGGTCTCCTGGTTGGCCTTTTGCACTGCAGCGGCGCAAAGGGTCACCCGCTCGTCAAACCTGCAAAAAGATTGGTCCGCAATGCCGTGGTCGTCCTTGATAAGATCGATCCCGCCTTTGGCAAAGCAATAGGAGAGCTCAGCCAGCTCTTGGGCTGACAACCCCATCGGCTTGAGGGCAGAGCAGAGGATGGGTCTGTGGGGGATGCCCAACAGCTCTCGCAGACCTTTTGTGCCGAATCGCGGTCCTTTGAAGCTGCTGGTCAGCCCCTGGGGCAGGGAGCACCGGGAAAGCCTGATCCCGGGTTTCAAGCTGATGTTTCCGAACAAGACGTTGAGCAGCTGGGTGAGCTCGCCACCAGCCACCTCCACTGGAAACTCAATGGTCGCCTCCCAAACCTGGGCATCGATCTGCTGCAATGCGCTCACCCGGCCAAAGATTTGTGTCCGGATATCGGATCGGTCGATCAAGTCCTGGGGATACTCTACGGTCTGCTCCACACAGATATCCTCGGCCCTGGCCGCTGCCTCGTGTTGACTTCCGACAATGCGATATACCGCGGCAAACCGCTCACCACTCAAGCTCAATCCACGTGCCATCTCAAAGATCCTCTGCCTTGGCCCGCTGCTGATCCAGTGAGAGATCAACCGCGGCCAGGTCTGTTTCCCGCACATTAAAGGTCTCGCCGGTCAGGCGCTCCACCGCGCGGACCAAAGCCATGGCATCCAGGCCGTGTTCTTTCATCAGATAGGCCTGGCTCGCGCCGTGGGCGTACTGGTCCTGCAACCCCAAACGGATCAGGCGCTTGGCACTCCCTGACTCGGCCATCAGCTCAGCCGTGGCCGATCCCAACCCACCGATGACACTGTGATTTTCCAGGGTGATCACACCTAATTGGGCACAGGCGATGGCCTCGCGCACCAGTGGATCATCAAAAGGCTTCAATGTCGATATGTGCAGATGGCGGAACGAGATCCCTTTTGGCCGAAGCACTGCAGTGGCGCGCAACGCCTCCTCGGTACAGATACCCTCTGTTAAAATTGTGACATCGCTTCCCTGTTCGAGAACGCGCGCGGTGTTCAAGACCATGGGACAGGCCGGGTCAAATAGACGCGGTACATTGCCCCTGAGCATGCGGAGATAGACTGGCCCGTCCACGGCCTGGGCCACGTCCAGCGCTGAGGCCACTTCTGTGGCATCGCCGCAATCGAGTACGGTCATGTTGGGCAGCAGCCGCATGAGACCCACGTCGTCGATAGCCTGGTGGGTCACGCCACCCGGTGTGGTAATGCCGGGCAGGAACCCAATCAACCGGACCGGCAGGTTGGGATAGGCAATGGACATGGCCACCTGATCAAACGGTCGGCGGCAGATAAACACGGCAAAGGTGTGCACGAACGGATAAAACCCTTCCCGGGCCAGGCCCGCGGCAAACCCCATCATGTTCTGCTCCCCCAGGCCAAACGAAAAGAAACGATCCGGATAGGCCGCTTGAAAATCACTGGCCTCACACGACGCGGTGAGATCCGCAGAAAGCACGAGTACGTCGGGTTTGTCCTTGGCCCACTGGACGAGGTTTTGCGCATGGGGACGAACGACAATGCTCATCGACCCTCTCCTGACGCCGCAAGCTGGGTCAGGGCGTGTTGATAGCGGTCGAATTCAGCCTGATCCTTGAACCGCACGTAATGCAGCTTGGGTGCCCGCTCCTGCAGCAAGGGCAGGCCCCTGCAGGGATCGGTCCGGGCCAGCACCACCAGAGGCCTGTCGGTGACCGGTAGGTTTGAGGGCGCTGCCAGGGCGTTCAAGTCGTGGCCGTCCGTCTCATGTACCTCTGCGCCAAAGGCTCGCAGTCGTTCGGCCAAGGGCTCGATAGTCATGACGTCGGTTATCGCCCCGTCGCACTGCTGGGCGTTTGCGTCCACATAAACGCCGATGTTGCCCAGCCGGTGAAAGCTGAGGGAGGCCAAGGCCTCCCACGTCTGTCCCTCTTGAAACTCCCCATCAGACATGAACACCCACACCCGCCCCTTTTCCCGGCGCAGCTTTCGGGCCAGGGCGATGCCCCCGGCCTGGCTTATCGCCTGGGCCAGAGAGCCGGCAGTCACCTCATGTCCAGGAGAGTGCTCTGCGCCGATCAGCTCTACGGTGGACCCGTCCTGGTTGAATGCCTCGAGGGCCTCTTCAGCAAGGCGGCCCACTTCGATCAGCGCTGCGTAGAGCACCAAGGCATAGTGGACCGGGGAGAAGATGAAGCGGTCCAGATCGGGCGTCTGGGGACCGTTGTACCCGGCGCCAGTGAAGCTGTCTTGATTGCGGCTCGAAGGAACGCCGGCGAACCGCCGTGGCACGGGCGGCGCGATGCTCGGACCGAGGCGCATCACCCGAGTATAGAGCGTGGCCAGGATCTCAGCCGAGGAACAGGCCTGACTCAGGTATCCGCCGTTGTTGCGCAGGGTGTGGGCCAGCACACGCCGGCGAATCCCCTGGGCCACCTCTGAGGCCCGCTCCTGCCATGCTGGCGACGTCAGAATAGTCGTGTTTTCTAATGCGCCACTAGTCGTCTTCGTCTTCATCTTGGAACGCGGCAATGACCTTTTCGGCCAGGTTGCCTGGGAGCTCGTCGTAGTGGGAAAAGCCCACAGTGAATCCCCCGCGGCCACCGGTAATGGAATCCAAGTCTGGACCGTATTGCAACAGCTCGGCCATGGGGGCCTGGGCGCGAATGACCTGGTTTTTGCCCTTTGCTTCCATGCCCAGTACCCGACCGCGTCGCTGGTTAATATCTCCCATGACATCGCCCATGAATTCGTCCGGGCAGGTCACTTCCAAATTCCATATCGGCTCCAGCAAGTACGGGTTGGCCTTATCGACAGCCGCTTTGAATCCCTTTGAACCGGCCATTTGAAAGGCCATGTCAGATGAATCCACATCGTGAAATTTGCCGTCGTAGAGGGTGACGCGAACATCCACCAGCAGGTATCCGGCGATAACCCCCCGAGCCATTCTCTGGACAATGCCCTTTTCGACCGATGGAATCCATTGTCTGGGTATGGCACCGCCGACGATCTTGTTGACAAATTCAAACCCTTCGCCCCTGGGCAAGGGCTCGATATGGATATAGCAGACCCCGAATTGACCGCGGCCTCCGGTCTGTTTTTTGTGTTTTCCCTCTACATTTTCTACTTTTTTGCGGATGGTCTCCCGATAGGGAATCTTGGGCGGCAACAGCTCCACCTCGACCTCGAACTTGCGCCTGATTTTTTCAATAGTGGTCTCGATGTGTACCTGACCCATGCCTGAAATCTGGGTCTCCTTGGCCTCTGCATCGCGAATCACCTTCAAGGTCGGGTCTTCTTCGGCCACCCGGTTGAGTGCTTGGCCCAGCTTGTCCTCATCCCCCTTGTTCTTGACCTTGAGCGCATAGCTGATGATCGGCTGAATCTCGGGCAGGGGCTCAAAGGCCACCTTTTGCTTTTCATCGCATACCGTATGTCCGGTAAAGGTCGTCTTGAGCTTGGCCAGGGCCACAATATCCCCTGGAACAGCGGCTTGGACACCTTCTTGTTTTTTGCCAAACGGCAACAGAACTTGACCAAACCGCTCCTTCTCGCCTGTGGTCGCATTATAAAACCCCGAATCCGCCGACAGCGTGCCTGACCACACGCGGATCAGGCTGAGCTTTCCAGTGAATTTGTCCTGAATGGTCTTGAACACGGTTCCAGCAAAGACCCCGTCCGCGTCCGGAGGACACGTGACATCGGTGCCGTCAAATGATCCGGCCTTTGGCGCCCGATCTGCTGGTGAGGGAAAGTAATCGCAGAGGATATCGGCGAGCTGTTGAATGCCCACATTCTTGGTTGCCGATACCGCGACCACAGGCACCAACTGCCCGCTCAGAATGGCCTTGGGCAGTGCTTCTTTAATCTCATCTTCGGTGAGCTCCATGGTCTCGAGGTATTTTTCCATTAGGGTATCGTCGCTCTCGGCAATGACTTCTACCAGGGCTTCCCGAGCGCTTGCCACATCGTCAGCCATATCTGCCGGGATATCGACTTCCTTCATGTCTACGCTCCCGTCAGCGGGAAACGCGTATGCCTTGCCCTGGAGCAAGTTGACAACACCGTTAAACGCTGCTTCAGCGCCGATTGGAATCGTAAACGGTGCAGCCCGCTTGGTCAGCGATGCTTTGACATCGTCGAGCGCTGATTGGAAGTTAGCCCGCTCCCGATCCAGCTTATTGATGACGATAATCCGAGGCAGGGTCAAGTTGTCGGCGAGCTCCCACATTTTTTCGGTCATGACCTGAACGCCGTCCACAGCAGAGACCACGACAGCTGCGATGTCGCTCGCTGCCAATGCATTTCGAGCATCGACAAAGAAGTTGTTGTCCCCGGGCGTATCGAGCAGCATCACCTTGCGCTTTTGCCATTCAGCCGCGGCAAACGCCGTGGATATGGAACCCTGGCGTTTGATTTCTTCGGGCTCGAAGTCAAACGTGGATGTTTCGTCGAGCACGCTGCCCAGCCGTGTGGTTGCGCCCGATGTAAAGAGAATCGCCTCGCCAACCGATGTTTTCCCAGCGCCGCCATGTCCAACCAGGCAGATGTTTCGAATATTCTTGGGCTCGTACTTCTTCATCGCACTCCTCCGCCCATGGTTTTTCCATGGATCCCAAAAAACCCCAAAGATTCCGTGGTGTAGATCACAAATCTCCTACCGTCAATTACTAACCCGCATGAATGAATACAACTGCACCTATATCGGGCCGGATTCGACAATTCCCACCTAATAATTCGCGCCAAATAAATTGACCTTTCGCGCCAAATCGCGCCAAAAAAGTTGATCTTTCGCGCCAAATCGCGCCAAAAAAGTTGATCTTTCGCGCCAAATCGCGCCAAACTCATCGTTGGGATGGTTCTCAAGGAGTCTGCTTATGAAATCACAGCATTCTGAACTAATCAGGATCGTTAGCCAATTTCCCAATGGAACCAACATTGATACATTATTGGACGCATTGAAGCCGACCGTGTCGAAGCGCACCCTGCAACGCCGGCTACAACAACTGGTATTGGACCGAGAGCTTGTCAAAGTCGGCAAGGGCCGCACGACGACTTACAAAGTAGCATCGCTGCGTACGAAACCGAATGTCCCCACCGCTGATACAATGGTTCCCCGATACGATGAATTCATTCCACTTTCAGAAGAGAGCCTAGAAATCATCTCTTATGTCCGTCAGCCGCTGAGTGCTCGGAAGCCAGTGGCATTCTCACGGGACCTTGTTGACGCCTATGTTCCCGGGCAGACCTGGTATTTAAACCAAGTCAGTCGAATGAATCTGAAACGAATCGGGGAGCCTGGATTTGAAAACCGGCCCGCCGGCACCTATGGTCGGGCGATTTTGGACCGTATTCTGATCGATCTCTCCTGGGCATCGAGCCGTTTGGAAGGCAACACCTATACACGCCTGGATACGCAGCGATTAATTGAATTGGGGCACCTGGCCGAGGGCAGGGATGCCATGGAAGCCCAAATGATTCTCAATCACAAGAGAGCCATAGAGCTTCTGGTGGATGACGCGGCACAAATCGGGTTCAATCGCTATACATTCTGCAACCTGCACGGTGTTCTGTCAGAAAACCTGATGTCTGATCCTGCAGCAAGTGGCACGCTGCGTACCCGAGAGGTGGAAATCGGACAATCCGTCTATCAACCGACCAACGTGCCCCAGGTAATTTCAGAGATTTTCAATACGATTCTCAACAAGGCTGAATCAATCCCAGATCCCTTTGAGCAAGCCTTGTTCGCGATGGTTCATATTCCCTATCTGCAACCCTTTGAAGACGTGAACAAGCGCGTTGCTAGAATCGGTGCGAATATCCCACTGATTAAGCAGAATCTCTGCCCACTAACATTTCTGGATTTACCTGAGCGAGCCTTGATAGACGCAGTACTGGGCGTATACGAAATGAGTCGTATCGAGCTTCTAAGGGACGTATTTATCTGGGCTTACGAGCGCTCTACTCAGCAGTATATCAAGGTGAAAAAGAGCCTGACCGAACCCGATCCGATGCGTCTCAAATACCGGAGTCAAATACACGGTATCGTTGGTGAAGTTGTTCGAGGCCTAAGACTTCATGCCCGTCAAGCAGTGATCGCATATGCTGAAGAAAACATACCGGGCAAAGATCAAAATCTATTTATCGAGCTGGTATTGGATGACTTAAAACGACTCCATGAGGGCGTCATCGCTCGTTATCGAATCCGACCGTCAGAACTCCGCGCCTGGCAAGATACCCTAAAGAAAAACTTGGGTTAGGGCCTCGTCAAGTGATGAGTGATGGGTAATAAACTCCCCCTTTTTCAAGGGGGAAATCGGAGTCTCCACCCGTCCGAGTAGGCTTGAATGAGCACTAGTGCCCCGGGGAGGCGGTTGCTTTGGCTTTCTTAAAGAGGGCGATGAGCAGGTCCTTATGCACCGAATCCTTTTGCATCCAGGCAATGTGGCCCTTGGGATGGATGAGATAGGTAATGGGCAGGCTGCTGGACGCCTCAAAGATCGGCGCGAGGCCGGCTTCTTCTGGATCCTCGCCGCCCTGGAGGGTGGGATAACGCCACAGGTTTACAGAGTCCGCGAATTTTACGGCCGCATCTTTTGTGTCGTCCCCGTCAAAGGCAATGGTAACCAGCTTTATGTGGGGCGCCTTGGCCAGGGCAGGTGGGAAGTCGTTTTTCAGCTCCTTTTTGCACGGGCCACACCAGGACGCCCAGAAGTTAACCAGCACCCAATGGCCCCGCAGGCTGGAGAGGGCAAACGGCTTTTTGGACTTGAGGCCTGGAAAGGTGAAGTCCACGGGTGCACCCTCATCTTTTAGCACGATATCCACAGCTGCGTGCCCGGCCTCGTCCCCGTGGGCGCCGGCATCGGCCTCAGCACCGGCGTCCGCCTCAGAGGTTGACCCATCGCTCTTGGGCTTGATTGCTTCATACGCTGCCAGGCCCTGGTCCAGGAACGCGATGAATTTGGCCTCGCTTTCGGTATAGTCCGGGAGAATGGCCAGGGCCTTTTCCTTGGTGACAGCCCCGTCAAATGGATTCACGATGACGTAATACGGCAACGTGGCCACGCCGAATTGGTCGATCTGCAGCTTTCGCTGGGCAGTGTGCACGTCCTTGCGCCCATCGGTATAGGCAGAGATCAATACCATCTTGCTCAGGCGCTCGACCACCGCGGCCTTGGGAAACATGTTGGATTCCATGTAGCGACAGTTGGTGCAGTTGTACCCGGTGAAGTCGATAAAAACAGGCTTGTTTTCCTTGCGTCCCAGGTCCAGGGCCCTTGGAATGCCGTCGTGCATGAATGTCGACAGAATATCGGTTTTATCACCGCCCGATCTCTCGGCAGGGTCGCCGTGATCCAAGTACGGCAACACTGTGGGCGGAAGCCAGCCATCCATCCAACCCCCCATGCTCTTGGTGTGGGTGGCCCCGTATCCAGAATGAAACGCCGCCGCAATGAACAAAATGCCAAAGAACATGCGGATCGGGCCGATGGTGCGGGCCTCTGTATCGTTGTGGGGCAGGGCAAATACCCGTAACAGGTAAAGCGCGGCCATGGCAAAAATAGCGGTCCAGATTACCAGCACAAATGGCCTGGAAACCACGCCCCACTCAAACTGAAGGTCCAGATTAGAGAGGAATTTGAGAGACATGGCCAACTCGATAAAGCCGAGCATGACTTTCACCGCCACCATCCAGTCGCCGCCCCTGCCCTGGAGCCTGCCTGCCATGTTGGGAAAGACCGCGAGAAAGAAAAACGGGAGCGCAAAGGAAAAGGAAAAGGCGAGCATGCCGATGGTGGGGAAAAACCACATGCCCTCGGCTGCTGCAGCCAAGACCACACCGATAAAGGCAACCGTGCAGGTAAAGGTCACCAGGGTGAAGGTAATGGCCATAAAAAATACGCCCAAGCCCTGGCGGAAAAGGGACCCTTCGTCGCTGGTCAGGGCCATTTCCTTTTGAGAGGTCGAGGAAATGAGCCAGCTCGGCATGCGGATTTCGAATAGGCCAAAAAGATTAAACGCAAAGACAAAGAGCAAGGTAAATAGAAATACATTAAAGATCGGGTGTGTGGAGATGGTCTGCATCCCGGCCGCCCCAAAGATCATTGAAATAATGATGCCCAGGCCGGTAAAGACCAGCATGATGGACACCGCGTAAATACCACCCATCATGAGCGATCGCCTGAGAGAGACCTTAGAAAACTTGGAAAAGAAACTAATCGTAATCGGTATCATTGGGAAGACACAGGGCGTGGCAAGGGCGCCCAGACCTGCCAGCAGACCGATTATCAGGACCCCCCAAAACCCCTTTTTTGCCAGATCTTCCGTACTGGTGGCGCTTGAAAGCAGGCTTGTCGGTGGTTTTCGATCTAGGGGAAATGCCTCCCCCTCCAGGGTCGGCGCTGCGATCCGATCCGGTCGGGGCGCACCTGCCGCAATGCTGAGAGCGCCGGTATAGGTGCCGATGGTGGGAATGCAGTGCTTATCATTGCAGATCTGGCCGCGAAAGCCGATCCGAATTTCGTCCCCCTCAATGGCTGCGGTCACCTTGAAATTGCGCCGGTAGACAACCGTCCCAACGTGAAATTCCACCAGCTTGTTGAAGTTGATATCCTTTTCAACCTCGGGTTTGGGACCAAACCAGTCGCCCACTGGTTCAAAGTTTTTTTCCTTTGGCACGACTTCAGTGGTAAGGGGGCCGTCTGGGATCTTGGTCATGCTGTAGAAATGGTACCCCTGTGGCACCTCTGCTGTCATGACCAGGGTTGTTATCTCTCCAATCCGGGATTTATCCGGCGAAAACGAAAACTTGGGTTCAATTTGCACCTGTTCTGCGGATTGTCCGGTGTGTTGCATCAGAAACAATCCAAGACCGAGGCCGAGCAGGGTAAATGCGATGTGTTTGTTTTTCCTCAATGCTGTGTTCATGGCGATCTGCTACCCGGGTTAGAGACTTACGGGACGAAGTGCCTCATTTGACTGTCCTCTAGACAGCTCCCTATCTATTTATTTACCTTAATGTAATGGGGTAGGTAAATGTAAAAGAAGACCCGCTAAAAGGAGAGAATGTTGCGCCCCGGGCAATCGATGCCACGCATTTCCCAGCCGAGGTATTGGCAAAGCTACCCACGGCCTTGGATCGGGAGACCGTACCGTCGCTTTTCACGGTAATGCGGAGCTGCACCGTTCCCGTGGCATGGCTGGCGCAGCTGCGGGCCTGCCCAGCAATGGGTCCCATGACCGCATTCACCTCTGCCCGGCTGGGTTTGGACCGGCCCGAGCTACTGCTTTTGGACGTGGCCGGCTGTTTCTCTTTTTTCGTGGATCCGCCAATAAGGTCGTCTAGCTTATCCGACTCAGCCCCCTTTGGTTCTTTGGATGTGGATGGCTCTGCAGCAGCAGGTTTAGATGTTTTCTTGGCGCGTCGCTTGGCTGCTCGCCGGCGCCGCTTGCTCGATCGACCTTTGCGCTTTTTCTTGTTGGATTTGCTAATGACCTTTTCTGCGCTGTCCCCATCTTCCCCATCTTCATCCACAGTCTGATTATCCAGTTCGCCTGTCGCATCAGCTGAAGCAGTCCCAGTTGGTTGCGCATCATTGGCAGCGGCCTTCGCTTCTTGCACCCCCGCAGATGGGGCCATCGATGGCGCTGATGTTGCTGTGTTTAAGCCAGTTTCAGTACTCAGATCGCTCGGCGCAGATGGTGCGGTTTCTGTTTTCGATGTGATTGCTTCAATTTGCGCCTGCAACTGCTCGATTCTCTCTGTTCCCTGACGGTCCTTTTGCTCGAGGAGATAATAGGCAGCCCCAGCCCCGATGACGACGATGAGGACAGCCACAACCACTGCAACGCCCGTCCCTTTGCGACGGCCAGGAGCTGCGCTCGGCACCAAACTCCCCGGTCCAGGTATTGAAGAACGGATCGCTGCGGGCGGGTAACTGGAAATCATACTGGGCTGAGCACCAGCAGGGTCAAGGGGCGGTATGGTAGACGGTATGGTAGACGGTACCTTGGCCTTCTCGGCTGAAGCGCTGCCTATCATGTCTGCCAGTCGCACGATGCCCGAATCGAGCTCATCATCGCGGGACGCCACGGGTTGTGGATCGGCATCTGCCGCGCCATCTTCTTCTTCCAGAAGGGTTGCTAGGGTCTGATCCACATTTTGTTTGTCAGGATTTCCGTTAAAATCATCATTATTGCGAGACATAATAAACTCCTTAATCGCAATTCATAATGTATAGTGTATCAATCAATATACCCCTGTTTCAATATGAAGCCACGCATGAAATTCCATAAATGCACCACACGACCTCCATGAACAGTCAACAATCCCCCTTGCCTGATAAGATATCAGTGTTGGGTCGCCTCGATGGCGTATCTGCGCAAGATCTTTCTCAATTTAGCGGCCATCGGTCCGGGCGTGCCGGTCCCGATCCGGCGATCATCCACTGCCACAACTGAAATGACTTCTCGAAGCGTACTCGTCAGGATGACTTCCTGTGCAGCTATGAGATCCGTTGGTGTCAATTGTTGCTCGCGACATGAAATCTGGTTCTGCTCTGCCAGTGATAAGATGAGCCCGCGGGTCACACCTGCCAGTAGCCCGGTTTCCAAGGGGGGGGTCACGAGCGCACCATCTATCACCACAAATACGTTTGAGGACGTGCTTTCGGTAATGCGCCCGTGCCTATCCAGGAGCAGGGCGTCGTCAAAGCCGCGCTTGCGGACCTCTGCCAGGGCCAGGACCGAGTTCAGATAGTTGCCGCTTTTTATCGCTGGATCCAGTGCCTCGCGTGAGGTGCGCCGCACCTTTGGAATAGCGAGTCGCAGGCCTTGTTCATACACCTGGTCGGGCAATGGATCGAGGTGCTTCACCATGATCACGGTTTTGGGGTCAACCGCTGTGGTCGGATCCAAGTTCAGGGGTCCGCTTCCCCGGGTGACGATGATGCGGCAATAGGACTCATCGTTGCCAGCCTGGTGTAGGGTTCGATGGAGCTCATTCGTTAGAACATCCCTATCGGGCAATGGGATGCCGAGTCGCCCTGCTGATTGGTTGAGGCGATTGAGGTGCAACTCCAGGGCAAATGGCTTGCCGTTGTAGGTCCGAATGACTTCGTACACCGAATCGCCATAGAGAAACCCCCGATCCAGGACCGAGATGGTCGCCTGCTCAGCGTCGGTGATGGTGCCGTCGATATTGATCTGAAACGTCATTTACTTACTGTAAAACACCGAGCCGCTGGCCCACGGCTTTAAATGCGGCGAGTGCCTGATCGAGGTGGGCTGTTTCGTGGGCAGCCGATAGTTGGGTGCGAATGCGGGCCTGGCCCTGGGGCACTACCGGATAGGAGAAGCCAATGACATAGATGCCCTCTTTTAACATCTCGTCGGCAAACCGGCTGGCCAAGCTCGCGTCATAGAGCATCACCGGGACAATGGCAGTGTTCCCCTTGAGCACATCAAACCCGATCTGTTCCAGGGCATTGCGGAAATAGGTGGTGTTTTCCACCAGCTTGTCTCGCAGTGCAGTGGTCGCGGACAGCAACTCGAACACCTTGATCGAAGCTGCAGCCAACATGGGCGTCAGGGTATTGGAGAACAAGTAGGGTCGAGATCGCTGGCGCAACAGCTCGATAATTTCTTTTCGCCCGGTTGTGTAGCCGCCTGAGGCACCGCCAAGGGCCTTGCCCAAGGTGGAGGTAATGATATCGACCCGGCCCATCACGCCGCAGTGTTCAGGTGTGCCCCGGCCAGTGCGACCGATATACCCGGTGGCGTGGGAATCATCCACCATGACCATCGCGCCGTACTTGTCCGCAAGATCGCAAATATCCTTTAGGTTGGCGAGGTAGCCGTCCATTGAGAAAACCCCGTCGGTGCAGATGAGCCGGCGTCGTTTTGTCTGTGTCTTTTTTAGGATGGCTTCGAGCTCGGTCATGTCCGAATTTTTGTACCGGTGACGCTCGGCTTTGCACAGGCGGACGCCGTCGATGATTGACGCGTGGTTGAGCGCATCCGAGATAATGGCATCATCAGCGGCGAGCAGGGTTTCAAACAACCCTGTATTGGCATCAAAACAGGAAGAATAGAGGATCGTGTCGTCGGTGCTGTTGAATCTGCTGATGGTTTCCTCGAGCTGTTTGTGCAAGTCCAATGTGCCGCAAATAAAGCGCACCGAGGCCATGCCGAACCCGCGCTCGTCCAGGGCCTTCTTGGCTGCGTCCGCTATTTCTTCGTTGTCTGCAAGCCCGAGGTAATTGTTGGCGCAGAAGTTGATCACCGCTCCTTGGGCAACCTCAATCGTCGCGCTCTGTGGGGATCGAATGACCCGCTCTGCTTTGTATGTACCAGCGTCTTGGATCGCGGTGATTTCCGCCTGAATTTGGTCTCGATACGCATCAAACATCCCATACCTCTCTTAGCGGCGGCAAAGGGCCTTTTTTCATCTTTTGGGCGAAGCTACCAGTTGTCGCCTGCACGGGCAAGGTGTATTAAACCGTGAATTGATGTAATCGCTTTAGATAAGGGAGAACTGTATTTATGACCGATAGGATATCGACCAATGTCACCTGGCATGAGCCCGGGGTTTCACGGGAAGACCTGGAGATACTCCACGGTCACAAAGGCGCGACCGTGTGGTTTACCGGACTGCCCTCGGCTGGGAAATCCACCATCGCAAACGCAGTGGCGCGCGAATTGCATCAATTAGGGGTCAGCACAATGGTGTTGGACGGCGACAATGTGCGCCACGGCCTGAACAAAAACCTCGGGTTTTCACCCCGGGATCGGGTTGAGAACGTCCGCCGCATCGGTGAAGTGGCAAAGCTGTTTACAGATGCGGTTATCGTCAACCTCAACGCGTTCATCAGTCCATATGCAGCAGATCGGGAAATGGCGCGCAAGTTACAGCCCAAGACATTTCTAGAAATATATTGCCGCGCAGATATCGAGGTGTGTGAAGCGCGCGATCCAAAAGGCAATTACAAGCGGGCACGCGCCGGCGAGATAAGGGGATTCACCGGTGTCGACGCCCCTTACGAGCCACCGGAAAACCCAGAACTGTGCCTCGATACAGGCACCCAATCCATTGCTGACTGCGCATCTGCCGTCATCGAACTGCTCCGCCACCGCCAGATCATCAAATAGTGCGATCAGTTTCACTTTAACAGTAAAATTATATTCACAATTTCTCTTTTATACGGTATACTTTCGCCAAACGAGTAATGTTGGGCACAGGCTTCAACTGATTGAAACAATTGGGGGTCGCTTGGGGGGCTGGTCGCGGTGTTGCGATGCAAGGGCGGGAAAGGAGTGACACTGGTGAACGAGACCAAAAAGCTTCGCAGGGCACTTCCAGCTACGCTGCTTCGGGGTGATGCCGCCTTTGAGTTTCCCACAAAGACCAGTAAAAAAAGGGCAAAGAGACTCGATCTGACGGAAAGTGTCGCCAAAGACAGCTGGGCTGATCTGCTCGGTGAGCCAGAAGAGCCGTCCAAGCTATACTACGAAAAAGGCGCGTGGAATTTCTGCGATGAGCCAGATCCTATCAATGAACTGGATGAGACCTTAGTCTGGAAAAATGTTTCGCGGGCAGCGCTACGCAAGACAGCTCGGGCGATTCCACACCCCAAAAACGATCCATATTTTAAAAAAGCATTCCCCAGCGAAAAAAAATAATACGCTACTTGTCGCATATCTCCCCCTTTTTCAAGCTGACCCGTAGACACCCTTGACACCGGGGGATTTGCCCCCCCTGTTTGGCACCCACCCCAGCCCTATAGCCTCCCCAACCCTATAGCCCCCTCCCCGGCCCTCCCCCGGTGGACATTTGGACGTTGGGGGAGGGGGCCAGAAAGACATAGCTTGGCTACGTTATTCACCCTCCCCCAGCGTCCTATTGTCCACCGGGGGAGGGTTGGGGAGGGGGCTGAAGAAGGGGGGGGCTGGAGGATCGGGGTGGGGGCTCCCCAGAAATCGGCTGCGCAAAAAAAATCAAAAAAAATTGGGCCAAATGGAAACTTTTTTTCTGCTCGGTCGAAAAGGGGGGTGATGGCAGAGGAGGCGAGAAGATGTGTCGATACCAGCTGACAAGGCCAACCTGTTCTCGTGGCACCACCAGTGTCGAAGAGCTCGTGCTCTTGGCCACCGTGGCCATTGGCTTTGCAGCGGGTGTCATTCCCCTGGGAACCATGCTCCTCGAGTACCACGGGATTATCGAATGCATTCTCGGGCTCCCCATTCCATAACCCCCAACCGGGCTAAGACAGCCCAAAGGAGACACAAAATGACCAACACAATCGAAAAAAAGAAAAAAACAGGCCTGCTCAAAGATGATCGAGGTCTATCCACAGTGGAATACATCATTATTCTGGTTCTCATTGCAGCATCGTGTATCGGTCTTTGGAGCAAATTCGGGGAAAAAATTCACGGCAAACTATCGAGCGCGAACGACGAACTGGACACTGTTGAGATGATCCAAGGCGAGTAGCCCTATGCACTGGCCCTATCTCATATCTGCGACATTGGCTGTTTTCCTATGCGGCACGGCCGCCTGGACCGACTGGCGGTCGGGCCGCATCCCCAACTGGCTCACCCTACCGGCCATCGGCTGCGGGTTCCTCATCGGCCTGATCGGTGGCGGTGGACGCGGTGTGTTGCTTTCAGTAATCGCTGCGCTCATATCACTCCTGGTGCCGCTCGTTCTCTTTCGATTGAAAGCCATGGGCGGTGGCGATGTAAAGCTCTTTGCCGCCCTCGGCGCCCTGCTCGGGGCCGGTCCTGGCTTGGAGATACAACTGGTCGCGTTTTTCTTTGGCGCCCTTCAAGGCATTGGGGTGTGGGCAAAGCAGGGCCAGCTCAAGCAGGGATTTGGCCGCCTGGTGCGGTGGGTCACACCAAGGATTTTTATCAGAAAGCGCTACGACAAAGGATCGGCATTGGTCGGCAAAACCGAAATCCGCTTTGGTCCGGCCATATTTCTGGCAACGGTACTCGTTGTAACCCTGCGCAGTATCGGTTGACCCATGGCCCGCCCTACCAATACCATCGGCAGGACCACCGGCGCTGTTTACGTGGAGTTCCTGGTCGTGTTCTGGCCCATAATGATGCTCTGGCTGGGCATGGCCCAGATCGGGCTCATGTACGCCGCTCACATGATGGTGCATCACGCGGCTGTGCGAGCGGCAAGGGCAGCCATCGTGATCCTGCCAGACGACAAGGAGGGGTGGGAGGACCTCTATGCCGGGGTCGAGGCCTATCGGATCGGCACCGGCGGCTCAGGTCTCGAGGCATATGAAACCGCGCCTGCAGGCGGCCGGCTCGATGGGATCCGTCGTGCTGCCCGCATTCCCCTGGCCACCGTGTCCCCCAGTTTGGGCGTAGACGCAGCCGGCGCCATCGGCAAGTTGTTGGTGGGGTATCTGTGGACCGAATTCGGCGTGGCCGTGACTTTTCCGGACGGAGATGGTGGGTACCTGACGTCGTTTGACGATCCCACTGGACAGGTCACCGTGCGTGTCACTTATCTTTATAAATGTCCGGTACCCCTGGTCAATCGCATCATCTGCCGAAGTTACTGGGGCGCGGATAGTTTTTTTTCAGCAGATACGATTCAGAAGCTCGAAGATCTTGGCGCGTTCATCGACATCAGCACGAGCTTTGGTTCGGGGCTGGACCCGGATCGACAGCAGGAGCTCGCCACAGTTGGCGGAGAACTCCTGGGTGCTGCCGGGTTCGGGCTGGCGCTGGCCGATATGGGGTTTGACATTGGGGGCGGTGGCTGGCGCTTCCTCGCCATGACCGCTGAAAAGACGCTGCCCCTGCAAGGAAAACACTGATGAGACGCACAATCACAAACAATCGGGGCGCTGTCATGGTCATGGCCACCTTTGTGGCCATGCTCATGGTGGGATTGCTCTATCACGTGTCCGGCGTAGGCGGCGCTGCACTTGAGCGGCACCTGCTGCAAGACGCGGCAGACGCCGCAGTGTTTTCTGCAGCCACGGTCAATGCCCGCGGCATGAACATCCTGGCGTTCTTGAACCTTCTCATGGTGGCTGTGCTCACTATTCTAGTGGCGTTGAGATTGGTTCAGGCCCTACTGCTGATACTGCTCGCTGCGCTCACGGTTTTATCTTTTGTTCCAGGCGGACAAGCAGCCGGGGCAGCGATTTCACCAGTGAAAGCACTGCACAACAGCATTAAGAAGGTGGCCAAACAATATCAAAAAGCTGCAAAAAAAATTGTCAAAGGCCTCACAGTGATCTCCACCGGGGTCAACGATGGCGTGCCGGTTATCGCCATGGGCGAGGGGGTTATCATCTCCAAATCAGATCCCTACAACAAAGTATCCAACGGCGGGTTGACGTGGCCAATTTTTAATGGATTACCGACCAAAAAAGGTACGTACGAAGAGCTTTGTAGGAGGGCCGGGGAGAATGTCTTTGCCCCCATTGTTTGGATTCTTCCGGACAAAGCCGGTCAATTCGTCGAGAAGGCGATTGGCGAGCCGATAGGAAACTTAACCGAGAAATTCACCGCTTACTTCTGTGGTGGCAATAGCAGCAACGCATCCGAGGGCCATCCCGAGGAAGATCCTGTCCAAAAGGAAGTTGCCTACCCGCCAGGTATGAATACGGAAGAAAACGAGCATGAGGGGATGAGCAAATGCACGAATAAAATACCAAGTAAGAGCGACGGCAAGTGCGACTATGAGGAATGCGAGGAGTGCGCCAGGATGGGATGCAAGTTCTGCATACAAAAGATGAGAAGCACCTCCCCTGGCTACATGAGGGGCCGATGGACCATCGTGCGAAATGATTGGGTGGAGTGGCGCACTGCCCAAGGCGAACTGGTCAAGGTGATTGCCAGGGACACAACCCCCAATAGGTGGTCCATGAAAGAAAAAGTTAAAGGTAATCCATGCAATTCCGATGATAATCCAAATCCGAATATTTACGATACAACGTCCTGTGCCGGCTATATCAGTAACTGGGAGTGGCAAAACCCGACAGGGACCAATGGCCAAGATCGCGTGCCCGAGAAGAACGAGTACACACCAAAACCCATTTGTGAACGACAAAAAAGAGAGCCTGTGACCAATCCTATGGAGATCGACTACTACTTGGACGCATACGAATCCCAATCCGGCGCTACGCCGCATGAAGGGCCGCCGCCCCAGATGACCCTGGTGCAGCAGACCTTGTACGTCGTACTTTCGGGCTGCACGATTCGAGAAGAAATACAAATCGAAGCCGACGGAGAACCCATTGCCTCAGAGGAAGACAAAAAGAAGATGTATCCCCGCGTGCTGGATCTGGAACGATTTCCAGACGAGGCCGAGATGATGAGTATTTTGTTCGGTACGGGCAAGTCAGGCCGTAGAGAAAAAGCAGTGGGCATTGCATCTGAAAAAAAACCCACGGGTGATGACACTGTAACGAGGTTCAGCTTTGCCGCGGCCGAATACTATTCACAAAACAGCGATGAAGAAGCCATGTGGCATATGCAGTGGCTCTCCCGGCTTATCCGGTTCACTTGGGACGATGGCGACGATACCGGCGAAGGTGAGGCAGGCGAAATCGGCAGTAATAACGATGACGCCAACCAGCACTATCAAACAGCCATGCAAGCGATAAAAGACAAGCTGGGCAAGGGAGTGGATATCAATGATTACCTATTGCATTAGAAGTCTAAACAGGTCCGCACTGCTAAAGGATCAGCAAGGCATTGCCATGACCGAAGCAGTTGTGGTTCTCCCTGTCTTTATTATCATTTGGATGGGCCTCATCTTTTGTCACCGCACCTATATCGGGCAGATGGAAGCGCGCACGACTGTCAATATGAACGCATATCAGGGTGCAGCTATTGGCACCTGTGACGGTGCCACGGACGAGGGCACGAGCAGCGAGGATATCGATCAGGCCATGGACGATGCCCATGCAACTACCAGTGACAACGAGGTAGATGGGGTGACAGTTGACACGACCACACTTATTGAAAAGGCAGGAGGGGATTCGCTGTTTGACTGGCGCAACACCATCATCGGATCAAAAACAACAGTGACGGGTATTCCCAAGCCCATTGGCGGACCGTCTGTGGAGGTCAAGGCCAAGGCCAAGCTGATGTGCAACATGAAACCACAGGATGGCTTGGCCAGCATGCTCTGGGACTTTCTAACGGGGCTTTTCTAATGTATCGCGCGTTCCTATTCATAAAAGCGCGCTGGTGGCCCGCGGCAATGGCCGCATGCCTGGCTTCGGTTGTCTTTGCCCGGGTTGGGTTCTCTGCACACGAAACAAAAGTATCGTGGATACGCGTACAAGCTGAGGAACGGTGGATCGCCAGTCTCGATCCCCAGATACGATACCTGTGCGCTGGTGACATGGCAGTTGATCTTTTGCATGGCCCAGCCCCATTCACCTTGGGAGAAGATCGGCTAGTATTGCGCGATCAAGCAATTAAAGAGCGGTGCCTACCACCGCTGATACCTCCCATGGCACCTGCAGCAGTGCTGGTCTCAGCCACTTCTCCTGAAGCGGGCTACGGGGTCACCCTGTTCGGCATGGCCGGATCTCCAGGCGATGCACTTCAATCCGCAACAGCAAATCTTACCCACGCCGGGTGGCACGAAACCGCTGCTTCTTTGATTGCAGGGGAAAAGAGACCGGGTTTAAAAATACGAACATTTGAAAGAGACAGGGCGTGGCTCTTTTTGGTTGTCGAACGGGACGCGGCATCTGCCGAGAGTCTCGTCTTGCTCGCCGGGCGATTTCACCCGGCCCTGATGGGGAATTAAATGCAAAACAAAAAATGGATAATCGCTCTCGTGCTTGGCCTCCTCGCCGGCAGCCTGCACTTTGTCTATGTTCGCGACCTCGAGAGTAAAGCCATTGGGGGCGCTCGCATATCAGTTCTCGCAGTGACGCAAGACATCCGCAGCGGAGAAAAAATCAATACATCCCAGCTGGGCATGCGACAGGTGCCAGGGGCATATGTGGATGACCGGGTGGTTCGGGCGGATAAAGTCGAAGAAATTGTTGGATTGTCAGCGTCTGTGGATCTCGCCTCCGGGCAAATGCTTCAATGGACAGATGTTGCCGAGCGCCTGGATGTCACCGCTGGGGATCTGGCAAAGGAGATCGCGTCGGGAAAAAGAGCCGTCACCATTCCAGTGGATCGATCCCTGGCCATGGGCGGGATGCTGAGACCCGGGCATCGCGTGGATATTCTCGGCACCTTTGCCAAGAGCAGTGGATTCACGGCCAAGGAACGCGTAACGGTCACCCTGCTGCAAAACGTGAAGGTGGTGGCAACCGGCGGTGCCCTGTCTGGAAACATCGATGATACTGAAAAGAAGCGGTTCAATACGGTCACACTCAGCGTGGGCCTCGAAGATGCCCAGCTATTGTCCCTGGCCAGCAGCCAGGGCAAACTGTCCCTGGTGCTGAGGGGACGTCAAGATCTGGCCATCGTCCAGAACGTTCCAGAGGCGGATATGGCCGAGGTGTGGGCAAATAAACCTAGCCCCACCCACCGAGAAAAAAACAAAAAGCAGCAACTACCGGCGATCGAGCGTTTGGGCCCGCGCTAGAGATTCAACCCGCTTCCCAGCAGTGAGCGGTGTGTTATTTTTTATAGGGAATATGCCGAATTTGGCACAGGGCCCGGTATAGTTGTTCCGCGAGCAACAGGCGCGCCAGGCGGTGGGGCAGTGTCATGGGAGAGAGGGATAAAAGTATATCAGCGCGCTGCTTCACTTTGGCGGGCAGGCCAGATGCACCGCCGATGAAAAAAGAAATACACGAGATGCCGGATTGCATCCACGCATCGACCATCTTGGCAAAGCTGTCTGAGTCGACCATTTTGCCCTGTTCATCCAGGGCCAGTACCAGGTCGCTCGTCGTTGCCACTTTGATGGATCGTTCGGTATTTTTCTTTTCCTGGCCGGGTTTCAGAACAATGCTCTCGATAGGAAAGAACTTGGAGATTCTAAAGAGGTAGTCGTCGGTTTGGGGGGCGGTCAAATCAGCGCGCCCGTGACCCTCACTAACTAGGCGAAATTGCACTAGCAACGCCCTTGGATAGGACAGATGCCTGTCTGAGGGGGACGCGTTCCGCATCAATCCATAGGGAGTCCAAGTCGTAGAAACCGCGGCGATGCTGCTCAAATACGTGGAATATGACGTCGTCGAAATCCATCAGAATCCACTGGCTTGCCTCTCTGCCTTCCACGCCGAGGGCGAATACCCCCTTTTGTTTTAATGTTCGCTCGACCGCCGATACCAGTGCCTCCACGTGCCGTTCTGATCCACCCGAACAGATCACCAGGTAGTGGGTATAGTCCACTTTTTTGCTGACATCGATGATTTCAATGGATTCGGCTTGCTTGTCGAGGGCTATCTCAGCAATGCTGAGTGCGAGTTCCTTTGCTTCCAAATGTACCCCCTTCATCTGCGCGGTGAGCCGCGCATTCGGTGGTTTTCCTCAGTTTTTACTTCTACAGTATATCAAAAACAACCTCAAAGGACAATTGCACCTAGTAATGCCAGGGGAAGCGCGCGTAATCCTGGGGACGCTTTTCCAAAAACGCATCCCTGCCTTCGCGCGCCTCCTCTGTACCATAGGCCAATCGTGTGGCCTCTCCTGCAAAGAGCTGCTGGCCCACCATGCCGTCGTCGATCATGTTAAAGGCGTACTTGAGCATGCGCATGGCGGTCGGGCTCTTGCTATTGATGATGGCCCCCCATTCGAGGGCTGCTTTTTCGAGGTCCGCATGGGGCACGACCGCGTTGACCATGCCCATGGCTGCTGCTGCTTCAGCAGAGTACGCGCGGCCCAGCATGAAGATTTCCCTGGCTTTTTTTTGACCGACTTGGCGGGCGAGCAGGGCAGAGCCATACCCGCCGTCAAAACTGGCCACGTCCGGGTCGGTCTGCTTGAACCGGGCGTGCTCTTCACTGGCAAGGGTCATGTCGCAGACCACGTGCAAACTGTGACCACCCCCCGCTGCCCAGCCAGACACCACGGCAATGACGATCTTGGGCATGAAGCGAATCAACCGCTGGACCTCGAGAATGTGCAATCGACCCAAGCGCGCGGGGTCTGGACTGCTGCCGTCCCCACTTTGATACTTGTACCCATCCCTGCCGCGAATGCGCTGATCCCCACCAGAGCAGAATGCCCAGCCGCCGTCTTTTGGCGACGGACCATTACCCGTCAGCAGCACACAACCCACATCAGGGCTCTGACGGGCGTGATCCAGCGCCTGAAAGAGCTCGTCCACCGTGTGTGGTCGAAATGCGTTGCGCACGTCAGCCCGATGGAACGCAATGCGAACCGTGCCGTGGGCCTTTGCCCGGTGGTAGGTAATATCTGTAAAATCAAACCCAGGGACGACCCGCCAAAGTGTTGGGTCAAAAATTTGAGATACCATGTGGTGTGCTCCTCGCCTTATTTTTGGTCAATCAACAGAAACCAAATCCTTAAGGCGCGCATATCTCGCTTCCAGTTCCTTCATGTCGAGCCCTTCAAGGGTGCGCGTACCAAACCCTTCGACTGTGGCAGATGCAAACGCGGCACCGTAGACCATGCCTTTTTTTATCGCACCTGGACTCGTATCGCCCTGGTGCGCCAGATATCCCATCAGACCGCCGGCAAAGGTGTCTCCCGCGCCTGTGGGATCGATGACCGTGGGCAGGGGCATGGCAGGTGCGAAAAAAGGCCGGCTCTTGGCAAAGAGATAGGCGCCGTGCTCGCCCCGCTTGATGATAACCGCTTCCAGCCCCTTTTCGAGCAGTGCATCAGCGGCCTTTGCTATCTGACGCTCGCCGGTCAGGAGGAATGATTCCTCGTCGTTGATGAGCAGGAGATGAATGCGGGCGATAACCGCTGTGAGCGCGTCTAATGTCGTATCTATCCACAGGTTCATCGTGTCAGCGGCCACGAATGCCCCGGGGGCGAGCGCATCGAGTACGTTGAGCTGCAGGGACGGGTGGATGTTGCCCAGCAGCACGATGGGGCTTGAACGGTACGCTTGGGGGATCTCGGGGTCAAAGGTTTCAAACACACCGAGCTCAGTGCTCAGGGTTTGCCGCGTTGAAAAATCTTCCGCATAGACCCCTGACCACCGAAATGTTCTCCCTTGTGCCCGCTTTAGGCCGGTAACGTCTACGCCCCTTGAGGCGAAAAGATCAACGTGGGCCTCTGGGAAGTCATCCCCGACAACGGCGACAATGTTGACCGGACAAAAGTGCCGCGCGGCCAAGGAAACGTATGTGGCTGAACCACCCAAGATTTCATCCTGCTTGCCCGCGCGGGTTTCTATGGTGTCCAGAGCAACGGATCCGACGACGAGAAATGATGATGTCACAGCACTCTCCCAAAGATCGGCTTCATTTGGTCTGCGATTTCAGGTGGAATGGCCGCCCGATCTGTTATCACGGCCCATTCCAAAGCAGTTGCGCAGCTGCAGCCCGTCTGCCGGCGATCCTGACGGGCGATCTGTTGGACCACAGCTTTGGCATTGTTGGCGTTTTCCTTGAGGATTTTAATGACCGCATCCACAGAGACATCTGCCTCGGTGTCGTGCCAGCAATCGTAATCTGTGGCCAGGGCAAGGGTGGCGTAGCACATCTCAGCCTCGCGGGCGAGCTTGGCTTCGGGCATGGCGGTCATGCCGATGAGATCCACGCCGAGCTGCCGGTGCATGAGCGATTCTGCCCGGGTTGAAAAGGCAGGTCCTTCCATGACCATCAGGGTGCCCTGGGGATGAACGGTAATGTCCAGTGAAGATGCAGCCTGAAACAGCTGGGCGCTCAGATCCGGACACACTGGATCTGCAAATTCTACGTGTCCGACAATGCCCTGGCCAAAAAACGTAGCTGGACGGCCCTTGGTCCGGTCAATGTACTGATCGACGACCACCATATCGCCGGGATGGATGTCTTCGCGCATGCTGCCGACAGCCGAAATACTGATCACCTGGGTTGCCCCCAGCTGTTTTAAGGCAAATATATTTGCGCGATAGTTGACCTCTGACGGTAAAAACCGGTGGCCCTGCCCGTGTCGCGAGAGAAACAAAAGGCGCGTCCTGCCGATCCGGCCCTCGACAATCCTGTCCGAAGGCGGGCCAAAGGGGGTTGTTATCTCGTGTTCAACGACATCTGTCAGGGTATCCAGGTCGTAAAGACCCGAGCCTCCGACAATGGCGATAAAGGGTTCGCTCATAATGACCTCATCTGTATTGGAACATGAATTAAATAAATACTCGGTACGCGGCTTGGGTTGCCTTGTTACTCCTCTGGCACTGCTGTGGGCTTTGGCGGCGGGAATTTTTTCAGGGATCTGGCGCCCCTTTTATCAGGGCCTCCTTTTGCATCTGGATCCCTGGGTCCCCCGGACAAATCGATGACCACGTGCTTTAAATTCTCTTCTAATACCTCGACTTCATATCGTTCTTTTAGGGCATTTATGGCGGCTTCGATTTTATTCTTGCGGTTATCTCGTCGCACCAGTGTGGTTAATCGGTTTTTTGCCTCTTCGAAAGAGAGATCCATTTTCGCCCTATGGCCTGTGCGCATGATAATATGGTGCCCCACCTCCGTATTGACGAGCTTGGGGAAAATCTCGCCATTTTTCTTGGTTTTGAATGCAGCCTCGACAATAGCCGGGTCTATCTTTGGGTCGTCCTCCTTGCGGTCTTCGACACTTGTGAAGAACGTCAAGTCACCGCCGCGCATTTTTGTGGCCTCGTCCTCGCTCTGTTCCTGAGCAATGCGGCGGAATTCGTGTTGGCTGATCTTTTTGCTTTTCAGTTCGTTAAGCAGTTTTTTTGCTGCTGCCTGATCCTTGAGCAGAATATGGCGCGCGCGGACTTTCTCGGGCTTGCGGTAGGAATCCAGATGGGCATCGTAGTAGGCCTTGAGCTCCTCTTCAGTGGGCTCGACCTCGTCTATTGATTCTGCGATTTTTCGGTGCATCAGGGAGGCCAGTTGGTTTTTGGTCACGGACGCCAATTCCTGATGTTTGCGATACCCGCGTCGCTGAGCTTCAGCGGCAAGGAGTTCCATGTTGATGATTTTATTAAGGAATTCCATCCGCTTCTCGTTGCTCTCAAGTTCCTTGCGAAACATTGGATTTTGCTTGGATGACACTGACTCCACAAATTCGAGGGTGAGCGCAGTATCGTTAATCGTCGCCGCAGGGAGCTTCAGGCGGGCGGTTTCGGCCGGGTCTTTGGGATCGCTCTCTTTGCTGTCTTCTTTTGCTCCCACCATCAACAGCGCTGCGAGGGCGAGGATCGTTTCAATGATTGGTAATTTAAAAAAAGGGCGCCTTTTCATGGTTTGTACCTCCACTCGTAATGTTCACCCTGTATCGTCTAGAATCCTACTTTGCACAAGGTTTTACGTGGGGTCAAGTGTGTGCCTGGGGGTTTCGGCCTGACCCGGTGCGCGAGAAAACCGCAGGGCTCCCTGCTCAAATAGGTGATTGCGGCTAAAGTTTAACGCGGGGCGGACGTTTAGAAATAAGGTATCAGTTGGGGGGAAACCGTGACAAGCATAGAGACAACGCAGACAAAGGGGCGCAGCCGAAATAACCCGACTGGTCGGGGAAAAGAGCGCATTGCTGGGCAGTCCGATCGCCAGTATCGCATCGACCGAGATGTCTATACCAGTGGCCAAGTGGCCAGATTGCTCAGCATACCCGATCGCACGCTCCGCCGATACCTGGCCATTGGGCGAATCGCAGGCAGCCAACACCCGATCACTGGTACCTGGGAAATCAGCCGATTCGCACTGGCGAGGTTTATCGAGCAGAGCGGATGCACGGCAGTGCATGTATCGCAGCAGGTTCACATCTCAATTGTGAGCGACGAACCGACCATGGGCGGGCTGTTTCGGCAGGGGGTTATAGAAAAAATACCCAATTCGAGAATTCAGATTTTGGATGATGTTTGTACAGCGCTGATCTACATCGGCAACGCTTGTCCGGATCTCGTCATCTTGAAGGCCAACATGCCCATATTGAGCGGTCGTGAGATACTATCGGCCATAAGAAACAACCCCATCACAGCCCATGTAAAGGTGATCGCGCTCAGCGATCAGCCCGAAGAGATAGCAGAGCTCAAGGCGATCGGCGCGGACGTCGCACTGCAAATGCCGTTTTCCTATCAAGACCTGACAGACAAAATCCAGGAACTCCTCACCAGGAATGTACCCGAGTCTTCCGATACCATCGGACTCGCCTAGGCAAATGGATTGAGCAGCTTTGCCGGTGTGTGGACCACGTGGCTCACATTTCGCGTTACCAGGGTCAGATCCCAATGGATCGCAGTGGCGGCCAATAGGCCATCGATCGGCGATATGGGATGGGCCATCCCAAGGGTACCCCAAAGCTCGGCGATCTCTTTGCTCAGCGGCAACATGCGATCGGAAAATGTCTGTTTCAAGCGGCTTAACCACGTGTCGAGATGTTGGGCAGATACAGCATCCCGGCGGCGAATCAACTCAATACCGTGGCGAAGCTCGCCTACCACCAAAACGCTCAAAAACAGCGCCTCGGATTCAACTGAGTCAAACCAAGCCACAACGCCGGCGTTGGCTCGGTCTTTTTTTCTAATTTCAGAAATTACGTTCGTGTCGATGAGGTAGCCGATCACAGATCCACCTCTCGCGGCAGCTGGGGCAGGCGGGTGAAATCACTGTCTTCCCCCACATCGGGCATCGCCAGGAGAAACGCTTTGAACGACATGGCCGGCGAAGTTGATACCAACGCAGCGCGCAAAATGCGTCGATGTTCCTCTTCCATAGAAACGCCGTTGGCCGCTGCGCGCTCCTTGAGCCGCTGGGCAACTGCATCCTCAATGTTGCGAACAATCAACTGGGCCATGGCAATCACTCCTTCCTAATGATAAATATGCTATCATTGATAGCACATGTCAAGCCGCGCAGCCCTCCGAGCACGGCTTGGATAGGAAGCGGTGGCCGCGGTCATAGCAGTTCGCTTGGATGGCAGGTGAAAAAATCCAACAGAGGCATACCGCTGGCGCCGACGAGGAGTACTTTTGATTCAGGCCATCGCTTTTTGAACTGACCGTGGCCGGCGCTGGCTTTGGGTTTGCCGCTTTTTACTTCGATCGCCACAGTCCTCGTCGGTGCGGTGACAACGAAATCCACTTCGCTTTGTCGCTCACGCCAATAGCCCACTTCGAAGCGCATGCCTTGAAGATGGTTCAGTAGGTGGGCACCGACTGCATTTTCGACCAGTCGCCCACGAAGGGCTGGATTCTCTCTCATCTGATCAAAAGTCGTCATCCCAGGGGCGGTAATGAGGGCGTTGTTCCAGAGGATGAGTTTGGGGCTTGTTTTTCTTTTGAGAGGTCCCTTGGCATACTTTTCGAGTCCGCTCACCAAGAAAGCTTGTGCCATTAGCTCCAGGTAATGCGCTAGGGTGGTTGCATTACCCGCGTCGGTCAACTGCCCCAGCATTTTGCTGTAGGAGACAATCCTTCCTGGCATTTGGGAAGCAAGGCCAAAGAGGTGCCTTAACAGTGCTGGCTTGGCAATGTTGTGCATGGCGAGCACATCCCGAGCAAGAACGGCTTCGATAAGCGCGTCATTAATATAGGCGCGCCAGCTTTGCTCATCATCGACAAGTGGTGCAGCACCGGGGTATCCACCAAAATAGAGCCATGTTTCGAGATCCCATCCAAAAGCGCGGTGACACTCCGTATAGGACCAGTGGGAAGCCCGATGAAGAAAGAATCGGCCGGCCAGACTCTCGGTCATACCCTTGGAGAGCAGCAGTGCTGAAGAACCGAGCAACAGGGGCAGCAGAGGGGTGTCAGAGGCCCGATCCTGATCGAAGAGGAGCTTCACCATGTTGCTCCAGTTATCTATCTTTTGAACCTCGTCGAGGATGAGAAGACACGGCATTCCTTGAGCAGCCTTGCTTCTACCTATCTCCCACTGGGATTCGATCCAGGCGGTGTCTTTGGGAAGCAGCGCATCTGCCGCGGTAAAGTGGACCGGTCCCTGCCATTTTGCGGCGATTTGGAGCGCAGCAGTGGTTTTGCCGACTTGACGCGGGCCGGTGACGACCTGAATCAACACCGGTGGGTTCTCAAGTCGCTTCATTACGGAGGAGGCGATTTCTCGTTCGAACGACAAGACCATTTTTCCAAAATAACAATACGTTACAGAATAATCAACAATTTACTCAATAGTTGAATAAAAATACTCAATCATCGATAGAAAGAATTCCTTCATTGAAAAATTAGATTGCTGAGCACGGCTTGGATACTCACATCGGCATGTGTTAGTGAAGAAGCCTTCCCCTGCTTGTGCGCGGAATGCCACGGTTCAAACGGCGCCATCGACTATCCCGAGGAAGACCACGTTTTCTAGCGACACTGGAAGTTTAGTCTGATCCCCCTGCGTTCTTCGGTTTCGTTCATTTTCCTATTTTTTTTTCATTTTTCTTGATATACCTTATTTTATGTATAATGGGTCGAGGAAGATCCACGATAGATGAGACTACTCCCTAATGGGATGCAACCTTGGGATGGCTTTTGATAGTCCATCTGAGAGGCCAAGTGTGAGACCTCTGAACATCAACAATGAGCGGTCTATGCTCATCAAGAAAAAAACGATGCAGGGCATTTTTTATCAGTGCTCTTGATACCCTCGGCCATTGCAGTGCTGGTCAGCAATGCAATCTCGCTCCGTAATTTACAGTAATTTAAAGAAGAATTTGTATTTAGATATTGAAAAAATCTATCCCCAAAAGGTGCAAAAAGCAGCGTGCCACTTGGAGTGACCGTTGAATACTGAGGGCATTGAGGTCTTGATGGGGTTTTTTTGGAGGAGGATATGAAAAACATTGTTCTAGGATTGATACTGGCCCTTTTTGCCGCGAGTTTTATTGCGTGTGATGAGGAAGGAGATGGCGGAAATTCGGGGAGCGACTCGGACTCCGACAGTGATGCCGACTCTGATGCCGACAGCGATTCTGATTCGGACGCTGACTCAGATAGCGATTCGGACTCTGATTCAGATAGTGATTCCGACTCTGACTCAGATAGCGACTCAGACACTGATACGGATACAGACTCTGATACAGATACCGACTCTGATACGGACACTGATGTCGATACTGATACGGATATTGACACTGATACCGATACGGACACAGATACGGATACCGATACCGATACTGAAACAGATGAATGTGACGAGCTCGTCGAAACCGGGTGGTCTGTGGGCGAAGTGCCGGAAAACTTCTGCTTTGACGACTCGAGTGGCACTGAGCACTGCTTGTGGGATTTCTGCGGTAAGGTGTTGATATTCGAGTACGCGTGTATGTGGTGACCACCCACCAATAGACGCCAAGGCAGTCTAGCCAGTTGGCTGGAGCCCGGCGGTGAGTTAGCAAACGAGGAAGAAGTGGCATACCTCTTTATCGCGAGAACCGCGGATACCGTACCTGGAGACTGGGATACACCCGTGGAACCAGATGATTTAGATGAGCTTATGGTGAAGAACGATTTGGATGGTTACGATAACGTTGTCTTTCTCGATGGAGATTTTCAAACGCCAAATGGAGAAGGTGTTTGGGATTCGTTTATAAATAGCAATGAAGACGACTTTTACTACACCGCTGGTATTCCAATGGTGTTTAAAAAGGATATGACCATCGGCATCATCTCTGGAACGTATGAATGGGATTCTTACCCGCTCAGCGAGATTCAAGATTACCTGGCAGAGTAAGGTTTAATTGCGTCGGACCCACCAAATGCGGGATTCAGTTTGTGGGGCCGGGGTTTATCCCCGGCCGGTTACTCGAACCCAGACATGCCGGGCTGGGGCGGCTGGCGGTAAACCCCAGCCCTACGGATGGTAGTGCAGATGCCGAAACACCTTCTTATATGGCTCCTGTTGGTCACCTGGATCGCTGTGTCGTTCGGACCTGTCGCCTGCCGCACGGACGAGGACGATGGGGCATCAGATGGCGATACTGATGGCGATACTGACACTGATACCGATTCAGACTCGGATTCGGATTCAGACTCGGACACAGACTCGGACTCTGATGCAGATACCGACACGAGTGAAAATGAGGTCTGTATTGCCGTCATCACCGGCTCGGTTCGCCTGCCCGACGGCACGCCGGTTACCGGAGAGGCAACCCTCAGGATCTGCGCGCCTGGATGCTCCTACGTCCCTACAGATAACGCAGGCCATTTCGAATACGAATTGCCGGTTTTAGAAGGTGAGGTGTGTCGGGTATACGATTTCAGCCTGAGCTATATGCACATACACATCACCGTGCTGTCGCCCGAGCTCCACTCCCACGCGCCTTACATCGCTAATTTTAAACCCACCCATGCAGATGTCTCTGATCTCGGGCCTGACGACTACACATATGACGTGGGCGAGCTGATACTCTATCCCCTGCCTGCCCAGGGGATCCCCTATACCAAAGAGACCGGTGCGGTCGTGGAAATGGCTGGCGCATCTCTGGAGCTGGCACCCGAATCCCTAGTCGAAAGCGTGCCGGACGATGCGGGCACGGGCATGGTGGACGTGCCCATTGATACGGCGGACATCAAAGTGATCAACATCCCCGTGGATGAATGGAACCCCGCGTTCAACTACTTTGACCTCGACGCGATCTATTTTTTAGGTCCGTATTGGACAAAGCTGGCAGTGGGCGGGGCCACGCTGTCCCTGGATCCACCAGACGGATGGTCCGAAGGGGATTCGGGCATGTTCTACATGCTGTCGGACTATTTTGTCGCAAACTACCTCGCCTATGCTGAAGACGGGGAAACTTGTGTCTGGCAGCAGCTCGCTGTCGAGTATATCAAAGAATCCACCTTGGCCGAGTGCGGCACAGCTACCGTAGTGGACGGCAGGGTCCAGGTGCCGCCCCTGCCACTACTCTCCTGGATCGGCATAAAAAAGTAGCGTTATTACTTCTGTCATGCCCTCCGGCCATTGGCCGCACTGACGCGTGGCCGTGGAGATACATCTGCTGCTCAGACCGTCAATGAAAGTTGACACTTTTGCATTTCGATCTGACCGTGGCCTGGCTTTTTTCTTTATTTTCAAATAATTAGACTATGCCTAACCACAACACTACAACTGGCATGTTTACTGCTTTAAAGTAACATTATTGCGATGCTGCAACGCGAGCGGCGACCCTTTAACCAGGAGTAAAAGAATGGATATTTTAAGACGCATCGTCCGTGCGACATCCCAAATGGGGGGGATCCTTTTGCTGTGCGCCGGGTGCTATGAGGTGGCGCCCACAGATCGGAATATCCAGCCGGTCGAAGTAAACCACGCACTCGTTCAGATGGACTCGTGTGAGCAGTACCTGGATTATGCCAAGGAAACAGCGATACAGCGCATGCGCGTCCTCATTGAGCGACAGTGCCAACAAATGCTCGACGGCGTGTCTGACAACGACGGCTGGGACTGGATCAACGGCGTCGATGAAGAAACCAGCGGCGGGGATGTGGATGGAGACGCGGATGCTGATGCCGACGGGGATGGCACATTTAGCGAGACCAATGTTCAAGAAGAAGGCGTGGATGAGGCTGACATCGTCAAGACGGACGGAGAACACATCTACGCGTTGAGCGGAAATGGGTTTGTCATTGTCTCGATCGATGAGGCGGGCAATTTGACAGAGGTGGGTCGCACCAAACTGGATGGCAACCCAGTGGAGTTGTTTATCTATGGCGACCTCGCTGTGGTCTTTTCCGGGTTGGAAGATTGGGAGGTCCCAGACGCCATCGCATTGCCAGATGCGCCGCAATATCCGGATTTTGACGGACCAGACATTGACATCGACTTTGACGGCAGTTGGTACGGCAGTTGGTACACTGCCGTTCAGATCGTAGATATATCGGACAAGACCGCGCCGGCATTGTCGCGCAGTACTATGTACGCTGGCCGCTATGTCTCCTCCAGACGGGTCAGCAATGCCCTGCGCACCGTGCTGAGCTCGCCCCTGCCTGCTCTTGAAGTACCGACAATGCTCTATGTGGATTATTGGGACATGTCTGCCAATAAAGCCAGGAAGCGGATCCACGAGGCTTGCGATGCGCTCATTGCAAAAAACATCGAGACCATTAACGCTGTAACCGTGGATGCCATCATGCCCAAGAAACTCGTTTCTGATGGCCAGGCCGCGGAGCCGATTGTTCAGTGCGGCAATATCCTGGGTCCAAAGACACCTGCGGGCACGGGTCTCGTCACAGTGGCTTCATTGGATCTCGACACGCCCCTGGTCCAGCAAACAGACGTCTCTGTGGTGGGTCAGGAAGGTCTCGTCTATGCGAGCCCCACGTCCCTCTATCTCACCACTGCACGGGATTATGCATTTGAGGCCTGGGATTCGGGTTTCTGGGTAGATGAAACGTCGGGTATCTACAAGTTCGACATCGAGAGCACGCCGTCCCAAGCGGTCTATTTGGCTACCGGCGTTGCCCAGGGGCGCATGCTCAACCAGTTCTGCCTGAGTGAGCACAATGGGTTTCTGCGCGTAGCTACCACGACTGGTTCTGCTGGATGGTGGGAAGATGGCAACTCCCTTGAGAACCACTTGATCGTATTTGAACAGACCGCTGCTGACCTTTCCGTTGTCGGCCAAATCGACGGCATCGGGCCTCAAGAAGAGATCTATGCAGCCCGGTTTTTAGGGGATCGGGGCTTTATGGTTACCTTTTTTGAAACCGATCCACTGTTTACCTTTGACCTTACCGATCCCCGCAATCCCAAAGTTGTGGGCGAGTGGCAGGGCCCGGGCTTTTCCACATACCTCCATCCATACGGAGAAAACCTTCTCATTTCTGTGGGCTGGGAAGACGGGCGGACCAATATCTCGCTTTACAACCTATCCAATTTCGCACTCCCCACGCTTGTGGAGCGCCAGCAGCTGCCGTTTTACAGCTACGAGACCACAGCTTTGTACGAGCACAAGGCATTCACATTCAACCCAGAGACCGGGGAACTGCTCCTGCCCTTTTACGACTGGGAGGGTGAGGACACGGGCGTCCTGATTTACGACATTTCCGAAGCCAATATCGGCCTTCGCGGCACCCTGGCCATGGGAGGCACCCCAGAGGGGGAGGGGCCGGCGCGGCGCGCCATGTACAACGGCCCGAACGTGGTCGGTGTCTCAGCCTGTCGCATCACCTCTGCGCCCCTTGTCGATCCGACCCAGGTCATCTCCACCCTCGCGATATACGAAGACGCCTGTGACTTTCCAGGATGGTGGTACTTTTAGAGCTGCAAAGCCGCACTTCTCTGTTGAATTTGAAATTCGATAACCTCGCCGTAGGCCTGGCGAAGGCGGGCCTCGTCATTCATACGTGTCGGCTTGAGGTTAAGCTTCGCATTCTGGAAAGAAGACCCGTACCAGTTCTGTTGGGCCGTCTTCCAAGACCGCAGTCCTGGCAAATGCTAAAAGCACGCGATTAAAACCGCGACGTGGGTATGCATCAAACACCTGCCGGATGCTATCTTTATCTAGGCCATGGGAATAGGTCCCCAGGCTGTGTTCAACCCGAACAGCCAAGCGCACGAGCTCTCCGCCAGGCGTGATACCGGGTATTGTCCTGAGCGCGTGGCTGTACAACATGACGTCTTCGAAGACGCGACGTTGCGCGTCACTAAGATCCCAGTTCCAAATATGTGACCTTGCGAATTTCAACCCGCGCTTTAGATAGTTTTTTTCTGACGGATCCTTAACGCAAAGCCCGATATCATGGAGGAAACAAGCAGCATACATCAGGTCTTCGTCGAACGGAACACCGCCTTTTTCACTGATTGCTCGGGCAAATGCACCGAGTCGCAGGCAGTGGTTCTCGAGCGGCACACCGTACGGGCTGTGTGCTCGCAGTAAGTTAAGCGCGCGATCTCTTAGCATCCGAACCCTCCATTTTAGATCCCTATTCCAGGATGGGATCCTTTTTAGAAAAAGCAACCCCTAGACTGCGGCTGGATTCTTTGTGCTGCGCCACCAGTAGGCGAGCGCTTCAACATCGTTCAAGATGGGACAGGTGGGCAGGGACTTCAGGAAAACAGACGCGTAGGACTTGGTCTTGAGCCGGCTGTCCAATATGGCCACGATGCCCATGTCCAACCGGGTGCGTATCAATCGCCCAGCCCCCTGCTTGAGGGAGAGCGCTGCCTGGGGCACTTGATATTCGATAAAGGGTTTTCCTCCTTTTTCCTGTAGGTCGACGATGCGGGCTTGGGTAAGGGGATCCTTGGGAGAGGCAAACGGCAGTTTGTCGATAATCACCAACCTTAAGGCATCGCCGGGAATATCCACGCCCTGCCAAAAGCTGGCCGTGGCGCACAGCACAGACCCGGGATCCTCGATAAACTGCTTTAGCAACGTACTTCTCGGGGCCTCCCCCTGGAGCAACAGCGGACCGGGAACCTTAGATTTAAGAAGTTGATGCATTTTTCTCATGCTATTGATAGCTGTAAACAAGAAGAGCGTCCCCCCATTTGTCAGTTCTATGAGCCGCAGTGATTCGGCTGCGGCTGCGTCGGTAAACGCCGGGTCTCTGGGGTCGGGCAAGCGATCGGCCAGGTAGACCCGCGCCTGGGCTTCGTAATCAAATGGGGAAGGTACAGATAGCTCCTTTGCGTCAAAGTCAATACCGAGTCTGTTTTTTAAGTACTCAAAATTGCCGCCGACTGAGAGGGTGGCGCTTGTCAGCACCACGGACTGAGTTGCAAAAAAAACACCTTGGCGCAGGATTTCTCGGATGTCGATTGGCGATGCGCCGAGCACCACGGACCGCTTTCGATTTTCTACCCAATGCACAAAGCCCTTTTTTGATTGGGCGATCACGTGGTCAAAATCATTGCGGAGCCCCTCGAGGCGCGCCATTACCCGATCCACATCTGGGCTTCGACCTTCTATCACCTTGAGCGACTGCACGGTCGCGTCGAGGGCTGCGTCCAATCGGTGGTAGGCAGCGATCGGCGCGCCGCCAATCTCTTCAGGGACGAACCGGACACGCCCTTCTGCCCTGCTGAACAAAGAGAACACCTCTCGCGCCAGCTGTTTGGCGGACACAATCAGTTTTGGACAGCGATCAACTGCCGGGTCATCGCTCAGTTTGGCATTCCGAACGCTTGACCTGACATCGTTGAGGGCGCGGTCGACTCGGGCCGAAGAAACAGCAGTGGAGAAGAACTCTGTGGCGATGTCTTCGATAGTGTGGGCTTCGTCAAAGATGAGGATGTCGTGGTCAGGGAGGATCGATCCCCCTTTTTGCCGGGTGGCGAGGTCGGCAAAGTAGAGGTGATGGTTGACGATCACGAGGGTGGCCCGCTGGGCCTGTTGCCGGACGCGGGTGACAAAGCACGCATCCACATTGGGACACTTGGCCCCGAGGCGGGTCTCCCGGGTCGAACATATCTCGCGCCACATGGGGTCATCGTCTTTGAGCCCGGTGATTTCCATGCGATCGCCGGTCCTGGTTGTCCTGGCCCAATCCGTCACTTCAGCCACCTGTTCAGGAGGAAAGGCGAGGACACTGGGAGAGGCGAGAAACTCTTGAAACCGTCGAAGGCACAGATAATTCTCTTGTCCTTTAAGGCAGACGGCATTTATCGAGAGGCCCAATGCACCCGAGACAAACGGCAGATCTTTAAAAAAAATCTGCTCCTGCAGGGTCTTGGTGCCTGTGGAGATCACCGCCTTGGCGCCAGACAGGATGACCGGCACCAGGTATGCGAGGGTCTTACCGGTTCCGGTACCTGCCTCGGCCAGCAACACACCGTCTGATGAGATACACGACTCGATTGCCAGGGACATCTCCACCTGAGCAGATCTACGTTCATATTGGGAAAGTGCCCCTGCAATGGGCCCGTTATCCGAAAAGATATCTGAAATGCGGCTCAAAGAACGTACTTTACGTAGAGAAAAATCAGGATGCCGAGGGTAAGGATAAATCCGCCGGCGACCCAGGGGTCAATGCCTGTAACGGTCAGAATGCGATCCACCGCAGCAGCGTCTTCAGGGGTGAGGGCGGCGCGATCCGCAGCTGCCTGTTTCGCTATCCTGCGGGCTTCGCGATAATCGCCGATGCGAACGAGCTGTTCGGCACGGGCGATTTCCTCGTGGGTTGGAGCGACCATGGATGCATCATAGAGCGCCTATCCGCACTGGTCAACGATGCACCTTCAGCCGGTGATGCGCTTTTCCTTTAGCGCTCGCGTGGTCTTGTTTCGCAGCTTGTCCATGTGAACGAGGAGCCCGCGGTTGAGGGTCTGCTTGGGGTCGAGCATGTCTCCGTAGAACAGACCGGCTGGGAAATTGCGGATCATCACCGGGTACAGCAATAAAATAGGTGGATTCGCGATGCGGCGATACCAGGACGGCAGCCGGTTCGTGTGTCTGGGATCCGATGTGTCGCTGACGATGACATCCACACCCTTTATGACCGCGTGGTTGAAAAAATCCCGGCCCCGCCTGGGTCGAAAGCGAAACTTTGGTATCATGTCATCCACCTGGTCACCAAAGCCGGACCGGGCCATTAAGATCCCAGATTTAACGTCGTGGAGGCAAAAAATTACCCGAGATAGACCGAGTCCCCGGTACATGGTCTCGGTAACCATCATGATCAGACTGTTGAGATCATAGGTGCCGGCCATGGCCATGGCCACCTCTTCGGTTCCGTTAATAAGAATCTGTTTCCGATCATCCAGCTCGATCGGCCGGGCCTTCTCTTCTACAGGCGGCGGCGGCTCCATGCTCTCCCACTCTGGGATCTCGGAGATCGGTTTGAGCTTTCCTCCTGGGGGTGGTGGAATGTCTGATAAGCCAGACCATCGAAGCACACGTCGAACAAACGGACTGGTCTCCATGCTGAGGCTCAAGACCTTGGTGTAGCTTCGCACCTCCTTGGTGGCGTCCTTGACCAAGTCGTCTATTTTGCCGTCTTTGAGGTGAAAGTTATCCTCAAACCGATGGGCGAGCTGTTGCAATAGTACCTTACGCCGTGCCGGTTTTGTGGTGCCGGCGATGTGGGTCAGCTCGTCGGCAAAGCCGGCCAAGTGCCTCAGCTTGTCCTGGGGATTTTTGGCCTTGGCAACCTTGCCACCCAAGAGGGGTCTCATGGCATTGCGAATCTGATCCGGAAACTCCCACCTCTCGGCAATGGCCTGTCCAAGGGCAGTGTAGGAGATACCGAGCACGCGGGTAGCTGCGTTGTCCTCGCTCTCTCCCTTATCCTTGACCAGTCGCTGAATGCGACGGGCTTCCTTTGGAAAATAGTAAATGGCGAGGTATTTGCCGAGCTTGTGAAACATGGCGCAGACCAGGGCTTCTTCCTCGTCAACGATACCGGTTTTCTTGGCCATGTTTTTGGCGATGAGGCCACTCATGAGGGAGCTCAAGGCAGTATCCTGGAGTGCCCGTGCCTGGCCTTTGTTTTTTCCAGCCAAATGCTCCACCAGCAGCAGGCCAAGGGCAGTCTGCCGCACCTGTTCAAATCCAAGGATGACCACAGCTCGGGAGATGGTCATTACCCGACCGCGGTACTGGCCGTAGTAGGGCGAATTTACCAGCTTGAGCAGCTTGTTGGTCAGGCCGTAGTCTCTCAAGATTACGTTGGCCAGTTGGCGCGCCGATGTATCCTGGCGCGAGGCCTTGCTGTTGAGCTCTGTGATGGTATGGGATGTGGCTGGAAAGTCCCGGCTCTTTTTCATTTTTTCGATCATCGCCTGGATGGTGGCTTCTTTTCTGGAAAGCCCTTTTTCCTCAGCCTCCTTCCCCACAGACACTTCCTCGTCTGCATCGGGAATGGGCTGATCCGGATCATGTGCTCGCTCATCCACTGGCCTTGCTTTTTTTTCCTCCTTTTTGGCTGGGACAGGGATCGCCACCGTTCCAGCAAGTGCGGTCTCAACAGCGGTTACCTCGGGTTCGGTCGACTGAGTTAATGTTTTATCTTTTTCGTGAAGATCTTCGCGCTCGGGCTTTGCCGTCGGTGCTGGCGCTGCAGGCGCGTCGGCCTTTGGTCTGCCGCTTTTGCGCACGATGGAGATAGTGGATTTTTTTATTTTTTCCGAGATGATAGCCATGCTATCGGGTCGATCTTCGGGTTTCTTCTCAATCGACGCCATAATAAGGGATCTGATTTCCAACGGAATCTCAGCCCCAGCTGCGTGGGATTCGATGGGTAGGGGCGACTCCATCAGGTGTTTGGCGAGGACAGCCATGGGCGCATCTCCGCTAAACGGCAAGGATCCGGTCACCATGCGATATAAAATCACGCCCAGGGCGTATACGTCTGTGCGCCGATCCAGGGTTTCACCTCGGATCTGCTCGGGCGCCATGTACTCGGGCGTCCCGAATATTTCGTCCCGGGCCGTGAGTGCGGGTCGATGTTCAGCCCCTTCCTCAGCCATAATTTTGGCAATGCCGAAGTCGAGGACCTTCACCACGTCTGATGCACCAGGGCGATGGGTGAGCATGATGTTTTCCGGTTTCAGGTCCCTGTGGATGATATTGTGCGCGTGGGCCTCTTCTAAGGAACCGCAGATTTGTATGGCAATGCGCGCCGTTCGTTGCCAATCGAGCGCGCCGTGCTGGTCGATTTCGTCGTCGAGACTTGTCCCTTCGATAAACTCCATCGCAATGTAGAGCCCTTTGTCTTCCAACACGCCAAAATCATAGATTGTTATCGTGTTCGGATGGCTGAGACGGCTCGCTGTGGAGGCTTCGTTGCGAAAGCGTTCGAGCAGCTTCTTATCCCGGCTGAACTTCGGGCGCAGTACCTTGAGCGCCACCGGACGCCAGATGGCGGTCTGCTCTGCCCTGTATACCACCCCCATGCCTCCCTGACCGATTTTTTCCAAAATGATAAACCGGTTGCCAACCAGTGTTCCGATCAGGGGATCTTTATCCATGAGGGTACTTGCGGTTGCGTTGAGATGGGTGCCGCAAGCGCCGCAGAACCTCATCTCAGCCGGCAAGACCAGCTTACATTTGGGGCATTTCTTCTCGCTGCCCACCAGGCCCCCCTTGCGCGTATCGATCTCTATATAAAAGGATAGTCCTTACGGGCCTCGGCGCACATCATAAGTGCGATTGTCACCACTTCCGAGGGTACAGCAATTGGTTGAAAAGATATAACTATTTGATTTTGTTAATATTTACGCCCCTGTTCGGCGAACAGGGACGGCAGATCGCGGTAGCCGCTGAGAAAGCGGTCAATGATAACCGCTCCATTTTGAAGGTGATAAAAAATCAAGTAGTTGCCAACAGAAAAGCTGCGAATATCCGATCTGACTTCAGGACGTTTTTTGCCAATTTCCGGTCTCTCAACGAGCAAGTAGCACTTCTCATAAAGAAGATCGATAAACGCGTCAGCTGCGATGGGATTGTCCTGAGCGATGTAGTCCCAAATGTCGTCCAAATCCCGCTTAGACTGTTTGGTATATTTTACATCCATTTGATGCGTTTACTTGTTCTGAGCCTCTAAACGCTTACGCCCGCGTTTTTTGATATCTTCGATAGCAGCCTCGTCAAAGTCCTCAACTTCTCCCTGCTCAGCTTGCCTCACGCCTATCATCACTTCTTCACGAAGCTCCTGAAGCTGAAGTTCTTTCAGCTTCTCCTGTTGGTCAAGAAGACGCAGTGCGGCTCTCATGACTTCGCTGACAGAGGCATAGTCCCCGGATGCGACGCGTGCCCGAACTTTTGCTTCCTGTTGTGGGGTTAGGCTGATGTTCACTGTCATGGCACTTTCCTTTGATACGACAGGCCCAAATTACAGTATAGTTAAACCTATGGCGATGTCAACAATTGCCAATTAATGCCATGGTTGCACTTCTGCGGAACAGGGTGACTATTCGGTGCTGGCTTGGCTGGGGATTTGGCAGGTGTAGGCGGCTGCCTCTTCGAGGGTAACGCCAGGGGTAGGCGTTAAGCCGGTACAAATATGGTACCAGAGAATCTCATTTTCAGCGGACAGGCCTGAGACGAGCAGCTCGTAGGGCGGATCCAGCACAGGCACCTCCTCGAATTGAATCTGGTTGAGACACTCGAGCCCGTCGCCCAGCTCGACTTCGGCCGCGACCCAATCGCCACTGCTCAGGACAAATCCCATCTCCTGGACCCCGCTCTCAGCACACGTGCCAAAGGTATCTGCTGCTGTGGTACTGCCCCACAAGAGATCGACCTTCAATACACCGAGCTGTTCGGTTTCCTCTTGCTCCAGAATGGTCCATCCAATGAAGTTGTCCTCGGTCGCGGACAGATCGCCGGGTTTATCGCTGTCAACCATGCCAGCCGTATCCCAGTAGAGCAGCACATCAGCTGTCTCGGTCTCGCCTACTAGCTCAGTGCCATAGAAGCCGAGGTAAAACTGATAGGAGCCCGCCACCAGGAAATTGTCGATGAACAAGCCCGAATAAATCCCCCACTCCTCTGGGTCGCCCACGTGGTCCATTTCATTGCAGGGCAGTTGGGTAGCGGTGGCATCAGTCCACCACTGCTCATTCTCTGGATTCCAGACCCACAGGGTGACGTAATCGATGCCAAAATCAGCGCAGGAGATGCCCCCTTCTGCTTCGGTGAACGCATCTGACACCGCTTCGACCACGGTGGGCAAGTCTGCTGGTTCGGCATCGGCGATCAATTGCTCCCAGTTAGGATCGGTTGCCACGCGCCATTGCCAGGCGATATTGGCATCTGCCTCGGTTACTGGATCCCAGAACTCCACCGGAAAATCGATGATGCCGAGATCGTTGCTCATCTGACCCGACTGAAAATCGTACTCAAACGGAGCGGTTTGTGACAACACCACATTATCTACGGTCACGAGCGAAGCGACCACAGTCCCAGTGCCAGTAGCGATGTCCCAGCCGTCGGTCTCTCCTGCCATGCCAGAGCAGAGCCAATAGAAATTTTCGTGGACCACGCCATCTGCATCGGTGATGCGAACATGGGTGTAGTCGGCCCCTGCATCCTCGCAGGTGATGGTTTGATTGGTCTCTGCATCTGTAACGGTCCAGGACCAACTAAATCCCGCCGAGATATCCACGCCCCCGTCGATAGTGCCATCCCCCACCTTCACATCACAGCCACTCCACAGCAGTGCGGCAACAACCAGCCCGAGTGTTGATAATCCGAATCGCATTGTTATGCCTCCATTGATTGTGTTTTCTAAACCGTCACCTCGTATTTTAAGACCCTTCAACCATAGTGTAAATTCAATGAAAGACAATACATTAACATTGGCAACAAACGCGAAGAACTGACCGAATCGGCGATCTGCCTACCGCCGCCGCCATTTCCAACGGCTCGCCGCCGCCCATCATGGGGAATAAATAAAAAAATAAAGTATTTTCGATGTATTACATATCGGCACGGCCCTTGCTGTAAAGATCCCGGCATGTGCGGAAAGATGACCATCGAAGTTAGGAAAGGGGCCGAAGTCATCGGACAATACGGATTTGATCGGGATAAGGAAATCATCATCGGCCGTGGAAAAAAAGCAGATATTGTCCTGCCTGCATTGGATGTATCCAGACGGCACGCTCGGATAGTGCCTGGCGACAATTGTTTTGAGCTTGAGGATTTGTCGCGCAACGGCATTGGGTTCGGTCACCATCGGGTTATTGACAAGGCGACGTTGCCCTGGGCGAGCAGCATCGAGATAGGTCCGTACACAGTGATCCTGGGACAGGTTGATATTGCACCTGAAGGTAATACCAGTGCCCTGGGGTTACAAATCCTCAACCGCCTGATCGAGCACGTGGATCTCTCTTCCATCGATCGGCAAAGCAGTGCCCTGCGACCCCGGGTCGAGGCTGCCCTGGAGCGCATTGCAAGCGAAGCAGGGGTATCGGATCCATCGGAGATGGAGCGGCTCGTGAAAGAGCTGGCAGACGAGGCCCTTGGGCTCGGACCGTTGGAGCCACTGCTGGCCGATCCAAGCGTCACCGAGATCATGGTTGTGGACCGGCATACGATTTTTGTTGAGCGCGCGGGTCGGTTGGAACGAACCAGGTGCTGTTTCACATCTGAAAAGGCCATTCGCACGGCGATCGACCGCATCCTTGCCCCATTGGGACGACGCATTGATGAATCCTCTCCCATGGTGGACGCCCGCCTTGCTGACGGGTCTCGTGTCAACGCGGTCATTCCGCCGCTGGCCCTGCGCGGTGCTTGTGTTACGATTCGCAAGTTTCCCCCCAATAGCCTGAGCATCGAAGATCTCATCGCGTTCGGCAGTCTCACACGACCCATGGCCGATCTCCTCATACACGCGGTCCAGTCCCGGGCCAACATCGTTATTTCCGGGGGCACGGGGTCGGGAAAAACAACCCTGCTCAATGTGCTGTCTCAAGCCATTCCCAGGGGCGAACGCATTGTAACGATTGAGGATGCAGCCGAGCTCAGGTTGCCCCAACCCCACGTCGTGCCCCTTGAAAGCCGCCCGCCAAATCCAGAAGGCAGGGGTGAGGTGACCATTCGGGATTTGGTACGAAACGCCCTGAGAATGCGTCCGGATCGCATCGTCGTCGGTGAATGCCGGGGCGGTGAGGCCCTGGACATGCTGCAAGCCATGAACACTGGTCACGACGGGTCCCTGACCACCACCCACGCCAACTCACCCATCGAAGCCATATCGAGACTCGAGACCCTCTGCCTGATGGCGGGATTAGATCTTCCTTCGCGGGCCATTCGCGAGCAAATCTCACAGGCCGTCGACCTCATCGTGCAGCAAACCCGGTTTGCCGATGGGGCACGACGGATAACTGCCATTGCTGAAGTATCTGGCATAGAAGACGGCCAGGTGCGGTTGAACGACATCTTCTGCTACACCAATCCTCGAACCCAATCAAATCAGGGCAAATTTCTCGCTACCGGATGGTTGCCCACCTGCCTGGGAGAGGCTTCCGATACCCTTGCGATCATCGCCGAGGAGGTGGCCTGATGTGGCTTACGATGGCCGGCTATCTGGTGCCAATCGCCATTGGGGTGAGTGCCTCGGTTGCGGTCATTGCCCTTGCCGATTTAAAGCGGTTGCAGGCGATCTTTTTTTTGAACTATCAATCCTGGTGGCAGGACCGAGTGGAACGTGCGCGAGTAAATCCCAAGCTATCGGTCGTGCCGGCAGTGCAGGGGATCGCTGTGGCCTCCCTGCTCCTTGTTTGCCTGGTATTCAACGCGCCGGTGATCTTAATGCCCGCATTGCTCATCGGCATTACCCCGCCGTGGCTGCTCGTGCGTTTTGATCGGTCTAGAACCATGGCTTTGGAAAATGGACTCGACGCGTTCTTAACAGCGCTCGCAGATGCGCTAACCGCGGTGCCAAATCTAGCCGAAGCGCTGCAAGGGTTATGCGAGCATATGGCGCAGCCGATAAAAGATGAGGTTGTGGCGACGCTGGCCGAAGTGCGGCTCGGACGGTCCATCGACGACGCGCTTACCAACATGGCCCAGCGCCTGGCATTGCCTGGATTTGACGCGGCTGTGGGCGCAGCGCTATTGGGAAAACGCACTGGCGGCGATCTACCTACCATACTGCGCCGCATTGCGTTCACTGCCAGGGAAATGTCCAGACTCGAAGGTGTGATCAAGTCTAAGACAGCTGAAGGTCGTGGCCAGGCATGGGTCATGGGGGTGATGCCGCTGGCGTTGATATTGATGCTCGAGCTTATCAACCCGGAATGGCTCGCTCCGATGTGGTCGGATCCGATCGGGTGGATACTCATCGGGAGTGCGGCAGTGCTCGAATTTGCCGCCGTGGCCCTGATACGAAAGATTATGGCGGTGGATATATGATGGGCGCTCCGTTTACCATGCTGTGTTCAGCGCTTGCAGGGGTCACAATGGCAGTGGTCATTTACTGGCTTTGGCCCTCAGTAGTCCCACCGCCCCCAGGAGCGGGGGAGCGCGGTCTACAGCGAACCGAGGCCCTGAAAAAGAGCGGCCTATTCCGAGTCATCGAACCGCTGATACGCGTCCTTTCCACCCACATGAGCAGACTGCCCCTCGACCGGCTTCGCCGAAGATCAGAGGCGCGCCTGATCCGAGCAGGGCGCCCTCTCGGGTTCGATGCCGATGATCTGTTCGCGGCCGCCCTGGTCAGTGCGACTGTCGGAGCCATTGGCTGTGGGCTGATGTGTGCAGTGCTCGGCAGGGGATGGGGTGCGGGCGTGGTGGTTGGATGGTTTGTCGGGTTGATGTACCCCTCTTTCAAAGTAGATGGACTTGGCCGTCGGCGCCGCATTGCCATATGTCGCGGCCTACCCCACGCGATAGATTTGGCCGCTCTCTCTTTAGAAGCTGGTCTGGATTTCCCAGGTGCCGTAGCGCAAGTCATCGCGCAACTCACCCCTGATAACCCGGTGCGGTTTGAATTCCAGCACCTGTTGCAAAAGCTGTCCCTGGGATGGTCCAGGCAAGACGCGCTCGAAGCGCTGGCCATTCGGACACCAGCACCTCAAGTGCGCCAGTTCACAAACGCGGTGCGACAAGCGGAAAAGAGCGGCACCCCGCTCGCCCAGGTGCTCACCACCCAGGCCGACATCATGAGAATCGAGCGATCCCAATCCGCGGAACAGGCTGCCGCGCGGGCGGGTCTTCTCATTCTCGGTCCCCTCATGCTCATCTTTTGCTGCGTGTTTATCATTCTGCTCGGGCCGTTCGTCATCAAGTTTGTTCGAGGTGACCTCTTCTAAGGTTAGTGTTAATTGTAAATCACATTGACAATTAACACCGAATAGTTGACGCCGCAGGCAGGGGGTGTTTCCCTACCGTTTGGGAGGTATGAGCAATGATAGAGGGGAATTTCATCGTTCTGGAGGGGATTGACGGTTCAGGTACGACCACGCAGGCAGCTGCACTGAAGCGCAGATTTCTCGATCAGGGGCTGCCAGCCCACGTCACTGCCGAGCCGTCGCGAGGTCCAGTTGGATCTATCATCCGCCAGATCCTCACCGGTCGACTCGTGTTTCACCACCACCAGCGGGTAACAGCGCCCAGTTGGCGGATCATGGCCCTGTTGTTCGCCGCAGACCGGCAGGACCACCTGGAGGCGGAAATAAGCCCGAACTTGAGGGACGGGGTAAACGTGATTTGCGATCGCTATGTCTTCTCCTCCATTGCCTATCAAAGTGTTTCCTCTGAGGACCCAGATGCTGTCGACTGGATCCGCACCCTCAACCGCTACGTCCGAACACCAGACCTGATATTGTATCTCCGCCTGCCACCGGAAGAGGCCATTCGAAGGTGCCGGGAGCGGGATCAGGGTCTGGAACTTTTTGACGAGCCGGAATTTCAAAAAAAGCTCGCTGTTGCTTACGATACCATTCACAACCTGCAACGGGATACGAACGTGGTAACCATCGACGCGGCCGCCCCCATCGACGCGGTGACTGATGCGTGTTGGTCCCATGTGGTCAGTCTCCGATCCGATGGAGGCGTTGCGTGAATCAGCGCCACCTGTTGCTGCCGATCCTAGGCGCGATGATTTCTAGCTGTGGGTCATCTACCCCGCCGCCTGCCGAAGTGACTGCAGCGCCTGCAACTGTCACATCCTCACCCGCATCGATGCCGCTGGAAAAGGAAATTGTCGAGGATGCTGGCTTGCCCAACGTCATCTTGCGGACAGACTTGCACGCCGTGCTCGCAGCTGGACCTGCGGCAATCCTCTCAAAGGTCGAGACAGCGCCCGTATTTAAAGACGGCCGGTTTCTTGGATTTCGGATCGTCGCGCTTAGCAAACCTCCGTCCCCGGTGATCGATCTTCGCGTCGAGGACGTTATCCTCTCGGTGAACGGCAAGAGCGTCGAGCGGCCTGAGGGGTTCTACGAAATCATAGAAACATTGAAAACAGCGGATGAGATCCGCTTTTCAGTGGTTCGTGAAGGTGTGGCGCAGACCCTCGTCTACCCCATTGGAGACTGAATCAGGACGAGGAGCTCCTGAATGTATCGAATATCTCCTTGGGCCCATCAGCCTCAAACGCCTCTCTCATCCCGGCAAGTCCTGCTGAGAGTAGTTTCCACGCCCAAGACTTTGTGACACCCATGGATTTGGCAATATCGTTCAAGTCCATATCTGCAAAATAGTATTGATGCACCACATTGCGCTGTTTGGGCGGCAGAGATTCGAGGACGGTCGTTATTCGGGCGGTCAGCTCCTTTTTCTCCAGTACCGTGTCTGCTTCTGCCGGGACAGTTGCAGGGGCGCGATCATCCTCGGCAGCGTAGGAGGTGACATAGGCTGTGGCCAACTCCTTGAGGGTGTCGGCCAATCGATGGACCGCTTCGACCTTATCGCGGGGTGGCGGCGTGTTGCCATATGCGTGGAGCATCTCCTGGCTGCGGCGGTAGAAGTTTATTTTTCGCCTGAGGCGCCTGGGAAACCAATCCATCCCGGCCAGTCCGTCGTATATAGCGCCGCGGACCCGCAGTTCGGCATAGGTCTTGAACGATATATTCCTGGATGGATCAAACCGTTCCAGGGCGTGTGCCAACCCCTCCATTGCAAAAGAGCGCAACTCAGACGGGTCCAGTTGGGGTGAGGCGCCCAGTTTGCTGCGCTCCCTGCTGACGATGCGTTCGATAAGCGGCAGGTATTCCCGTGCCAGAGCGTCCTTTGCAGATTGTTCCACTGGGGCCATCATATCACGATCAAACAGCAGCGCAATCAGCCCGAACAGGAGGGCCGCGGGGAGGGACACCTGAAAACCAGGCATTTATTCAGGCTTGCCGATGCGCTGGTATTTGTGCAGAATTTGACTGCCTATTTAATGAAATATACTTCATGAGAGATAGGGAGGACCCCCACATGCACCTCAAGGACTATATCTCCGAGGATTTAATCTTTATTATCCCTGGGCCGAAAAACAAATTGGACTTTCTCGAAACACTGGTGGCTCGCGTCAAGGATCGATTTCCACGGATTGACGAAAGGGCCCTGTTCGATCGGCTCATTAAAAGAGAGGAGGAGGTATCAACCGGGATTGGACACGGTGTGGCCATTCCCCATGCAACAGTGGAGGGGCTCCAAAAGTCCCACTGCGTTATCGCTAAAGTATTGGGTGGTGTGGATTTCGATGCCCTGGACGGGGCATTGGTGCATACGATTTTCTTGTTGATCAGTCCCCCTGAACCTGGGGGTGTTCACCTGCGACTGCTCGCGAGGATCGCCCGGTTCGTTATGAGCCCCACCTTTATCCAGCGCATGGCAAGCGCTCAAGATACAGCTGAGATTTACGCATCCCTGGTTGAGGAGGATTCGAGACATGTCTGAGCGCGGTCCATCATCGGAGCTCCTTTTCTGTATCGTCAAAGACCACCACCAGGTCGAAGAAATCCTTACCGGCTTTTTGGAGCTGGGTATCCGGGGTGCCACGGTCATCGACGGCCGTGGTATGGGACAGATTCTGAGCATGGACGTACCAATTTTTGCCGGCTTTAAAAACCTCTTTCCAGGGGGCAGCAGCGGGACGTATGTTATCTTGTCCGCAGTGGCCTCAGATCTGATTGGGAGGGCTGTTGAGCTCGCAAATGAGGTGTGCGGCAGCCTTTCTAAAGCAGGTGCGGGGGTTCTCTTTACAGTGCCGGTCAGCCGGGCTGTGGGGCTGGCTGAGGAAATTCGGTGAAGAGTATTATCGGGGCTGCGATCGTCGTGCTCGTCGCCCTGATGGGGTCCCGTCGAACGTTTACCCGCATCAAGATTCCCTTGGCAGCTCGGCACATCTATCTCACTGGCACGGAGTACATCTTTGTGGGTCTGGCCCTCGGCAGTCAGCTGCTTGGCGCGTTGGACACGCCGACCATCCTGGGCCTCAATCCCCTGTTGCACCTCGCCCTGGGTTGGATCGGGCTCATGTTCGGCATTCAGCTCGACATACCTGAGATACGGCGATTTCCAAGGCAATACTTCATGCTCGCCGGTGTGCAGGCCCTATCGACTGTGATCATCTGCTTTGTTCCCCTGCTCGTTATTTTAAGCGCCGCAGGGGTGACCACTGACCAGCTGGCATTTGCCGGCGCGCTGGCCCTTGGGGCCATGGCCGTGCCCACGGGTCAGTCCTCTTTGGCCCTGGTTCACAGGGCGCTCAAGCTCAAGCGCAATAAGTTGACCGAGATCTTGAGCTATTCAGCGGGCATCGACGCAGCATTAGGCCTGGCAGTCTTTGGGTTTGTGTTTTGCTATTTGAGGACCAGCGCGGTTCCTGGATCACCGTGGCTCATCAGCACGATGTATTTCTTTGTTTCCATTGGCGCTGGTGTGATCATGGGCATCATGCTGCATTTGCTCACCCGCATTCGCTGCAGCCAGGAAGAGCTGCTGCTCTTCACCATCGGCACAGTCGTCTTTAGCGCGGGTGTGGCCACATCCCTCGGCATTTCACCCCTGTTTATTACAGCAGTTGGCGGCGCCGTATTGGCCAATGTTCGGGGCGCCAAAACGCGCGTGTTGCGCGTTCTGACCAGCCTGGAAAAGCCGTTTTATATCGTGGTGTTAATCATCGGCGGTGCCAGTGTCGAGCTCCCTGCAACCACACTGATCCCCATTGCCCTTGCGGTCGCCTACATCGGTCTTCGAACCGCTGGCAAGCTCACCGGCGGTGCGATCTCCCATTTGATGTTGCGACAGCCCATTGCGTTGCCAGCCACCGTGGGCCTGGGACTCATCTCACAAGGGGGCATCCCCGCTGCCATGGCCGTTAGCTTTCATCAATCATTTCAGAGTGATATCAGCAGTACATGCCTGATCATAGTCCTCGTCGCGATCGTCGTGAACGAACTCATTAGCCCAGCCCTGGCCGAGGCTGTGATTCAAAAGGCCACCTAGCCATGGAGCGCACATTTGCACTTTTGGCACTCATTTTCAGCATGTACCTGCTGGCGGTGCTCGTGCCTTCACCCCTGGTGGTGCCAGAGGCGAGCGCCACGCTGTCGTTTGGGTTTCTCATTTTGTCGGCGTATCTGATCGCCGCGGCATTGAGCCGTGTGGGTCTTCCAAAGATCACGGGGTACATCCTATCGGGTATGCTCTTTGGCCCATCGATCATCGGCTTTTTAACACCCAAAGACATCGGGGATCTCAAACTGGTGGACGATCTTGCGCTTACATTTATCGCATTTGCCGCTGGCGGTGAGTTGCGGCTCGCCACCTTGAGGGAGCGCCGCAAGAGTATCCTGCTCATCTTGGTCTGCCAAATCACCATCGTTTTTATCGGGATTTTCGGCACTATCCTGGCCTTGCAATCCACCAGTGGGTTGACCGTCCACCGATCGACGGTAGAAGTGCTTGCTATTGCGGGTATTTGCGGTGTTATTGCCATAGCCAGATCCCCGTCGTCTGCCATTGCGGTGATTGGGGAGACAAAATCCCACGGACCGTTCACGGAAATGATCCTGGGCGTGACCGTTGCCGCAGATGTGCTGACGATTTTCCTGTTCGCAGTTGTGTTGTCGCTCAGTGAGCTTCTCGTTTGTGCGGGGCAGTCGTTTAATTTCGTCTTTCTGCTGGGGATTGGATCGCAAGTTGCGGCCTCAGTGATTATCGGGCTCTTGCTCGGTCGGGGTATTGTTCTTTACTTGGAAAAGGTGGGTAAGGAGCTCCCCATTTTCATCCTCGGCGTAGCATTGCTCGTGGCCAAGCTATCCCACGCGTTTGGTGCGTTTCTCGATCGCGAGTTTAACTTGCAGTTCCATCTGGAGCCGATGCTCATCTGCCTTGTGGCAGGGTTTTTTATCCAAAATTTTTCCCAGTTCGGCGGTCGGTTTCTGCGGGTTATCGAGCGCAGTGCCTTGCCGGTGTATGCGATCTTTTTTGCCCTCAGCGGGGCCTCGCTCACCTTGGGCGCACTAAAAACCACCTGGCACATGGCAATTATCCTGGTGATCGCACGCCTTGCATTTCTCTACGCAGGCACCTATTTGGGCGCCCGGCTGAGCTCGGATCCACCGCGATTTAAATTGGCCAGCGGGGTTGGATTCATCACCCAGGCCGGGGTCAGCTTGGGCCTTATTAAGGTGGTCGGCGATCGCCTGCCTGGATTTGGCCTTCCCTTGGCCACACTCCTCGTGGCCACCATCGCCATCAATCAACTCATCGGCCCAGTCGCCCTCAAGCAGGCCCTCACTTATGTGGGTGAGACCAGGGCTGCCCGCTTGAACCGATAGGCGCTTAGCAGCCAATGATTGACTCCTACGCCCGAGTGACTACATTGGGCTCGTAAAAGAGGTGCCGTGATGATGATGTTTGATCCCATGTATTTTGTAATCCTCGCACCCGGCTTTATTCTGGCTGGTTGGGCTGCCATAAAAGTAAAGGGGAATTTTGCCCGTTACAGTAAGGTCCGGGCGTCCCGAGGCATGACAGGTGCACAAGTGGCCCGGGAGATTTTGCGCAGGAACAATATCAACGATGTGGACGTGGTGGAAACCGGGGGCGCCTTGTCCGATCACTACGATCCGAGGACGCGAACGGTTCGCTTGTCGCCGGATGTGTATCAGCTGCCGTCTGTCGCATCCATTGCAGTGGCTGCCCACGAGGTGGGTCACGCCATTCAGCACGCCAAGGATTACGCGCCCTTGGCCCTGCGCTCTGCAGCTGTGCCGATCGCCCGGATCGGTTCCTACGCCCCCTGGATCATCATGATCGGGGGATTCCTGCTCCAAATGACCGGCATGGTTTACCTCGGGGTCATTCTCTTTACCGGAACGGTTGCTTTTCAGCTCATCACCCTGCCGGTTGAGTTTGACGCGTCCGCCCGTGCCAAGCACGAACTCGAGCACCTTGGATTAGCAACTGCTTCAGATAGTGTCGGTGTTAAAAAAGTGCTTTCCGCAGCAGCCATGACATATGTTGCAGGTGCACTTACGGCCATACTCACCCTGCTCTATTATCTCTTGCGGTTGGGCATCATCGGCGGCAGCAGTGACGACTAGGACCCATTGGATCACCTTATTGAAAGCCTGCGCAATCGGGTTGAAAAAAATCTGAGACGCCTCGCACCCTGGGCCAGGCAGGCGGGAATCGGCTGTTATCGCATCTACGACAGGGATATGCCAGAATTGCCCCTGGCAATCGACCTCTATGAAAAATCCCTCCACATTGCCGTGTATCACCGGGCCGGTGCGCCCGATGTCATCGATCAGGTCGAGGCGCTCATCCATCCCATTGCCGCGATGCTAGACATTCCAAGGGATCAGGTGGCCATAAAGATCAGACAGCGCCAAAAAGGCGGCGCGCAATATGAAAAACTGAGCAGCAAGGGCATGCGGCGGGTTGTGCGGGAGCATCGCTATAAATTCATTGTGAATTTATCTGATTATCTGGATACCGGTTTGTTTTTAGACCACAGAAGGACCCGCAAGCGCGTCGGCGATGCAGCACAGGGCAGCCACTTTCTCAATTTATTTGCATACACGGGGGCATTTTCTGTCTACGCTGCAGGCGGTGGTGCTGCAACGACCACTTCCGTTGATCTATCGCCCTCGTATTTGAGGTGGGCAGCGGAAAACATGGCCCTAAATGGCTTCAATGGACGGGAGCATCGGTTTATCTGCGCGGATGTATTTGGGTTTCTCACTGCGCGCACCGGTCACCGATCCAAGTACGACCTGGTCGTTGTCGATGCCCCGACCGTGTCACGCAGCAAAAAAATGCGCGCTAAATTCGAAATTCAACGGGATCACGCAGCACTGCTCAATAAAACCATCTCGCTTTGCCGAAATGGGGCAGTGATCTATTTTTCGACCAATTACAGAAAGTTTAAACTCTTGGGCGAGCAAATCCACGGTGTTGTGGTAGAAGACATCTCCCCCAAGACACTTCCTTATGACTTTCGCGATAACAAGGTCCACCACTGCTATCGAATTATTAAATGTTGAGACGTCCTATTTCTTATCTAAAATAGACGATACCCGCTGCCGTATTTTCTTCACACCCTCTGATGGAATAAAATCGACAGATTCCGTCCCCACGTCATTGTCCCCGAAAGCGACGACTGGCATTTCTTCTTTAAGCGCTTTGAGTCGCTTAATGACATGTAGAAAATCCATTCCTAAGTCAGTATTAACAAGGAACAGATCGGGTTGTTGACCGCCAATGGCCAATAGCGCATCCACACTATCGGAATACGCATCAACCTCGTACTCCCGGGATAGGGACCGCTTGAGCGGTTGCAATACCGTATCCTCGGCAAGAATCGCAATACGCCGTTTGGACGGAGCCAACCCCTCGGGAATGGGGTAACTGTAACGGGACAGAAAATCGAGTATGTCCTTACGCTTGAAACGCAAATGTCCCCCCGGGGTCTTAAAGGAGTCTATGACACCTCGACCCACCCAGTTGTGAATTGTTTTGAGATCTACTGAGCAGATTCTCGCCACTTTTGAAGCGGTAAAGAGATCGTCAGCATGCATCGTGAATACCTCCGCAACGTGATACAAGTTTTGGATTTAGTGGTTAGTAACAACATGAATTAACGAATGTCAAAATAAAAAAACCCTTTTTATGTAAAAAAAAACATCGGGACACGCTGTAATGTCATAATGGATAGGTAACTATTTGATAATTTATACGCTTATAATTTTACTAAACGGGCAGCTTTTGCATAATTACATTAGCAATAATTTCAGATAATGACAATTTGCTATACAAGCTGTTCACTTCTTTGCTGTGTGCTTTTCCGAATTGTCCTATTTTCTTTTATCCATATTGCATAGCCAGTAATATTCTAACAAAGACTCTTTTCACTTATAAATGCCTTTGCTAGCTCTCGTATCGCATCTCACATTTTCTCAACTTGACGCGATTCCCAATTTTCCCGTAGAGTTTACTCATTCAACGACAGAGGGGGTTCTGATGGCACAGATGCGAAATCGATTGAAGTATGTCAGCACCAACGTCTGGAATATCTCCAAAGAGGATGCTCAGACCGGCAATTTTTCTTTTCCCGAAGCAGACTTCGAATATATTAGGCATCGCAAAAACGTTGGCATCGCCTTCTCAGGCGGGGGGACGCGCTCTGCTTCGGCCACAATGGGCCAGTTGCGGGCGCTCAAGCAACTGGGATTACTCGAAAAGACCAAATATATATCGTGTGTGTCCGGTGGATCCTGGGCTGCCATCCCATTTTCATTCCTCCTCAACGATATTGCTGATGATTTATTCCTAGGCGATGCATTGGCTCCTGAGGAAATTACGTTTGAGCACCTCGATCATGCCCCGCGAAAGAGTTTGGCATACGCGGTCTCCCATTCATCGATAGTGGATGATTTTATCAAAGCAGCCATACAGGGCGCTGGGGACGAGACCTACTCTCGGGCAATTGGGGATATTTTCCTCGCACCCTTTCAACTCAATGGGTTAAAGCGCTTTTTCACCTGTGACAGGGATACTGTGGGGTCGATTATCGATCGCAATCCCAAGATGAGACCGAGTGATTTCTACTATCTAAACACCGATCGGCACCGCCCGTTCGTCATTGCCGGCGGCACCATCTTGCGATCGGAAAACAAAGATAAAGACAAGCAGCGCATCCACTTTGAGTTCACGCCCCTTTACGTGGGCGCATCTGGGTTTCACGAGGGGGCAGGATCCCGTGGCCGGGACATCGGGGGTGGTTTTGTCGAGCCATTTGGCTTTGATTCGGATGCGCCAGAGCCAGACGACATTCACGGCACCGTGGCTGAGGTGCGGCTGGGAAAATCGCGCCATCGGCTGACCCTGTCCGATGTGGTGGGCACCAGTGGTGCAGCGCCTGCAGAGGTCCTAGACAAGCTGCACCTCGACTTTTTGGGCTTTCCAGAATTTAAATATTGGGCGCCGGCTTGTATCAGTCCAGATGCGGGCGAGCATGCAAAGGCAAAGGAGTACGAGTTCGGCGACGGCGGTATTCTGGAAAACCTCGGCGTCATGCCCTTGCTTCGCAGGCGCGTGGATAAGATGATCGTCTTCGTCAATACCCAGCACGACATACAGGGTGGTACCCATATCTCCGATAGCATCCCGCCCCTATTTGGAAAGGCAGGAACCTTCACCTACAATCACGTGTTTGAGGATACGGGTGGCAAGTATCAAAAGCTCGTAGAGGGCCTCATCGCAAAGAAAAACGCCGGCAAACCAGCGGTTTTCCAGGATACCTATACCGTGCGGGCCAACCCCAACTTCGGCATTGCCGGTGGTCGGTCCGTGACCGTGATCTGGGTGTACAATGAGCAGGTAGCTGACTTTGAGCAACGCCTGCCCCAAAGCATTGAAAATGCCATCCACGACGGAAAATTCGGCAACTTCCCCCACTACAAAACTTTTTTTGAGAATTTCCCCTTCATTATCGATCTGAGCGCCCGTCAGGTAAACCTCCTGGGACACCTCTCCTACTTCAACATATGGTCCAATCAAAACCAGTTTACCGAGTTTTATGAATAAATTTTCGTCGTCCCCGCGAAGGCGGGGACCTATGTAAAATATTGTATTTATTTAATATTATAGATTCCCGCCTGCGCGGGAATGACGTTCTTGGATGAATTACGGGACAGAACCAAAATGGGGTGCAGCTATCCTCTTATTTCAACCGTCTTGGAATTGACGCCCTTTGACAGGGGTTGCTGATGCGAACACGACCTCGATATGGTCCAGGGGCCGCCCAAGTCCTGTCCAGCTTGAGAAACAGTCATCAGGATCGGCCAAAAAAATAAATAACCCATTGTTTTTATTAATCTATTTTCCTATTGATGCGCAATGATAGTGCCACTGTAAAAAAGGCCTACCTGCCAGGTGCAAACCAATACCAGGTCTCGATTGACCCGGGCCCTGCTGGGCATTGCCGGCAAATTTGAGGAAAAACTGCATTTTTTGCACCGCTGGCATCGATTATCTCGAGTCATGGGATTGACGAATTTAATCTAAGCATATTGAATTTAAGGGGTTTTTCATTGGCACTGTTCTTGCTTAAAATAGTTTCGGCCGATGCTGTGGCCGTAGCAAAAACAGGGGGTAAGCATGCAGCAAATGACAGAAAACAAACCGATGTGGGACGTTGAACAGCCAACTGCCAAAACATTCTTTGATGGAAGAATTAGATCGAATATCGAAATGACCCAAGGCATAAAACATCAGCTGGAAAAACTCGCCAGAGAAAATGCAATGCTACGGTCGGAAAACATGGACTTGCGCCAGCGGAATTCAGATCTTGGAGAGCGGGTTCAAATGGCGTATCGAGATGATTTGACCGGCCTGCCCAATCGCCGGTTCCTCGATAGGAGAATGAGAGATACCTGCAAAAAAAAGAGCCCTGTAGGGGGTGCGGTTTACTCCATGTTGTTTATCGACATCGACGATTTTAAAAAGATTAACGATACATACGGCCACATGACCGGTGATGAAATTCTGAAATGGGTTGCGAGATTTTTGGTCTACAACACGCGTTCCCAGGACATTTGCTGTCGCCTGGCAGGGGACGAATTCATTGTCATCTTACCTGATACCACAGCTGCTTATGCAAACATGCTCATCGATCGGTTGAGGCGTCGCTTGGAAGACGCGAACTGCTTTTTGGAAATACCGGTGCAATTGAGTTTTGGATCAGCCTCGTGTCCTGAGGACGGCACAACAGTTGAGTCGCTTTTCAGCCGGGCAGACGCTGAGATGTACCGCGACAAGAAGAAACCCGCCAAAAAGACCCGGGCCATGCCCCCTGTCAGTGCTTTGTTACACCCGTCATCAAACGGGGATTCAGCGTTTGTTTGATACACAGGCGGGCAATCCATCAGATATTCATTTTCGCGACACCCTCTGATGCAACAAATGCCGCCACTTCATCCGGAGACTGGAAAATGAAATCCGGTTTTGCTGCTGTGATTTCGTCATGGGTGCCATAGCCGTAGGTAACGGCTGCGGTCAACATGCCGTGTTTCTTTCCCCCGACAATATCGTAAGACCGATCTCCGACAATGAGGGTTTGCTCGGAGACCAAGTGCTCGGATTTGATAATATGATCAAGTAGGTCTTCCTTTTCAGACAGACGGCCGTCGAGGTGACTCCCGTAAATCCCGTGGAAGAACCTGGAGAGATCAAAGTGGTTGAGAATCTGTTCGGCATATACCCTGGGCTTGGAAGTGGCCAAAAATACCCGAAAACCAGCCGCCTGGATCCGCTGTAGCATTGGGACGACACCCGGATAGGCAGCGTTCTCGTACATGCCGACCTCGGTAAACCGCTTTCGGTAATGCCCTAAGGCTGCATCCAAGATGCCGTCATCCGCAGTAGACAGCAGCTTGGAAAATGATCCCCTCAAGGGCGGGCCAATGCACCAGGTGAGCGCTGCTGACGTTCTGTGATCTGCCCCTAACTGATCGAGGGAAAACTGGATACAGCGGGTGATGCCATCTTTGGGATCTGTCAGTGTGCCGTCTAAATCAAAAAGTATGTTGGAGAGCATTTATTCTTGCGGTGCTTCGGGCTTTAGCTCAAAGAGTTCCTCTGTCAAATCTTCTATGGTGCGATCCTCTCTGGCGTCTGAGAGATCAGCGCTGGTGACGCGAAGCCGCTCAGACAAGACCTGCAAGAAGCTCCACAGCAGTTTGGTGGCAAGGGGGGGCTCGTTGCGGATGATCTTGAAAAAATCCTGACGAGAGATTTGGAGGAGCTGGGTTGGCTTTACTGCGGTAACGTCGGCAGAGCGCACGGCCTTGTCGATGAGGGCCATTTCTCCAAAGTGATCTCCGCTCGTCAGGGTAACGATGTCGGTATCTCCCTTGTGCACACGCACCTGGCCCGAGAGAATCAAGTAAAGCTCTTTGCCTTCCTCCCCCTCGCGAATGACCACTTCGTTGGGCTTTTTCTCTATCATTTGCGTGATGTTCATAATGCGAACGAGCTCCTTATAGTCCAAAAATTTGAACAGCGGCATCTTTCGGATCGTCTCGATCTTGAGATTCACTTCGCGTTTTAAGGCGCTCGCCTTTCCATCCGGGTCGAACATGCGCACAACGATGTTGGTGATGTTGTCCTTGCCCCCGCGATCATTGGCAATTTCGATAAAAGCTTCGGGAATTTCCCGGATATCTGTTTTATCGGTGATAACAGGTGGGATTTCATCGTTCGTCAGGTAAGTCGTCAGGCCATCAGACGCGAGGAGAAACTGGTCTCCGGGCAGGACGTCGAAATCGATGGTATCCACATCCACGCTCTCGTAAACCCCCACCGCCCGGGTCACCGCGTTTTTATACCCAGAGCTCTGCGCCTCTTCTCGGTTCATCCTGCCGCGCTTGATGAGTTCGTTGATCAGGGAGTGATCCTCGGTCAGTTGCACCACGCGGCTGCCACGCAAGAGATAGATACGGCTGTCGCCCACGTGGGCGATGAATCCCCGGTTATCGATAACCAGGAGGGCAGAGAGGGTGGTGCCCATGCCCCGCTTCTCAGGTTCTCGCTTGGCCCGGTTGTGGATCTCAGCACAGGCCTTTTGAACCGCGTGCTCGAGTAGGTTGATGACATCTGCGGACGAGGCAATCTGAGAGCCCTCCCGATAGGCTTCGATGAGGTCTTTGTTCTGATGAACCACGTCGCGCATGGCATTCACTGCAATGGCAGAGGCGATTTCCCCTGCTGCATGCCCACCCATACCATCGGCCACGACAAAGAGGTTTAAGTTCTTATCGACGAGAAAATTGTCCTCGTTGTGATCTCGCACCCGGCCCACATCAGTGGCCGCCCAAAAATGAATGCTATCCCTGCTATCCCTGACCCGGGTCTCGGCCATCTTCATCCCTCCTGCGGATATACCGACTTTATGCCCAATCTGTTAAACATTAATAACGCAATACACACCGGCCTTTGGAATAAATTTACCTCAGAAACAGTGGTTTGGCGCGTCGCTGGACTATATTTGTCTTGGAGATCCCTTGACCGTTGCCAGCATGGCCATGATCGCATTTGGATCGAACCCGGGCACGAGGCGACCGCCGATGTCGAACACCGGCACCCCGTTTGTGGGCACGCCCTGTGCCTGGCCTTTCGCTGCGAGCTCAGCTGCTGCGCGGGCGTCTTTTTCCACATCCCGCTCGACATATGGGATGTTCTGCTTGACGAACCAACGCCTCGCTTTAATGCACACTGGGCAGTGGCGGGTGGCGTACATGACGACCCGTGGTTCAGTACCAGCTGGGGGAGGCGAGATGGCCTGGGGGGGGTCGGGGTTCTTTGCCGAGTCGACAGATGCTGGGATGTGTCTCTTTTTCTCATAATCGGATCTCAACACAGCCCGGAGCGGATATGTCCCATCTGCCGCCGGCTTGGTTAGGTCTGCAAAAAAAATCCACCGGGCATCCCTGTGTTCTGGTGGAATAGATGGATCTTGAACCCGCACCTCGCGCCGCGCCTCCACAGGCACGGCCTGAACAGATGATGCCACGCTAGCTCCGCCGTCTGCAAACCAACTGAGAACCAGATCCGTGCGGGCATCGGTCACAGTGGGCATATGCTCGGGGGCAAGTGCGGCCTCTTTTTCCCTTTCACTGGCTTTGGGGGCACAGCTCCCGACAATCGAGAGACTCGCTATGAAAAGCATCCAAGGTTTCATACGCAACATAACACCAAACCGCCGCATTTTCTTCCAATCCAGGGACTTGTCAAATGGTTAAATCTCCCCCTTTTTCAAAAGGGGAATACCTAATTCGAAGGAGTAAACCACTGGCATGCCAGTGGTATGAACAATGGCTACGCCAGTGATTAGTGGGAGCAAGAGCAGGTATTCCCCCTTCGACGAAGGGGGTTAGGGGG
>JAAUYD010072118.1_pt1 | contig 60196 bp, 51 predicted proteins | sample 7278101 | NCBI WGS metagenome assembly JAAUYD01 (sample SAMN14350128, study PRJNA611818) | marine sediment metagenome | isolation source: surface marine sediment (0.6m) | place: French Polynesia: Moorea | collected 2018-08
CCGGCGGCTTCTCTCGGATAAAAGGCGGGGATCTGATCCTCCGGCTGGTACTTGACCAAAAGCACTTCTGGGAACGCCACCGGCTCTTCTGGTTCGGCACGGTGCCGCCCAAAGTCCGCGACAGGTTGGCACCCATATCCGGTGTGCATTTCATGGGGCGGGTTCCGCGGGCAGAGTTCCTCAAACACCTCGAAAGCACCGATCTCCTATTGATGCCATCCCGATTCGAGGGCTGTTCAATGGTGATGCTGGAAGCGATGAGCTTGGGTGTGGTTCCCATCACCAGCGATGGGCCCGGCGCCATGGGAGCCATCATCCGAAGCGGCCTCGACGGCTATATCTGCCCCTTGCGGCGGTGGTCCGCTGAGGCCTTCAAGTGTGTCGATTTCCTGGGACACCATCCGATCGCCTTACAGATGCTGCGGACGGAGGCACGCAAACGCTTCCGGTCCCACCTCTCCGTCTCCCGAACTGTCGACACCCTGTTGGAACTGGGCGCGGCCCCCACGGTAACCCGGGACCATCCACCCGAGCGGATACCGGTGCTCCGATGGCATCGTCCCCTCCGGCCAGATGGCCTGAAGGCGCCCTTTTTCGATCGCATTTGCTATCGACTCGGCATCCTCCGGAAAGCTGGCACCCTCGAACTGGCGACTATCCTCCCGTCAGATCTTTCCGCCGAACCGGGCACCGGTTAGCCTCCGCAACGACCGGATGCCCCCAACAAACAGTATTCCGCAAACGCGAATTAGCTGCGCCCAACGATGAAGAAACAGATTCTCATAGTCTATCCATATCTGGCCCACTACCGGGCGCCGATTTTTGATCACCTGCTCGATGCTAGACCCGGGTCCTCCTTTGAGTTCAGCGTAGCCACCGGAATCCTGTCGGAGCTTCCCGGGCTCAAGGTGATCGACGACACCAGCGCCCTATTTCAGAAGCATCGACCTCGGTGGAAGCAGGTGAAGAATATCTGGTTTCGAAAGCGACTTCTCTGGCAGGTCGGCGTGCTCAAGGAACTTTTCTTCCGGCCCTATGACGGCGTTATCTTTCTCGGCAATGTTTATTACCTCTCCACCTGGATCTCGGCGCTGGTGTGCCAATGCCTTAAACAGCCCGTCTTGATGTGGACCCATGGCATTTTGAAAAAAGAGAGCGGTCTGAAAGCCTTTGTCAGACGGCGGTTCTACAACCTCTCAAGCGGTGGCCTCCTTTTATACAACCACAGATCCAAGAATTTGATGTCAGCCGCCGGCCTTAAGCGGAAGAAGCTCACGGTGGTATACAACTCCCTCGATTACGACACCCAGAAAAGATACTTCTACCGCTACCTGAAGCGGCCACTCGGTCACCTCAAGAGCGAGTTGGGTTTGCCGTCGGACCAGTCGATCCTGATATACACCGGGCGTCTGACCCCGGAAAAACGTCTTGACACAGCCCTCGATCTCCTCTGCCGTCTGAATGCAGATCGGAAGGCTTACATTCTCCTCCTGGTCGGTGATGGACCCTACGCTGACGCCCTGCGCCGACGCGCCCGTTTTCTGAGGATCGCTGACGAGGTGCGATTTACTGGCGCCTGCTACGATGAACAGATGTTGGCGAAGTTGATCATGGCCGCCCATGTGATGCTGGTCCCCGGAGGAATCGGGTTGACGGCCATCCATTCGCTCTCCTACGGCACCCCCGTGGTCACCCACTCGCGGTTGAACGCGCACAAGCCGGAGCATGAGGTGATTCAGGACGGGATCTCGGGTAGCTTTATCGACCTCGAAGACGTCGCTACCCTCAAGCGCACGGTGGATCATTGGACCCGCCAGAAAGAGGCTCACCGCCGCCGATTGGCCATTCGGTGCCGCAAGAATATCGACACCTTCTACAACCCTTACCGTCAGAGGGCAGCCATCGAGCGTGCCTTGGAAGACGCATTTAAAGACATTTCGGCCCTTACCAATTCGGCGGTGGATACTGCGCAGCAGGGTGTGGCAAAACGGCCATGTACCGGCACCCGCTTTCGCGCAGCACCTGCCTGTCTGCCATCGGTACCCCGGGAAGCGAAGGGGTGATGAGACCCGCATCCCAGGCGGCAAGTCTGGGTCGGTTCCTCAGGACCCTGATTTACTTGAAACCGATCCAGGTGGCCTACCAACTGCGCCATCGTAGTCGATGGTTATGGGCCGGACAATGGCAGAGGTCGAGGGCGCGCCACCTGCGGCCGATGCCCGAGCCACCACCCCTGCGGCAGTTGGCACCGCGGATACCTTTTTTGGCTCGACGTTGGATCCGTCGCAGCGACATTCAGCATGGGCGGTTTCGCTTCCTCAATCAAGACCGCACCTTCGCCGGACAGATCGACTGGCGGGTTGCGGACGCAACGCGCCTGTGGCGCTATCATTTGCACTACTTCGACTACCTGTTCCCCGACCTGCCGCTGCCGTCGTCGGATGGTTTCTCACTGATGCACGCCTGGTCCCAAGCCAATCCAAAGGGGATGCCGGACGCCTGGGACGCCTTTCCCATCTCCCTGCGGACGGTCAACTGGATCAAGTTCTTTCTCATCCACCACCAGGATGGATCTGGCGCCGACAACGCACTGCTGGCATCCTTGTATCAACAGATTCGACACTTGGACCGCCATCTCGAATTTCACCTGCTGGGCAATCATCTCCTGAAGAATATCAAAGCACTCGTCATCGCCGGCCTTTTCTTCTCGGGCAAGGCGGCTGCCCGATGGCGTCGGCGCGGTTTTCGATTGCTCGAGAAGCAGGTCACGGCGCAAATCTTGGCGGATGGGGGCCACATCGAACGCAGCCCCATGTATCATGCCATGATTCTGGAGGATCTGTTAGATCTTCTCAACTTACTACCCGCTTCCGATCCGCATAGCGTTGCCCTGAGTGCACGATTGGCAGAGATCGCCCATCGGATGGTGTTCTTTCTAACCCACCTGAGCCATCCGGACGGTCAGATCGCCTTGTTCAACGATGCCGCCTTCGGCATCGAACATGCCGTCGGTAGCCTGACCGACTACTACCACCGCCTCACCAACCGGTCGGCGCCGGTAGCGCGGCAGACGCCCCTGACCGCCTTTCCCCAGAGTGGCTATTTTGTGATGGCACCTGCAGACGGATATTATCTGGTGGTTGACTGCGGGGCCATTGGTCCAGATTACTTACCTGGCCATTCCCACTGCGATACCCTGAGTTTCGAGCTCTCCATACGCCATCGGCGTGTCATCGTCGATTCAGGATGCTGCCACTACCTGGATGGGCCCATGCGACAATACAATCGAGGTAATGCCGGCCACAATACGGTCACTATCGACGGGATCAACCAGTCGGAGGTTTGGGGCGCCCATCGTTGCGCCCGCCGTGCCGCCCCCAGTTTGCACGGCTTCGGGCAGAAAGGAGCAGGCGAGCTGTACTTCTCCGGCTCTCATGATGGATACGCACGCTTGCCGGGACACCCCGTTCACCAGCGCACTATTCGCTGGCACGGGAGGCGGATCGAGATCGACGACCAGATCCACGGTAGCGGCATCCACGAGATCGCTACCGTCCTCCACCTACACCCCGATCTATATTTATCTCAGGAGGGTGCGGTCATTCGGGTGGCCGATGCGGAGGGCCCCCTGATGAGCATCCGCGCCCGGGACAGGCTCCCGCTCGAGATCGATGCGGGCTGGTACTGTCCGGAATTCAATCGACGGCAACCCTGTCCCAAAATCGTTTCTGCCCGTCAGACCGTCTTGCCGATTAGCGCAGGCTGGCGAATCGATATCTGCTGCGCCTGATCTTTATCTGACAGACCCATCCCTCGCGTAAGAGAGCGCCACCAATGCATATCCTTTTTTTGTGTCACTATTTTCCGCCGGAGGTAAACGCACCGGCCTCACGGACCTATGAAAACGCCAAACGTTGGGTGCGAGCGGGGCACCAGGTCACCGTGGTGACCTGTGCGCCCAACCACCCTGCCGGAACGCTGTACCCGGGGTACACCAACCCGCTTTGGCAGTGGGAGGTGATGGACGGCATCCACGTTTTGCGCGTCTGGACCTACCTCAGCGCCAACAAGGGGGTCAAACGTCGGATCCTGAACTATCTCTCCTACTTGATCTCGGCCACCGCTCTTTCGTCTAAGGCTGGGAGGGTGGACGTGGTGGTGGCTACTTCGCCGCAGTTCTTCTGTGCGTTAGCAGGTTATCTGGTGGCCCGTCTTAAAGCCGTCCCTTGGCTACTGGAGATTCGCGATTTGTGGCCGGCCTCCATTGTGGCGGTGGGCGCACTGAACAACCGCAAACTCATTGGGCTCCTGGAAACCCTCGAAAGCTTTCTCTACCGCCACGCCGATCACATCATCGCTCTGACCTGGGCCTTCAGGCGTCATATCATTGCCCGTGGCGTCGCTGTCGCAAAGGTCTCGATGATCCCTAACGGGGCCGATCTCGATCGCTTCCCATCCAATTCTAGTGGCAGCGGTTTTCGTAAACAGATCAATGTCGGCAACAAATTCGTTGCCGCCTACATCGGTACCCACGGCATGGCCCATGGTCTGGACACAGTCCTCAAAGCGGGTCGCCGACTCCGGCATCGAAACGATATCGTTTTACTGCTAGTGGGCGACGGTGCCGAGCGGAACCGTCTGGTCCGCCAGAAGCGGGCGATGGGCCTGAACAACGTGATCCTACTACCTCAGCAGCCCAAATCCCGTATCCCTGGGATTCTCGCCGCCGCCGACGCCTGCATGGTGCTACTGCGGGACACACCGCTGTTCCGCACCGTCATTCCGTCGAAGATCTTCGAGGCCATGGCGATGCAGCGGCCCATTATTTTGGGAGTGCGGGGTGAGAGCCGGCAGATAGTCGACGGCGGGCGCTGTGGGATCTGTATCCCACCGGAGGACGCCGCCGCACTCGCCGCCGCCGTGACTTACTTGGCCGACCACCCTGTACAAGCCCGTCGCTTGGGGGAAAATGGCCGCCGTCAAGTCGTCTCAGTATACAATCGCGATCACCTCGCCGAGCGATACGGCCACTGTATCGAAGCCGTCTGGCGATCAGAGTTCACGGATCGCACCAACTACCCTGCGATGGAAGGAGACCACCCATGAAGGTGCTAATGGTGGCCGGCGCCCGTCCCAATTTCATGAAGATCGCCCCCATTTACAGGGCCGCTCAGGCTATCGCGGACTTGGATTGTCGTGTGGTGCATACCGGTCAGCATTACGACCATGCCATGTCCCAAGCCTTTTTCGAGGACCTTGATCTACCCCAGCCCGATTACGCCCTGGCCGCTGGCTCGGGGAGTCACGCAGTGCAGACAGCCAAGATCATGGTGGCTTTCGAACAGGTGTGCATGACCGAGCATCCCGACCTGGTGATGGTCGTCGGGGATGTCAACTCAACGCTTGCCTGCAGCATCGTCGCCAAGAAATTACAGATTCAGGTCGCCCATGTGGAGGCCGGTCTGCGTAGTTTTGATATCGCCATGCCCGAGGAGGTCAACCGTCTCGTGACCGATGTCATCAGCGATCTTTTTTTCGTGACCGAAGCGAGTGCGGCTGCCAATTTAATGAAGGAGGGCAAGGCGGCCGAGAGGATCCATCTTGTGGGCAATGTGATGGTTGACAACCTCTATCATCACGCCCGCTCACTGGCAGAAGAGCCCCACCTCTCCTTTCCTACCGCGGGCCTCAAGAAGGCCGCTGGTGACTATGTCTTTTTAACCCTCCATCGTCCCGCCAATGTCGATCAGCCTGATATCTTTGCGACAGTTGCTGAGGCGCTGAACACCATCGCCGAGGAGCGAGTGATTCTCTTCCCCGTACACCCCCGTACCCGCAAGATGCTACAGCAGCACGGGATCGGTTTGTCGGCGCGTATCAAACGATTGCCGCCCCTGGGATTCCGGGAAGCCCTCTTTCTGTGGCAGGACGCTGCAGTGGTGCTGACCGACAGTGGTGGGCTGCAGGAGGAGACAACTGCCTTGGGCGTACCCTGCGTCACCCTCCGGGAGAACACAGAGCGCCCCATCACCGTTTCGATGGGCACCAATGTGCTGGCGGGTACTTCCCGGCAGGGTATCATCGATTGCTATCGCCAAGCCATCGCTGATCGGCCCCGGCCCGCACGGGTACCGCCTTACTGGGACGGCTTGAGTGCCCAGCGCATCTGGCAGGTGCTGCGTCCTGGGAACCAGGAATAGATGTATCCAGGTTCGGTTCTCCCCTTATCGCCATGATCCATCTCTCCATCGCCATGACCGCCATGTTCATCACCATCGCCCTGGTGCCGATCCTGCGCAGCCTCGCCCATCAGATGGGGCTGGTGGATGTGCCGAGTGACCGCAAAGTCCATCGTACACCCATGCCCAAAGTTGGCGGCTTGGCCATGGCCATCGGCATTGGGGTGCCGGTGGGCCTCTGGGCGCCGCCGTCGACCTTTGTTGGGCCGCTTCTGGTCGGCGCCCTGATCACCGTCGCCTTCGGTTTGGTAGACGACGCACGGGAACTGGGCTACAAATCCAAACTGGCCGGGCAATTGGCCGCCGCGATAGCCCTCATCGTCCAGGGAGAACTCTATATCCTAAATCTGGGAGAACTCCTTCCCTTGGGGACGCGTCTGCCCGTGGGGCTGGCCTTCTTTCTGACCTTGATGGTGGTGATCGGGATCACCAACGCCATCAACCTGTCCGACGGCCTCGACGGCCTCGCTGCTGGCATTAGTCTCCTTATCTTCATCTGTCTCGCACTACTTGCCTTTCAGACAGGTGTCTTCGATGTGGCCACGGTGGCCTTTGCCATAGTGGGCGCTATATTTGGGTTTTTACGCTTCAATACTCACCCGGCCACAGTATTCATGGGAGATACCGGTAGCCAGTTGCTGGGGTTTCTGGCTGTCGGGCTCTCCTTAAAACTCAGCCAGGAGCAGAGTGCTCTCAGTCCCTATCTGCCCCTTCTGATTTTAGGAGTACCGATCCTCGATACTCTCTCGGTGATGATCACCCGGATGTGGCAGGGCCGGTCTCCCTTCGTGGCCGACACCAATCACCTTCACCACCGTCTGATGCGCCTTGGGTTGTTGCATAGTGAGGCAGTGTTCGCCATCTATCTACTCCAGGCTAGCCTGATCATTCTGGCCCTTTTACTACGGTTCCACTCGGACTGGATCGTGATCAGCGGCTATCTGGCATTCGCCGGGATGATTGAACTAATCCTTGCCATCTGCCGGCGGCGGGGTTGGCAGTTCAAACGGCGGGGGCCGGTGAAGCGCCTATTCAACGAACGGCTGACGCGGATACGTGACCAACGACTCCACATCATCATCCCCTTCAAAACCTTGGAGTGGGGTGCCCCGCTCTGCCTTTTGGTGCCCGCTTTTTGGGGGGGCGATGTCGCCACCATCTTTGGCGCCTGCTACTCGATTTGGGGCCTGGTGATGGCCCTCATCCTGATCTGGCCCAAGCCCCAATGGGCCATGGGATGGCTGCGTGGAATGCAGTTTTTCATCATCCCCCTCCTGCTATTAGGGGCAGAGTTCTCCACCGATATCACCGACAGTGATTATATGGCGCGTGTGTTTCAATTCGGCGTTATGCTTCTCGCCTTGCTAGTGATCGCGGTCGTGAAATACTCCCGCCGCAGAGAGGGTTTCAAACCCACCCCCATGGATTTTCTGATCATCTTCATCGCGGTGATCATACCCTCGCTGCCGTTTCCTTTAGCGGAGGGCGGGCAGGTTCTCCGCATCATCCCCCAGGTCATCGTTTTATTCTTTGCCTTCGAGGTGGTGCTGGGAGAACTGCGGGGAGATTGTCGGAAATTGTTCTGGACCTCTTGCCTGGTGGTGACTGCGGCAGGGTGGGCGACCCTTGTATGAGACAGTCAAGGCGTAATGGCACCATTGGTTTCACGATTGAAGCGGTGGTGCCATGGCGCATCCTTCGTGATTTGAGATTGAGGCCCGCCAGAAAATCGGAGCGGATCGTTTTTCCCCGGTGGAGCCCTCGACGCGCCAGGGGACGGCGGGGCCGGAGAAGGCGAAGCTAGCTGATCGGATGAACCCGTATGGGCGGTATGAAACGCGGAACGGTTACTGGCGATTGGATCCAAAATATGTCGTAGGATGATAAGGCTGCCATATACAAGCGCCCGTGCGAGCGCCGCGATGGCTGCGGATGTGGCTTTGACACGCCTTCTGTTCCCGGCCAATAGCGGTGAAATCGTAACGGAGCAGATACGGATCGACACCCTCACTGCGGGCCCACCCTTGTGTCTGCGCTACGACGATCACCTGTACATTTCCGCAGCAGTGGGCTCTACCTGCACCCGGTTTGCTGGTCGAGAGACGGGCACCATGGCCGAGCGTCATCTGGTGGTGGAAGGCCTGACATTTCAAATTGAGCTATTCGAGAATTCAACTTTCTGCCGGACCGCGGCAGAAAAAGATAGAGGTAATGAAGATCCTCGGGGAGACGGATGCGATGGACACGCAACCTCTGAGTTTGACCGATCTGATCGACATGGCGATGCGCCGCAAGTGGTATCTCCTCCTGCCAGCACTGACGGTGATGCTGCTGGTCGCTGGGGTGGCTTTGACCTTGCCGGCAGTCTACAAGTCCTCGGCAACCGTTCTGGTGGAGCGGCAAGAAATTCCTGAGGACTTCGTTGTGTCGACGGTTACCACTTACCTGGAGCAGCGGGTACAAGCGATTACCCAACGGATCCTGAGCACCCGCCATTTGATGGAGATCCGTCGACGCCTGAATCTATTTCCGGATCTTCTAAATCAGCTAAGCACTGACGAGATCGTGTCTCGGATGCGCTCACGTATCAAGGTCGAACCGATCAGTGTGGAGACCATCAATCCACGCACTGGTCGTCACATGGCGGCTACCACGGCAGTGGTCTTTTCATACGAGGGGCGGGATCCCCACCAGGTGCAAATGGTGGCAGAAACCATCGTCAGCGCCTTTCTCGAGGCCAACCTGGCGGAGCGCCAGCGTCAGACAGCCGAGGCCAGCACCTTTTTGACCACCGAAATGCGTCGGGTAAAGATCGATCTGGAAGCCGCCGAGCGCCGCCTGGCCGAGTTCAAAAAGACCCACATCACCGCATTACCGGAGATGCTGCAAGTGAACCTGCAAACGGTCAACACGATCGACCATCAGATGGCCCGTATTGCCGACCAGCTCCGCGCCCTTGAGGAACGCCAGGGCTATTTGCGGACCAAGTTGGCCAGCGTGCCCAAAACGGGGGACATGCGCCTTACCCGGCTCCAGCAGCTCGAAATGGAATTGGTGGCCCTGAAGACCAAATTCACCGATGACTACCCTGATGTAAAAAAGCTCAAGCAGGAGATCATCGAACTCAAAGGCCAGCAGCTGGCGGCGCACGGCTCCGGTAAGGGAACCGATACGGCGGCGGACAACCCGGCTCATATCGCCCTGGCAGCCCAACTCTCCAGCACAGAGGCGGAGATCGCCTCCCTCACGCGTCAACGGGACGAGATGAGCCAGCGCCTGGCGGACTACCACCGCCGGCTGGAGGAGACACCGGTGGTCGAGGAAGCATACAACGATTTGCTGATCCAGCGTAACAACACCCGCGCCAAATACGAAGACCTGATGCGCAAGGTGATGGAGGCCAACGTGGCCCACGGATTAGAGAAGGAGCAAAAGGGCGAGCGCTTCACGCTTATCGAGCCTGCCATTCTGCCCACTAAGCCCTTCAAACCCAACCGCCTGGCGATCCTGGCGATCGGCTTAGTGCTGGGACTCCTTACCGGTGTGGGCTGTGCCGCATTGCGAGAGGTCACCGACGTCTCGGTGCGCGGAGCTGAGGAACTTGTGCGTGACGGTATCCTACCGGTACTGGCCAGCATACCAGTGATCCCTTCACCTATCGACCGCCGGATCATCCACTTGCGTCGGCTGGCTACTGGCGTGGGCGCTCTCTTGATGGTGGCGGGTGGTGTGGTGGCGGTTCGCTTGGGTCCGCTGGATCCGGATTCGCTCTGGTCATCGGTGATACGCCGTCTTCTGCCCTAAGTAAGATCCCTACTGCGTTCAGCGATAACCGAGGGAAAACCTATTTCTACTTCAGCGGAGTGAAACGATGTCACTAGACATAGAAGCTGTCCTGCGAAAAGCGCGGCGAGAATACCCGGAAAAGGAGGCCTCAAATGGGGTGCCGATCAATACGCTTAACAAGGCGAAGATGTGGCAGGCACCGGTCTATTCCCAGTCGCGTGGTGTGCAGCTGGACCTCGACCTGCTGGCAGCCAATCGTTGCATTTGTGCGCTACCGGACACGCCTGAGAGCGACTATTATCGGGTATTGCGCACCCAAATACAGCAAATTGCGACGGCTAAAGGATGGAAGACCCTTATGGTGACGAGCACCCAGCCTGGTGAAGGAAAAACCCTCACCAGCATCAACCTGGCCTTTTCTTTCGCCCGTGCCTATCACCAGACAGTGCTGCTCGTGGACTGCGACTACCGGCGCCAGTGCATCCATAAATACTTGGGACTCAGTGGCGAGATGGGACTTATTGAAACTCTCCTGGACGGGGTGCCGGTGAATGAGGTCATCGTATGGCCCGGGGTGGAGAAGATGGCATTGATCTCCGGTGGCAGGACCATCTCGGACAGCGCCGAACTCCTCAGTTCACCGATGATGAAAACCCTGGTATTGGAGATGCGCAACCGCTATCTGGATCGCTTCGTCTTCTTCGATCTGCCCCCTATCCTGGGCGGTGCCGATGCCATGGCCTTCGCCAATCTGGTGGATGGGGTCGTTCTGGTGGTGGGGGCTGGCGAGGTGGCGAAAAAAGACCTCTATTCTGCTTTGTCCGCCATTCCTGAGGAGAAGTTGGTCGGGATCGTGGTCAACAAGGAAACTGGGCGCATGCCCAATTACTATACCCACCACCGCGGCGATGGACAATAGGGGCACGCTGCGAGGGGTATTTACAGCTTGACCACGCGAGCGGCCTGCCGCCCAATGTTAAGGCGTCCTTCAGCACGAAGGGCGCCTTTTTTAATTGGGTTCGCTCCTGATCGACGCGCCATTATCCTTCGGCAAGGCTCAGCCGGTGCTGGGAATACGGCGTACTTTGCTATCGAGGCTTTTGATTCGTGGGTGCGATCGCTTGGGGTGGCTTTCCTTTCTCCAGGCGGCCATCTCTCGCTCCAAGGCAGTACGCTTCTGGTGTTCCTCGGCCAGCAGGCGTTTGGTTCGATCAAGCTTCCGTTGATAGTCATCAAGCTTGGCGCTGCTTGGCGCTGAATCCGTGTCCGCCAGCTGGGCCTGGAGGGATACAAAGCTGCGTTCAAGATCCTGGATTCGCACCGTCAGCGCCTCAATCACCTCGAACGCCGTCGGGGTCTGCGCCGGAACCGAGTGCGTTTGAGCCGTGTGCAGGGTCTGGAGCCCATAGCCGCTGCGCTCTTCGACGACCTTCTTGATGATGCCGTCATCGATGATGGTGCGGTCATATCCATAGCCATAGGCCAGGGCTGCATCGCACAATTGGTTGATGGCGCGCGGAATTCCGCCGGATGCCGCGGCGATGCGCTTCAGTGCCTTGGCATCGAAAACGCCCTGGGGGCCCCCGACAGTCTGAATGCGATGTTCGATGTAAGCTTTTACCTCGTCCGCATCCAGCGGTGCCAGGTGGTAGTTCACCCCGATACGCTGGGCCAATGACATCAGTTTGGGATCTTTCAGCTTTTCCCGGAGGTCTGACTGACCGACCAAGAGTATTTGCAGACCGGTGTGTTGCTGCTCCTGAAGGTTAAACAGCATTCGGACCTCTTCGAGGACCTCAAGGGAGAGATTTTGGGCATCATCAATGATCAACAGTCCTTTTTGACCTTCGGCGGCTAAAGCGGCGAAGTGGGTGCGCAAGCGCTCCAGGCTTTGGGGCTTGCCTCCCACCGCCTCGGGGAGGTTGAATTCTTGCTGGATGAGGGCCAGCATCTCCTCGGGACTGAGGTTGGTGTTGGTGATGAGGGCCGTCTGCATTTGACGGGCATAGCGCTGACAAATGTGGCGCAGCAGTGTGGTCTTCCCCGTCCCCACATCCCCGGTGAGCAGAATGATGCTCACCTCTTCCATGAATCCGTATTCGAGATAGGTAAGGGCCCGTTTGTGGCTGGGCCCGGGATATAGGAACTGGGGATCCGGATTTAGATGAAACGGCTTGGTATCGAAGCCGTAGTATGTCGTATACATGGGTCTTCCTGTCCTCCAAGTGCGCACCGCGGGCCAAAACGTTCGGCCATTGGCACAGCTCAGAGCACTATGGATCGGGGCCTTGGCTTAAAGATGGCGGGAGGCCCAGAGTGCTGCCTGTAGACGATTGCGCACCCCGATCTTCTGGTAGATGTTGTAGACATGGGTTTTGACGGTGTGCTGGCTGATCTGCAAGGTCTTTGAGATCCCATCGTTGGAGTCACCGGTGGCAATAATACTGAGCACCTCCTGCTCGCGTTTGGTCAGGGGAACGATGCCTCGGGTGTCGTAGGCTTCGCAGGGATGGTGGTTCAGCGCGTATGCCGAGAGCACGTCTCGCCGGAACCAAACCTCCCCTCTGCAGATACCAGTGATGCCGCGCGTCAACGCCTCAATGCCCACGCTATGATAAAAAATACCCTGCCATCCTAACGCCAGCGCTCTACGCTCGAACATCACTTGATCCGCTATATCCACATTGAAAAGGGCTTCCGAGCAATCCTGACGCATCACGCGCGTGGGCAGTAAGGCATCGATCTCCTCTGCCTGCAGCCCGCGGCAATCGGTCAGAAGCAGTCGTTGGGTGACGGCGAGATCCTGCTTCCAAGGGAGTCTTTGACGACAAGGCAGGATGCGGCAGTTCATCTGGGTTTTCTCGACTATGGTTCTTTGGAGCATTTTGGTGATCATGGTCGGGCTGCTAATCAGCCAGACCATGGTTCGTCTGTGAGGATAGCGTTTAAACATGGTGCGCTTCCCTTCTCTCTATAGGGATGGTTGTCTGCGCGTTGGGGCCATCGATTAGGTCCCGTGCCGGATCAGATTCCCAAGCCCTTCCGCCTGACAATGGGCGGCGCCGATGGCGGAGGCTCAGGAGCGATATCAACACAGATTCAAGGGTCAATGGCTGTTTCAGAATGGGCGCTAACGCGCATGGGTGTCGCAAACCGCAGGGTCGGAGGGGAGCCTGGCCTAAGGCATGGGCTGTCACCTGAGCTAAAAGCACAATCTATGCCGAAATGGACACAATCGGTTGTGATTGATTTTATATATAATTTCAGAATGATAACCATATTCGTTCTGAACTGTGACGATAAATATTCGGGGCGCATGATGAAAGAGTACCATTTTTTCTCACCCACATCAGAATTGTGCCCTACACTGTTCGTATCCTAGTCGCGGTCGTATTAAGGTCGCCCTCGTCGACCTCAAATTCGAGCATCGCAAGAGGATCGCCTCTCCACTGGTTCACCATTTATCCACCTGCTCTGCAAATCAGCAACATTTCAGACGAGTTGCGGAGCGCCTGCCCGCGACCCTTTTTTGCCAACGATCTGCTGGTCACCCTGCGGCGGATGCTCGACAACGACACCCGTGCACGGGCCGAGAGGCAAGGTCGGCGGATGCGATAACCCCTTGACCGCAAGAAGGTATTCGGCAGAGAACCAGACACCTTCCCCATGGCGTGTCGACGTCGTGTCCGGCGATGGGCAGGTCGTGTACGGCACCACCAGCTATCTTGGCTTCGGGAGCGACATCTTCACCTGGAGCGCGGCCGACGGCACCGAATATATCGGCTGTTCCCTGGGTGCTTTTGAATGCTATCCTGGCGACACTTCTGCTGATGGCGCCGTCCTGGTGGGCTGGTGGAGTGAGGAAGGATACGGCCTGGACGATTCAGCCTTTCGCTGGACCGCCGAGGGGGGATTCGAAGATCTGGGCTACCTGCGGTTTGCGGAGCCGCCCGGCGAGCACGATAGTGTGGTAACGGTAGCCAACGGGGTCTCCGCAGATGGACGGGTTGTGGTCGGCGGCAGCGGGTACGGCACCTATTCACAAGCGTTTCGCTGGACAGCGAGCCTCGGCATGCAGGCGCTGCCCTCCCCGCACCGCGGGTTGAACAGTTGGGGCCGTGCGGTCTCCGCCGATGGCCGTGTCGTCGCCGGCGAGTGCGACCTGCCGACTGGCGGGCGAGAAGCGTGTCGCTGGACCCGGCTGGGTGTGGAGGGCCTCGGTGACCTGCCGGGCGGCGACGTCCACAGCATGGCACTGGCCGTTTCCGGCGACGGCGCTGTCGTTGTGGGCAGCGGCGAGACGGATGACGGTACGGAAGCCTTCATCTGGATGGACGGCAAGCTGTTCAATCTGAAGGATTATCTCGTCACACAGCTGGGCCTGTCGATTTCCGGCTGGACCTTGACCCGGGCGATGGACATCTCTCCCGATGGCACCTTTAGCGTGGGATACGGCATCAATCCAAGTGGCGATGCCGAGGCCTGGTTGGCCTATATTGGGGAGGAGCCCTATCTCTGGCCGCGGCTCTTGCCCACGCTGCGACCGGCCAAGGGCCTGCGGCTCCTGCCATAAGCCGCTTTGGTTGGACCAGGGCTGCCCTTGTCGGGGCAGCCCTTTTGATTTGAAGAGCGATGTTGGACTAGTCGCACAGCTCGAACAGCGCGGCCGCCCCCATGCCACCGCCGATGCACATGCTCTCCACCCCGTAGCGCACCCCCAGACGCTGCATATTGGCCAGCAGGGTGGCGCAGAGCTTGGCGCCGGTGCAGCCCAAAGGATGGCCCAGCGCGATGGCCCCACCGTTGACGTTGATTGTGTCCATGCGGTCCTCCAGACCCAGCTGGCGGATGCAGTAAAGGGCCTGGGAGGCGAAGGCCTCATTGATCTCCCACAGGCCGATGTCACTGGTCGTCAATCCCGCCAGATCGAGGAGCTTGGGGATGGCGTAGGCCGGACCAACCCCCATCTCGTCCGCACGGCAGCCCGTGGTGGTGTAGTATTTGAGCTTGGCGATCGGTTTGATGCCCAGTTTCTGGACCATCTTCTCGCTCATGATCACCGTGGCGGCGGCGCCGTCGGTGGTCTGGCTGCTGTTGCCTGCCGTCACCGAGCCGTTGGCCGCGAAGACGGGCCGCAGTTTGGCCAATCCCTCCGCCGTGGTGGTGGCGCGCACGCCATCATCGGTCTCCTGCAGCACGTCGATGCGGGTGTAGGTGCCGTTCTCCTGGAGCTTGTACTGGGCGGCCGGGGTGGGCACGATCTCGGTGAAGAGGCCCTCCTTCTGTGCCTTGGCGGCCTTCATCTGGCTGGCATAGGCGAAGGCGTCCTGATCCTCGCGGCTGACCTCGTAGCGGTTGGCGACGTTCTCGGCCGTGATGCCCATACTGGCATAGAGGTCGGCATGCTTCTTGGCGTGTTCGGGGTGTGGGCGGGGCACGTTGCCCCCCATGGGTACGAAGGTCATGGACTCGACCCCGCCGCCGATGGTGACCTCAGACCAGCCGGCCATGACGCGCAGGGACGCCAGGGAGATCGCCTCGAGGCCGGAGCTGCAGAAACGGTTGATGGTGGCCCCCGAAACGCTCTCGGGAAGTCCGGCGATCTGGGTGGCCAGGCGGCCGATATTGAGCCCCTGCTCGCCCTCGGGGAAGCTGCAGCCGATCATGGCGTCGTCGATGTCGGCAGGGTTCAGGCCGGGGGTTCGCTCCACGGCACTCTTGAGAATATGGGAGAGCAGGTCCTCGGGGCGGGTATCTTTGAAGGCCCCCTTGGCGCGACGGCAGCCCGGGGTCCTGACGGAAGTAACGATGTAGGCATCTCTCATGGTTGATTCCTCCTTATTGGAAGCCTAACCGGCAATCGGCGTCGGCGCCTTTGGCTAATTGCGCAGGGGTTTGCCGGTGGTCAGCATGTGCTCCACGCGGGCGACGGTCTTCTCCTCTTTCCAGAAATCGACGAAGGCTTCGCGCTCCAAATTGAGGATCACCTCCTCGTCGATGAAGCTGTTGGTGCGCACGTTGCCCCCGCTGATGACGTAGGCGATGCGGCGGGCCAGGAAGGCGTCGTATTCGCTGACGAACCCGGCCGACTGCATGTTGAAGATCTCTGCGTCCACCATGCCCTGGGCGGCCGTACCGATCACCTTGAGCTTGCGTTTGACGGGGGGCGCGTACCCCTCGTCCAGCATCTTGAGGACCTCTTTCTTGGCCTCGCCGATGAGGTAGTCGCGGTTGAAGGCGATACGGTCGCGGGGACCGAGGAAGCCATTGCTGCGCGCTTCGGCGGCCGACATGGAGATCTTGGCCATGGCGATGGCCATGAAGGTGGGCAGGAAGTATTTGGCGAGGTCCGCGTCGGTGATCTGCTCGGGGATATCGGCCGTCATCTTCTTCCACAGGTTGAGGCAGCCGCCGCCGGCGGGCAGGAGGCCAACGCCGATTTCCACCAAGCCCATGTAAAGTTCGCTGTGGGCCACCAGCTTGTCGGCGGCGCCCAGGCAGACCTCGGCACCGCCGCCCAGGGTCAGACCGAAGGGGGCCGCCACCACGGGCAGGCTGGCGTAGCGAACCTGCTGCATGCCCTCCTGGGCCATTTTTACGAAGGCCTCGATCTCGCTGTACTTGCCTGCCTTGGCCAGGCCCCCCATGAAGGCCAGGTCGCCGCCGGCGCAGAAGGCCCCCGGCATGCCGCCGGCCTGGTTGCCGATGACCAGTCCGGCCCCGTTGGCGTCCACATACGCCAGGCCGTCGCCCATGAGGTCGACAATTTCACCGTTGATGGCGTTCATCTTGCTGTGGAATTCCAGGCAGAAGACATCGTCGCCCAGATCCACCAGGGAGGCGGAGGGGCAGGTCTTGACCACCTTCCCATCGGCCTTGAGACCGGCCAGGGAGATGATGTTGGCGCTCACCTGAACCGGCTTGTAAGCCTGGCTGGCGAAGTCCCAGAAGTGGCGCAGGCCGTTCTCCAGCTTGTAGAAGCTGGCGTTGCCCAGGGACAGCATCTTCTTGACGTTTTCGGGGACGACCATCCCGTCGGCCGCCATCTTCTCTGCCACCCGGGCCACCCCCAGGGCGTCCCAGGCCTCGAAGGGCCCCATCTCGAAGTTGAAGCCCCACTTCATGGCGTTGTCGATCTCCACGATGGTGTCGGCGATTTCGGGGATGCGGTTGGCGGCGTAGATCAAGTTGCTGGCGATGGCGGCCCAGGCGTAGCGGCCGCCCTTATCGTCGGCAAAGACGATGGCCTTCATCTTGTCGGGCAGGCCCTTGGCCTTCTTGGCCGCCGCCAGGCAGGGCAGGGCAGGCTTTTCAACCTCGGCGTACGCCATGGTCGCCGGATCGACCACCTTGCGGATTTTCTTCCACTCGGGGGTTAGGTCGGTCTTGTAAAAACCGGCATTGCTCTTTTTGCCGAGAAGACCTTTTTCGATCATCTGATCAAAAAAGGCGGGCATGACGAAATCCCCACGGGCCTCGTCGTCGATCACCAGGTCGTAGGTGTTCTTGGCCACGTGCCCCAGGGTGTCCAAACCCACCAGATCGGCGGTCTTGAACATCGCGGTCTTGGGGCGGCCCATGGAAGGCCCAAAGAGGGCGTCCACTTCAGTGATGCTGAGACCGTGTTCCACCATGAGCTGCATCGCCTTGACCATCCCCTGAACGCCGATGCGGTTGCCCACGAAGTTGGGTGTGTCCTTGGCCCAGACAATACCTTTGCCCAAAATGCGTTCGCCAAAGTCGGCGGTGAATTCGAGCACCTCGGCCAGGGTTTCCTCACCGGGGATGATCTCCAGCAGTTTCATGTAGCGTACCGGGTTGAAGAAGTGGGTGCCCAGGAAGTGTTTCTTGAACGCCTCGCTCAGCCCCTCGCTCATGGCGGCCAGGGGGATGCCCGAGGTGTTGGAGCTCACGATGGCGTCGGCCTTGCGAACCGGGTCGATCCGTTTGAAGAGTTCCTGTTTGATCTGGAGGTTCTCCACCACCACTTCGATGATCCAGTCGCTGTCGGCCAATTTGTCGAAATCATCTTCCAGGTTGCCGATGGAAATAAGGTCGGCGTCCTTTTGGTGCATGAGCAGGGCCGGTTGGGACATGCGAACCGTGTCCAGCCCGGCTTTTGCGATTCGGTTGCGGGCTGCCGGATCGTCTTTTTCTTCCGGTTTCAGATCAAACGGGACGATGTCGAGCAGCAGCGTTTTCACGCCGGCACCGGCCAGCAACGCCGCGATGCCGCCGCCCATGACGCCGGAACCGATGACCGCCGCCTGTCTGATTTTTCGAGTCATATTATCCTCCTTGGTCTGATGTGCCGTTTGTGGTGATGGTGAGGATGCGGTTGGCATCGCTGAATGCGCGGCAACGCCGCATGCTGTGGAGCGGCGCCGTATCTTGTGCGTCGAGGCCGCCTGCACTGATTGATTGTCAGGATCCCCTTGATGGTTGCCGGGAACGGTTCTCGTGCTGAAACCCACTCAGCTCTGGTGGCCGCCGGCGGCAAGGCTGAATCGGGGGAACGGCCATTATCCGAATTTATGAATGAATACTCATTCATTTACAGGCTGCCCATATTGATGTCAAGCTAAAAATATGCTCAAATATGAAAAGTTTTCAATTGATAAAATGTATAATAAATCATCGTCTTATGCACATGCCTGCGGGGGTTATGTGGTCGTTGTCAACATTTATCAAGGATTCTGAATAGATTATGAACAATTGTTCAGTCGCGGCCCCACCGCTTTACAAGGTCCGGGGCTTGTGGCATGGTCACCGCTTCAGGCGCCTTTTTCGCCGGGTCAGCCCGGTGATGGGGTGGGATTACTTCGGCACCATGCGGTGAAACAACAGGTGGAGGAAGAGCGGCACATGACGACGGTGGGAGATCTGGTTCTCATCTATTTCGAAGATAAGCCCATGTCTTTTGCACGGGTGGAGGATATTCTGCCGGACAGCAAACCTGGCTGGTTTCACATCAAACTGCTCATGCTGCAGGTCCCCCTCCAGCTGGTCAGCTGGATTTTACGGGATGTGTATATCGAGGGGGATGAATTCACCATGAACGGCAACCGCATGCGGTTGGAGAAGGTGGTCAGCCCTGAGGAGCTGGTTCTGCCCGGTGATCCCCTTCCTGACGGCGATCTGATCCCCAGTGACGCCGTATCACCCACGCCCGAGCCCAAGCCTGGCAATGCGAAAGTGATTTCACTGACGGACCGTAAGCGCAGCTGATAGCGAACCGGCGGCACGCTCAACCGATGCCTTGCCGGAGGGGCGATCTCATCCACCAGCCGACAGCTGCTGCTGCCCGGGCCCCCCATGGGGTGCACCTGTGACCGCCGAGCCTTCCCCCATCATCATCTCCGCCTCCCGTCGGACCGACATCCCCGCCTTTTATCTGGATTGGTTCATGGCCGGTGTGGACGTCGGGGCCTTCACGGTGGAAAATCCCTATAACCGCCGGTCTCGGAGAGTACCCATCGCACCCGGAAAGGTGCACAGTATCGTCTTCTGGTCCAAGAATTATGGTCCCTTCATCGCGGGGGAGGTCGGCGAACGCCTGCGGGACAGGGGCTTTGGCCTATTTTTCAACTTCACCCTCAACAGCCCCCAGCTCCGGCTGGAGCCCGAGGTGCCGCCACTGCCTCAGCGGCTCGCTCAATTGGCGGCGCTGGCAAAGCGCTTCGGGCCTGCGAGCATTCACTGGCGTCACGATCCCATCTGCTTTTTCCAGGCGTCGGACGGTGGTTCCCAGACCAACCTGGGGGCCTTTGACACCATCGCCCGGCATGCCGAAGCGGTGGGGATTCGCCATTGTGTGAGCAGCTTCTGCGACGACTATCGCAAGATTCGGCGACGATTGGAGCCTGTCGGCGATATCGCTCTCCGATTCCCGGATTGGACCGAACAGGTGCCGCTGCTCGAGGCGCTGCTGGCAACCCTCACCCCGCTGGGCATGCGCCTGTTGACCTGCTGTGAGGGAGAGCTGTTGCGTCGCTTGCCCGTTGATTCCGGCGTCGCGGCGGGGCGCTGCATCGACCATGCGCGTCTCCAGCAACTATATGGCGGCCGCCTCTCCCACCGCGCGGATAGCGGCCAGCGCCGATCCGATGGCTGTGGCTGCCACCAGGCGGTGGACATAGGCTCCTATCGTCTGCACCCCTGCTATCACAGATGCCTGTATTGCTATGCCAACCCGGCCGCGGGGGGGTGTGAGCGTCGTCCGCGAACGGCGGTGTCGCCGGCTGAACGACACCGTTGCGATACATCCCTTGCCGGCGCCGCCGGGCAGCATCGTCCATCGAACGCCTCAAACCTGCCGCCAATCTCTTCTAGCGGAGTGGCGTAAGAATGCAGATCGCCAAGGTAAAGCTCGCTAATCCCACTGTATTCGCGCCGTTGGCGGGGATTAGCAATCTGCCCCTGCGCCTCCTGGCCAAGGAAGCCGGCTGCGGACTGGTGTGCTCGGAGATGGTCAGCGCCAACGGGCTGGTCTACGGTTCGGAGAAGACCCGTCTCCTCCTCCAAAGTTGCCCTGAGGAGAAGCCCCTCAGCGTGCAGATCTTCGGGGCCGATCCGGCGATAATGGCGGATGCCGCTCAACTGGTGGCGGCCAGCGGGGCCGACCTCATCGATATCAACTTCGGTTGCTCGGTCAAAAAGATCCTCAAATCGGGGGCGGGCTCTGCCCTCATGCGCCAGCCAGGATTAGCCGGTCAGGTGCTACGGGCGGTGGTGGATGCCGTGGCACTGCCGGTGACGCTCAAGATCCGCTCGGGCTGGGAGCCGGACGCCCGCCAGGCCTTCGAGATCGCAGGTATCGCCGAGGCGAGCGGGATTGCCGCACTCACCGTACACCCCCGCACGGCCACCCAGGGATTCCGCGGCTGTGCAGACTGGCGCGTGATTCGCGCGGTGAAAGCGCTGGTCTCCATCCCGGTGATCGGCAACGGTGACATCCAAAGCGCCGAGGACGCCCTGGCCATGCGTTCCCAAACCGGTTGCGACGGGGTCATGGTGGGCCGCGCGGCCATCGGCTATCCCCACATCTTCAGACAGATATTGGCAGGTTTAGAGGGGCGTGAGGTGGCGGATCAGACCATGGCACAGCGGCTGGACACGATGATGCGCTACGTCAATGCCAGCGTCGACCACATCGGGGAGAAGACCGCCTGCTACCTCCTGCGCAGCCGTCTTTGCTGGTTCGTCAAGGGATTGCCCCATGCCAGTCGATTTCGTCAGGAGATTCGATTCCTCTCCTCACGGGCGGAGGCGCTGGCCCACATTCGGGCTTACGGGGAACTATTGGCCGCTGATCGCCGTGGGGCGGCGGAGATGGCGGATTGGCAACCGGCCTTCTAGCCCGAAACCGGGCCAGTGGCGCGCTGCTTTAGCGCAGGGGGACCAGAATGCTGCCCGGGGGAAAGGGCTCCTCCCCCTCGCCTGTGGCCAGAATCCCGTTGGCATCGCTCTGTTTCACGATGGCGACGCCCAGCTGGAATCCCGCCAGAACGAAGCGTTCCCCCCCGCTGCCGCTAATGGTACGGCTGCCGTCGAAGACGGCCAGACGATCCCCGGCGGCGAAGCCCGCCGCGGCCCCTGCCGCCAAGACCATGTCGCTTCCCTGGACGGCGTTCACGACGGTCTGCCAGGGATGCGAGCGAATGGGGGCGCATAGTTTGAGGGCCAGCTCTATTCCCGTCTCACCGATCCGTTCGACCAAGGCTGGCAGATCGACCCGGGCCCCTTTTTCGACGGCGTCGCCCGTGGCCGCGTCGATGGGAAGGGTGATCATTTTGGTGAACTGGGCGATTTTGGCAGCGGTCACCGCATCGATTGCCTCGGTCTGAAGGCGCATGTCGAGGTAGTGGCGGGATTTTCGGAACCGCGACCAGCCGCTGCGATCCACCCGGTGGTTCAGGCTCAACAGCCGACCCTGGACCAGCACTTGAAAGCCCGCCCGGCGTGCCTGCTGGGCCAGCGAAAAGAGGTCCACCTGATCGGAATCCAGCAGGGGCGGCGTCTTGAGAAAAGAGGGGGCCGCGTCGGCGGTTGCGAAGACGATGTCGGTCTTGTCACAATTGCGCGTCAATGCGGCGCTCACGGCATCTTCAAAGCGCTCGGCCAAATCACGGCTGCCGGCGCTGCCGAGATGGCGGAAGCGGCACAGACCGACACGTTTGATATGGCGGTCCAGAACGGGCAGGTCGCGGATGCTTTTTTGCGGGGCCGGATAGTAGCTCTTGGGTATGCTGCAAGCCGCCATTAGCACCACCGACGCGAGAATACCCACGGCGCTGAACCTTGCCCCGACCTCCTGACGACGGACCCTCATGCGCCAGCCCCGTGAGTGGCCACAACGGTGGTGTCGATACCGCCACGGGCGGAGAATTCACCGGTGACCTCCATCCATTTGGGGGTGAGCACGCTGACCAGATCCTCCAGGATGCGGTTGACCACATGCTCGTGGAAGATACCGACGTTGCGGTACTGCATCAGATAGTATTTCAAAGACTTGAGCTCCACAATGTGGGCGTCTGGAATATATTTCACGATGATGGAACCGAAATCGGGCAGTCCCGTCATGGGGCACACTGCGGTGAATTCAGGTTGACGGATGCGAATGGTGATATCCCGCTTCTGGCGATAGTGGTAGGCGATGGGATCGAGGACGTCAGCCGTGATGATATCGGGTTTGTCGATGGTATATGTAATGGTGTGATCGTAAGATTTGTTCAAGCTCATTCCGTTGCTCCTCTTGATATGAATCCCTGCCGGTTTGGGCGGGTCAGGTGTTCATAGAGGATCTCGATCGGGGTGTCAAACAGCGCGCCTCTGCGCTTGGGCTTGATTTCAGGATGCTGGATCGCCTAAATGGACAGCAACACTTCAACATCGAGGGAGCCGATGAAAAAAGGATCATTCGAGGAGCAGGTGCTCAGGGCCAGCAAGGAGATTGTCGTGAAATTCATCGAAACCGGACGGGTCTCCCCCACAGGCTTCCCCGACACCTTCAAAACGATTTACGAGGCGGTTCACAGCACGGCCAAGGTCCATGAACCGCCGCCCCCTATCGAGGTGGCAGAGGATTAAGCGACCCCTCCCGCCTAATCCCAGCTCAAGCCCGGCTGCCAGAGATAGTGGAATCCAGACCCCAACTCGGTCGCCATGCGGGGTACTCCCAGCAGGGCGGTGGCGTCAGCGCCGCCGGCACTGGCGGAAACGGTGCTGTAGAGGGTGTCGTCGGCCACCGGACGGCGGCGATACACCACCACCCGTGCCCCCTTTTCCAGGCCGCAGAGCTCCTTGGCCCGTTCAATGGCTTGGGGCAGATAGACGATCTCATCGATCAGTCCCAGGCGCTGCGCATCGGCCGCCAGGTAGATCCGGGCCGATGCCACGTCGTTCAGCGTTTCGGGCGTCAACTGACGGTGGGCCGCCACCAGGTCGAGAAAGCGGTTGGCCAGCGTGTCGGTGATCTCTTGGAAGAGCTCCTCCTCGATGATGGTGGGCGGCCGAAAGGGCGAGCCCATATCCTTGTTCTCCCCCGATTTGTTCACCGTCACGCCGACCCCAACCTTCTCCAGGAGCTCCACCATGCGCGGTCGGGCGTAGATGACGCCGATGGAACCGGTCACGGTGGTCGGGTGGGCCATGATGAGGTCTGCGGGAAGCGCGATATAGTAGCCTCCCGAGGCGGCCACGTTGAGCATGGCCACGCTGACGGGTTTGCGGGTCCGCTCCCGGAAGCTGTTGATCTCATGGTAGAGAATATCGCTGGCGGTCGTGGACCCCCCTGGGGAATCGATCTTCATCAGGACCCCTTTGATCCTGTCATCCATGGCCGCTTTGTTCAGTTGGGCCACGATCCGCTCCACCATACTGGGTGCGCTGCCCACGAACTGCCGCCTGGGCAGGTGGCTGATGACCCCCCGTACGGTGATCACCAGCAGTTTATCCGTCCCCTCCCCGCTGACCGTGAATTCTTTGAGCGGCTGTGCTCCGGCTCCGAAGAGCGTCACCCTTGGGGCGCAGCCGATGAGCAAGAGGGTGATTATGAGGCCGGTTAGCCAGATAATTCGGTCCTGTCTGTTCATTGGTCAACTCCGATGGGTCTCTCTATTTACGAGTGATGTATGAGGTTCGCCGCTTCAGATGCGCGGCCGAAAGCGGCATGGCCGCGCTCGGCTTGGCGCATTGAAGCTTCGCTTCAATGCGCTTGCGCCCAGTTGTCCCCGCTGTCGATATTCACCTTCAGGGGAACGTCCAATTCCCACACCCCTTCCATCACCTCGATGGCCAATCTCTCCAGTTCCGCCAGTTCATCGGGCGGCGCTTCAAACACGATCTCGTCGTGCACCGAGAGGAGCATGGCCGCCTGAAGCCCCGCCTTCGTCAAGGCCTTGTCCATTCGAATCATGGCCAGTTTGATCAGGTCGGCGGCCGTTCCCTGGATGGGGGTGTTGATGGCCATCCGCTCGGCGAACTGGCGCAGGTTATGATTCTTGCTGTGGATATCGGGGAGGGGACGAATACGTCCCAAAAGGGTGCTGGTCTGTCCGCAGTCGCGGGCGGTGGCGATGGTCTCCTGCATATAGGCCTGCACCCCAGGGTAGCGGGCGAAGTAGCTGTCGATATAGGTCTGGGCCATCTTCTGGCTGATGTCCAGGTTCTTGGAAAGCCCGTAGGCGCTCATGCCGTAGATGATACCGAAATTGATCGCCTTGGCTTGGCGGCGCAGCTCCTCATCCACAAAGCCGGGCAGGGCCTGGAACACTTCGGCGGCGGTACGGGCATGGATGTCTTCTCCGTCGCGGAAACTCTGACGCAGGATGGTGTCGCGAGAGACGTGGGCCAGTAGACGCAGCTCTATTTGAGAGTAGTCCGCCGATACTAGTTGCCATCCCTCGCGGGGGATGAAGGCCTCACGAATCTGACGCCCCTCGGCAGTGCGTATGGGGATGTTTTGAAGGTTGGGATCCGAACTGCTCAGGCGTCCGGTGGCCGCCACGGTCTGGTTGAAGCTGGTGTGAATGCGGCCCGTCTCGGGATGAATCAGCTCCAATAAGGCGTCGGCATAGGTGGATTTGAGCTTGGCCAGGGAGCGGTGACGCAGAATCAGAGCGGGCAGCTCGTGCTTTGCGGCCAGCCGGGTGAGCACATCCACATCGGTGGAGTAGCCCGTTTTCTTGCGTGTTTTTTTGATCACCGGCAGGCTCAGCTTTTCAAACAGGATGTGTCCCAACTGCTGAGCGGATTTGACGTTGAAGCGCTCACCGGCCAGGTCGTAGATCTCTGCTTCGAGTGCCGCCATCTGGGTCGCAAAATCAACTGACAGATCCCGCAAGCGCTCCCGGTCCACACACATGCCCGTCATCTCCATGCGCTTGAGAACGGGCACCAGGGGCATCTCGACCTCATTGAAAAGCCGGTCGACACCGGCTTGGGCCAGTTTGGGCAACAGGAGATCGCGGGCCATCAGGGTGATGTCGGCATCTTCGCAGGCATAGGGCACCGCATTTTCCACAAGGATCTGGTCGAAAGTGACCGCCTTTTTGCCTTTGCCGGCCACCTCTTCATAGCGGATGGTCTGGTGGCCGAGGAAGTCCATGGCGATGCGATCCAGGCTATGGGCCCGCTTGCCGGGATCGAGAAGATAGGAGGCCAGCATCGTGTCAAAGGCGACCCCCGCCAATTTGGCGCCATGACGTTCCAGAACGATCCAATCATATTTTATGTTCTGGCCGACCTTGACGATGTTCGGGTTTTCCATGACCGGTGCCAGCGCCGATCGGACCTGCTCCCAGGAGAGTTGCTGCGGGGCCCCCACATATTGATGGCCGCAAGGGATGTAGAAGGCTTCGTCGGGCGCCAGGGCCAGGCTGACCCCCACCAGCTCGGCCAACATGGGATTGATGGAGGTGGTTTCCGTATCCAGGGCGAAACAGGTCGCCGCTTCGAGTCGCGCCACGAGGGCGTGCAGCGCCTCGCCGTCCATGACGGCACGATAGGCTTTCTGGCTCAGATCGTTCTGAGACGCGGCCGATTGCTGCAGCTGACGGAATTCGAGTTCCCCGTAGAGGGCCTCCAGGGCGTCTTGATTGGAGGGCTTGAGCTGCAGCGACTCTGGGTTGAAATCGATCTTGACAGCCGTGTCGATCGTCACCAGGCGCTTGCTGAGAAAGGCCTGTTCGCGGAACTCCTGAAGCTTCTCGCGCTGCTTGGGTCGGGATATCTCGTCGATGCCGGCATAGATCTGCTCCAAATCACCGAACTGACGAATCAGGGTGAGGGCGGTCTTGGGGCCAATGCCGGGGACCCCGGGAACATTGTCACTGGTGTCTCCCGCCAGCCCCAGCATGTCGATCACCTGGGGGGGGGAGATGCCCAATTCGTTTTGGATGGTCGCCACATCGATCTTTTTGTCCTTCATGGGATCCCAGATTTCGACCCCCTCCGTCACCAGCTGCTTGAAATCCTTGTCCCCGGTGACCATGATCACCTTGAAGCCGGCCGCTTCGGCTTTGCGGGCGCAGGTGCCGATGAGATCGTCCGCTTCGTAGCCCTCTTGCTCGAGGATGGGAATGTTGAAGCCCGCCGTGACCTGTTTGATATAGGGCAGCTGAGAGACCAGATCGTCCGGCATGGGGGGGCGGTTGGCTTTATATGCATCGTAGATCTCATGGCGGAAGGTGGGCCCTTTGGCATCGAAAAACATGCCCACGTACTCGGGCTTGCGCTCCTCCATCAGTTTGATCAGCATGCGGGTGAAGCCGTAAATGGCATTGGTGGGCTGGCCTCTGGAGCTGCGGAGGCCACGAACGGCGTGATAGGCGCGGTAGACGTAAGCGGTGCCGTCGATGAGGTAGATGGTGGGGGGGCTGGTTGACACGGGCGTTCTCCTGCTTTACGTAACCGGTTTCGATTTGGTGCGGCGCCGTAGGACACGCCGCGACCGCCGCGGGGCGCCGCGCCATGGTACCATTTCAACCCACTTCGCTCAAGAGGTCGGAAGAACTCGGAATCACACGCATGCCTACCCATTCATCCCCGCCAAAAGCGCGGCGCCGTCGCCGTCGCCGGCGCAATGAACCCTGTCACTGCTGCGGTCAATCGCCCCCGTTTTGCTGGACATGCCGCTGCGGCTTCAACATCTGTCAGGCCTGTATGGATGAGAACGTCTGGGGGATGTCGTGCAACGGCATCACCTGGCAATGTCCCGACTGCGGGCGGCAGAATGGATTCGGCAACCAATAGCCCGCCACACGTTCCAGAAGACCCCAGGAGCACCCTCTCGCCAACGTCGAGAACCGAGCGTTGAGTACCTGGATAGATTTGCCAGATGTGGCGATTAAATTACCCATAAATGGCAAGGGTGGGTAATTTATTACCCATTCGATTTGGGAAAATTATTTTTATCTATTTGATATCATGCACTAAACTCATTCAACACGTTTGGCATGGCTCTTGAGTTAATGCGGAGCGAGTGACGATCTGGACCGGCGTATGGTCTCGATTTCGTCCATCGACCCGATCCAGCGACGCGTACATGTGCAACCGTGAAGATGAGCAAGGCGGCGGCGCACCTCAACGCAAGCAATGGTGAGATCAGCGGAAAGGGAGCAGCCATGCTGTCCAAGCAAGATGCGGTTCAACCTGTCAATCAACGACTCAAAGGCGACCGGCGCCAACGACGCCTGCCGCCCCTTCGCTATCTGTTCTTCAATGGCCGTCGCCGCCAGATTCGCCGGGAAGCCGATCATCACCGCGTCCTCCTCCTTGACCACTACAGCACAACCCTGTTTGCCGCCATCGTTTTGATCCTGCTCTTCAGTCTGACGGATGCGTTTTTAACCCTCTGGCTGGTGGATCGGGGGGCCACTGAACTCAATCCCGTCATGGCCTATTTTCTCGCCCACGGGCCCGTGGTGTTCATCGGCGCCAAATACGCCCTCACCTGCTTCTCCGTTGTTATCCTGGTGGTGTTCAGCCACGTGTTTCTCCGGCGGGTGGGGCTTTACATCCGTACCATCATTACCTCCATTCTGATGCTCTTCTCCTCCGTGATCGCGTGGGAGATTTACCTGCTGATCCGTTATGTGCACTGAGAGCTTTGCAACTCAGATGGCGCGTCCCAAACGGGTTTAGCTGCGCCTCAGGCTCTCTGGATGGGGAGAGCGGCGCCCCTTCCGTGGCACCTCGCCGTGAGCGGTCCTACTCATCTGAAAACCGATGTCGGCCCACGCCGAATTGCCCCTGTCAGCCGATAACGGTCCACGCCCCAAGGCAGGCCGGTTTCCTGCTTGCCGCCCCGCCCCCCGTTGCACTGCCTTCGACCCGGATCAGGGGGATGGCGTTGCGCCATCGATTCGGTGGCGCCCATCCATGCACAGGGCGGCCATGACGCCCACGGCGTCGGTGAGTTCGGGAAGGGAGATCTGTCGATTGAAATTCCCCAGGTGCGGTCCGCTGAGCAGCTCGATATCGGCGACGCCCCGTTTGCTTCGGGCAATCTCCTCGGCCGGCATGCCGCCCTCATGGAGAAAGGTGGCAAAGCTGATATCGTCCATTTCCATCTGGTCGACTGCCCGCAAGATCTCCACCATGTGCCGATCCTGTCCCATTTCGGCAACCATGCGCTCACAGAGCTGCGGAAGATCGGCGCGCAATACAGGCGCATGGGCCTCCCCAGTAAAGCCGCGATAATAGCTGCTGAAGATGACGCGGATAAGGCGCTCCAGCAACTTCCGATCGAAGAGGTCTCGGGCGTCGACCGTGCGGCCGCCCGGCCCTAACCCCACTCGGCCAGGCGCGGCACTGCGGAAATAGGAACCGATCACCAGCAGGAAGCTGAGAAATTGGGTGCCGATCTCCCGGAAGAGCCGCTTGCTGCTGCCGCAATGAACCTCGAGGTGCTCGAAATCGCGCAGCCCGTCGGCACCCATGTTGGGAAAGCGGCAGGAGGTCAGCCAGCGGTCAAGGCGACCGGCCCGATACCATTGGTAGCGTCCGGCGTCGTCCCGACGATGGCGCTGGATACGGTTGTGGAAGAGCGGGATGGGCGCCGAATGGAGGATGCCCTGAGCGGCAAGAGTGCCCATCTGGTGGGCGTTGCGGGCCATCATCGATCGCAATTGGTCGCCATCGGGCCGATGCTGGGGACGATCGTCGTTGGGGTAATTGAAATAACCGGAGCGGGCCTTGTAGGCGATGGCCACGCGATCAGGATGGATGGGGCCGCCGTTATCGAGCGCGATGGGCGGCGCCTTGAGGCGAAACAGCGGCCCCCCCTTGACCTTCAGTAGCTGGGGGATGTGCGCTGCCGTTGATATCCCCGCCCGGCGATTCTGCAATTGCACCAACCAGAAGGCTTCCCGATAGAGGTTGGGGAGATCGCTCTCCCGACGGGCCAGTTTCACGGCCACCAAGACGTCGCCGCGGGCACTGGGCAGGATCAAGGTGCGGCCCATCAGATAGGGGCTGCCGGCATTATCGATAGCGGCCCCGGTGAGCAGGGTTCGGCAATCCGCCTGGGGCAGGCCTGCGCCGGCAGACGGGACGAATTCGGGCGGGGTCGGACATGGAATCGCCACCGGTAGACCGCCCAAGGCATCTGCAGCGGCGCGCAACCCGTCGCCCTGGGCCGTCATCAGGACCCGCCGGAGACCGTTGTGGGCCAGCGCCGCCAAAGATGGTGGGGCCTTAGGGGCGGCGTAGACGGTGGCGAGGGTGTGGGCCGTCTGTTTATAAAGGAAGTAGCGCTGGCGTGCCTTGGCAAAACGGCCATTATCGGCGAGTAGTTCGATGAGGGCGTTCAGGGCATCGGCCGAAATGCTGGCTGGTCGGCGCTCCGCCGCAAGGAGGAGCTCGTTGACGGCCACATAGGCATGGCTGAAGTCACTGCTCAGATGTTGACGCAAATGGTCGGCTGAGGGTGTGTGTTGAGGGATTGGCACCGGTGGCCCCATGGCGCCTCAGTTTTCGCCGATGCCGATGAGGTCGAGTACCGCGTCCAGACGGTGGATGTGGGCGGCAGCCCGAAGATCGGGGTTGCCGTAGGCGATGAATGGCACGCCCGCGGCATCGGCGGCCTGCTGGTCCAAGTCAGAGTCGCCAATGAAACAGAGCTCATGCGGTCGGATGTGAAAATGCGCCATGATGGTGAGCAGCTGTTCCGGATGGGGCTTGGGGTGGGTGACATCGGCGGCGCTGACCACCATATCGAACCACCCCTCCAGGTCGTGCTCCGCCAGTACCCGGTTCATGGTGTCGGTGCGGTTGGTGGCGATGGCGGTTTTGCAGCGCCCCTGCAGTTGGTTGAGCAGGTGGCGAAGGTGCGGTTCCATGCGCATGTGCCGGATGAATGGCAGATAGCCCGTCCGAAGTCGGAACGCGTCCGCCGCCGCGATCAGGTGGGGCGCGTCGGCCAGCAGATGGGCAAGGCTTTCCCTCACGGTGTGGCTATGGGTATAGGCCTCCTGGTCGGCCGTCATGGCCGACCGTCCCAAGTGGGCCAGGATCTGATTGTAGTAGGCGATGTTGGCGTCGGCGGAGTCGAACATGACGCCGTCACAGTCAAAGGCGACCACCGCGATATGGTTAAAGGGCATTGAAACTTTTTCTGTTCATGGTGTTACCGAGCCGATCCACTGGCCTACGGGGGCAAGCTCGGCGCTGGATCACGCAGTTGTAGGTTGGAGCGACCGCGTTCGATCGCACCGGTTGGCCAATCGATCAGCCGCCGGCCTTGCCGGTGACCGGTTTTTCCGATGCGTTGGAGATGTAGCCGTAGACACCGACCTTCAGCTCGGAGCGCACCTCGCTGTCGGTCTTGAGAGTGATGGTGTCGGCATAGCGGCCGGCCTCTTTTTTTATGTTGGTCACGGTGAGGAGGTAGGCGCCCTGTGTCTCTGCGCTCGGTTGGACCAGTTCATAGGCGATATGCTGACCGCTTTTCGCCAGTACATCGGTGATCTTGAACGGATAGGCCGCCGTCGGCGTGATGCGTACCACCGCACGCACCGAAGTGCCCACCTTGCCATTGAGGCGCGCATAACGGGGCGCCACCATGGCGAATGCTTCGACCCTGCCCGTCATGGACAACGTCGTCCAAGGTCGTTTCGGGTCATCCGTGTTGACGGAAATGGTTTTCTTCATGTCACGGCCGCCATAGCCGCTGGTGTTCACTTGGACGCTGATCTTTCCCTCGCCACCGGGAGGGATCTGCCTCGGATAGGAGGCAACCGAACAGCCTCAGCCCGTTTTGACCTGGTTGATGTGGAGGACCGCATCTCCCTCGTTCCGCACCGCGAAATCGTGGTTGACCAGGGCCCCGTCCACCACCGGGTCAAAATTAAAGGCGGTCTCTTCTAAGACCAGCTTGGGTGCGGGCTGGGACACATCGCTGGCCCAGGCGGCCCCGATGGCCAACAGGAGTATCAGCGCAGCCTGCAGCAGAACCGTAATGACATGCCGGTGATTCATATCTTGTCTCCTTGATCGTTCTAAAAGAGCGACGATTGCCAACAGTGACGATTGCGGTAAAGCAACCCACTGTGTAAGGCCCGCGCCGTGGAATGTCAAGGCGTCAAACCACCGGCGTGGGGATCGGGTCACCGACGAAATTGATGCAAGAAAAGCGCCGTAATATAGATGCCGATCCACCATTGTCACGGGCGCGCTGTTTACATCATCTTTAGGGGATCTACGTCCACCCGAATACGCACCCGGCGATCCTGTCCCTCCTTGTGGAGAGCGGTCAGCAGCCGTTGCACCACCCTATGCAGATCGGCAATGCGCTGCCCTTTGAGCAGGAGCTGCCACCGATACCGATCGGCGATGCGGGCGACAGGGGCTTCGATGGGGCCCAGGACGATAGGGTCCATTGGCGTGTTCGACGCTGGTGCCCGTGCGAACCGGCGCGCCAGTTCGCCGGCCCGTGCCGCTGTTTCAGCCGTTGTGGCGGCCGACCGCCCGCTGAAGCGCAGTTGGATCATGCGGGCACACGGGGGATAGGCCAGGTCGCGCCGGAAAGCGATCTCCTTGCGGTAGAACTGCGCCACATCCTGACGCCGGGCGGCCTGAATGCTGAAGTGGTTCGGTGTGAAGGTCTGCAGGATCACCTGTCCGGGCCGCTCGCCGCGTCCGGCTCGCCCGGCCACCTGGGCCAGCAGCTGGAAGGTGCTCTCGCTGGCGCGGAAGTCGGGTAAGCTCAAGCTCAGGTCGGCGCAGATGACGCCCACCAGGGTGATGTTGGGGAAATCGTGTCCTTTCGCCACCATTTGGGTCCCCACGAGGAGGTCGATTTCACCCTTACGCAATCGCTTGAGCAATCGGACGAGGCTGCCTTTGCGACGGGTGGTGTCGCGGTCCATCCGGGCCACGCGTGCTTCCGGAAACCGCGCCGCCAGCCCCGCCTCCAGCTTTTCAGTCCCGGTGCCCAGCGCTTTGAGGGCGGTTTGGCCGCAATTGGGGCACGGGGCCATCGCCGCCCGACTGAAGCCGCAATAGTGGCACCGATAGGCATTGCTGCGCTGATGCAGGGTCAATGTGATGTCACAGTGCTTGCACGTGAGCGTCTCGCCGCAGGCGGTGCAGATCGGAAAATACGCATAGCCCCGCCGGTTGAGAAATAGCAGCGCTTGCTCGCCACGGGTCAATGTATCTCTGAGGGCGGTGTCCAGTTCCGGGCTGATCCAGCGATCGAGCCCGCGCTTGATTCGCTGCGGCGCCATGTCCACCACGGTGATCTCCGGCAGCGTGCGCCGACGGACGCGCTGTTTGAGGCGCAGCAGATGATACTTGCCCTGCGTGGCGTTAAATTCGGATGCCAGCGAGGGGGTGGCCGAACCGAGGAGCGCCACAGCATCGTTCTGCTTGGCACGCACGACGGCCAGGTCGCGGGCGTTGTAGAAGGGCGGTGTATCCTGCTTGTAGGAAGCGTCGTGCTCCTCGTCCACGACGATGAGACCGATATTGGTCAGCGGTGCAAAAATCGCCGATCTTGCCCCGATGACGACGGCGGCATGGCCTGCCTGGACGCGCTGCCATTGATCAAAGCGCTCGCCCTTCGAAAGGCCGCTGTGCAGCACGGCGATACGATCACCGAAACGGGCGCGGAAACGATGTTCGGTCTGCGTGATGAGGGCGATTTCGGGAACCAGCACCAGCACCGTCCGTCCGCGGTCGAGGGCCTTCTGGGCCAATTGGAGGTAGACCTCGGTCTTGCCACTGCCGGTGACACCCGATAGGAGGAAGGTGTCGAAACCAACGCCCAAGCGCTCCTGGACGGTCTCGACGACCGCAGTTTGTTCCCGGGTAAGGCGAAGGGGCGTGTCCGGTTCGACGGCGTCTCCCAGAGGATCGCGCCAGACCCGGCGCCGGGTCACCTGGACTTGGGCGGCAGCCGCCATCTTGGGGACCAAGTTGTATGCCGTGGGGCAGTGCGCCTTTAGCTCTTTCAGGGGCATCTGGCCCGCATCGGAAAGGACGGCCAGGATCCGTCTGCGCGCCGGCGACACCTTGGCGGCGGACGGCAACCTCATGGCCGGGGCAACGACGCGCTCGGTTTTATGGTGAACCGGCTGATTGAATCGTCTTCGGCGAGTCAACCAGCCGCACGCCTCGAGCCGTTTCAGAGCGGATTCGGTGGCGCTCAATTCGGGGCGCTTGGTCAGCCGGGTCAAGCGGCAGCCGTCTTTACCGAGGGCCGCCAGCAATGCACCGTCCCGGCCGCTGGCGCGGCCGTCGGCCAAGGCCACACGACCCGCCTCCGTGAGACAGATGGTTATGGCGTCGCGCAGCTCCAGGCCGGCGGGCAGGGCGGTGGCGATCACCTCCCCGAGGGGCGCCATATAGTAATGGGCGACCCAGCGGAAGAGGGTTAGCTGCTCGTCGGTGAAGAGCGGCTCCTCGTCCAGGAGATCCAAGACCGCCTTGGTTGCCTTTGAATCGACGGTCCTGCTGCCACCCACGATGTAGCCCGTCATGCGGCGGTTCCCAAACGGTATCAGGGCCCGTTTGCCCACGGCGGCCTCGGCCCACCATCGCTCCGGCAGGCGATAGGTGTAGGGTTGGTGCAGCGGCAGGGGCACAGCGATCTCCACCTGCTGCCAGCCGCGTTTCGCTGGGGTTTTTGCTTGACAGGCCAACTTGCTTTTTTTAACCTGATTTCGATCTGTTAGAAGGAGCTAAGGATTTCCCGCCAACGGCCGAAGTAATAGAAAAATCCATTTATAGCGCCCTTGCCGGAGGCGTGCAACCGCCGCCGGCCTTCCGCCGTGCCCCGCAGCACCTGTCCGATCCGGGCCCCAGGCGGTGCCGGCGCCCGACACCTCTCCGGACAGCCTCGTATGTGAAAGGAGTTCAAGATGTTGAATTCGATTAAGCGTTTCACGGCCCTGCTCGTCATTGTGACGCTGGTCGGCATGACCTTCGCCGGTGCCGCCGGTGCGGCCGTTATCGGCGAAGATAACCAGGTCACGGCAGGCAAGATGGCGGCCGACGCGCTCGTTGTCCGTCCCCTGGGATTCGTGGCCACCCTTGTGGGGAGTGTGCTCTTCGTGGTCTCGCTACCCTTTTCCGCACTGGGGGGCAATGTCGAAGAGGTGGGACAACGGCTGGTCATCGACCCCGCCCTGTTCACTTTCAAACGACCCGTGGGTGATCTCTAAGATCGGCATCCGCGCACCTGCCTTTGCGGATGCCCAATCCGCATCTGCCCACGATTGGGTCGACCCGCCCTGCGAATGGCTCCGGCACTTCGCCGGGCGGGTTGCCGTTGACCCCATGCCGCCCGCCCGCCGAGCTTGACTTTTCCGCCCAGATGCGCGAAAGCGCCTCTGCAGCCATCGCCCCGTTGATCGGTGGCCAGCTCAGGTCACCACGCCATCCATGACGTGCAATTTGTCAACCCTTCCCCAAAAGGAGGCACCGTGCCCGTACATCTCGTCGATCACCCTCTGGTCAAACATAAGCTTGGACTCATGCGAGCCGATGATGTGTCAACCAAGGACTTCAGGGACCTGGCCAATGAGCTGGCCCGCCTTCTGACCTACGAAGCCACCCAGGATTTGGAGACAGAAACCCGGACGATCAAAGGTTGGGCCGGCGATGTGTCCGTTGAACGCATCAAGGGCAAGAAAGTCACCGTGGTCCCGATTCTGCGGGCCGGCCTGGGAATGATTGACGGCGTCCTGGATCTCATCCCGTCGGCCCGAACCAGCGTGGTGGGACTCTATCGCAACGAGGAGACCCTTGAACCGGTGCGGTACTACGTCAAGATGACGAGCAATATGGAGGAGCGGATGGCCCTCATCCTGGACCCCATGCTGGCCACCGGCGGGACGCTGATGGCCACCATCGACCTCCTCAAGGAGTCTGGCTGCAGGGTGATCCGCGGCCTCTTCTTGGTGGCCGCACCTGAGGGACTGAAACGGCTCGAAGAGACCCATCCGGACGTGGATGTCTATGTGGCCGCCATCGACGAGCGGCTCAACGATGTGGGCTACATCCTGCCCGGGTTGGGAGATGCCGGCGACAAGATCTTCGGCACCAAGTAGCCCCTGGTAAACTGCTGGTCGCCTCAGCGATGAAAAACCCACCGTATCGCTCGCGGTCCGGTGGGTTTTTTCGTGCTCCGGTAGAGGTCAGCGCTCCTGGATCGGGGTGTAATCGGTGGTAAGCGGTCCCAGGTAAATCTGGCGCGGCCGGCTCACCTTCCAGCGGGGATCCTCCAAACTCTCCTTCCACTGGGCAATCCAGCCGGGCAGGCGCCCGATGGCGAACATCACCGTGAACATATTGGTGGGGATGCCGATGGCGCGCAGGACGATGCCGCTGTAAAAATCGATGTTGGGGTAGAGGTTGTGGTCGATGAAGTAGGTGTCTTTGCGGGCGATCTCCTCCAACTCCCTGGCGATCTCCAGCAAGGGGTCTTCGATTTTGAGGGCCGGTAGCAGCTGATCGCACATCTTCTTCATGATCTTGGCGCGCGGATCGTAGGTCTTGTAGACACGGTGGCCGAAGCCCATCAAACGGAAGGGATCGCTACGGTCCTTGGCCCGTTCGATCGCTCGCCGGTAATTGCCGCCGTCGGCCTGGATCGCTTTGAGCATTTCGACGACGGCCTGATTGGCGCCCCCGTGCAGTGGGCCCCAGAGGGCGGCGATTCCCGAGGAGATGGCGGCGTAGAGGTTGACCCGTGCGCTGCCCACCATGCGCACCGCCGAGGTGGAGCAATTCTGCTCGTGGTCGGCGTGCAGGATCCAAAACACTTCCAGCGCCCGGACCACCTCCTTTTTGATCTCATAGGGCTTGACCGGCGTGTCGAACATCATGTTGAGGAAGTTCTCGCAATAGGCAAGGTCCGGCCGGGGGTAGACCGTCGTGTGGCCGCGGGAGATCTTGTAGGACATCGCCGCCATGGTGCGGATCTTGGCCAGCAGACGGGTGACCGTCATGTTGAGCTCTTCGGCGGTGTTGTTCAGGGCCGGGTAGAAGCTGCGCAGGGCGTTCACCATGGCCGAGAGAATTCCCATGGGGTGGGAAGCACTGGGAAAGTGCTGATAAAAATTCTTCATGTCCTCGTGGACCAGTGAGTGGTCGTTGAGCATGATGGAGAACTCGGTCAACTCCTGCTGGGTGGGCAGGCGCCCATGGATCAGCAGATAGGCGGTTTCTTTAAAGGTGGAATTCTCCGCCAGTTGCTCCACGGGAATTCCGCGGTAGCGCAGGATGCCCCTTTCGCCGTCCATGAAGGTGATGTTGCTCGTACAACTGCCCGTATTGCCATAGCCCGTGTCCAGGGTGATGAAACCGGTATCGGCCCGCAGACGGCTGATATCGATGGCCTTCTCTCCTTCAGTGCCGATGATGACCGGCAGTTCATAAGTGTGATCTCCGTAAGTTAAGGTAACAGTATCAGTCATTTGGTCTTCCTTTCAGAACCAGATGCGGGTGCGCCTCTGACGATGTGAAATGGGAGGTACCCTGGAGTGGCTGCCGCGATACTCAGGTGGGAGGAATATGGTGCATCGCAAAAACCTGCAGTGCAGGATGCTAACTTAAAAAAGCATCTGGGTCAACCTTGCGTAAAAAATCTAAAAATGCAATATGTTACATATTCTCCTGCCAGGCCCCGCACCCGGTCAGCCACCTGATTGAAGCGATCTGGAGCGTGCCCGGCGGGATAAAACGAGCTGCCCCCCTCAGTGGCGCCAACCAGGGGGGCCTGCGTCAGTAGAGGAGAGGTACAATGGGCTTCAAAGAGAATATCCTTCAGAAGATCCGTTTCGACCAGTTGCACACCACCATCGTCAACTCCTTGGGTCCGCCTGACAGTGGTCGCCGCCTGGACAAGGAGGCCATGACCCGTCTGCTCAAATACACTGGCTATGCGCCCGCCACCGTCCGCGATCTGGAGCTCTACATCAAGCCGGATAGTGGGGACCCGCCGGCCATTTTGCTGTTGGACAATGAGCTCAAGGTCTACAAAACCACACCGGAAGACGTGGCCCTGCGCAAAAGTCCAACGGTCAAAGAGATGGTCAGCATCCGCAACGCCATCAAAATCCTCAATGATAAAGATGTCGTCATCAGCCGTGGCCGGGAAACCGCCGATGGCCTGCATGCGGAGCTGGTGGCGGCGCTTGATCTCTCCTTCACCAGCGCTGATTTGGATGGCCTGGTGGCGGATGGCAACGCCGCGTTCGAAAACGCCTACGCCGACGGGATCGTGGAGATCCTGACCATTTTCATGGAGATTCTCGAATGGCCGCCGGCGCCCAAGGCGCTGCAGCTCTCCCATCATCGCATTTGGGGGCGCCGTCTTGCCAAGGCCGTCAACGAGACGGTGTTGTCACCGGTGGTGATCTACAGCTTGATCCACAACACCCTCTGTCTCAGCGAGACGCAGGTGCGCAGTCGGGACGCGGATCGCCAAGAGATGCTGCACGCCATCATTGACAACGCCGGAGAGGATGGGGAGACCCTCGCAGGGGCCGCTGTGTGGGAGGCTCTCAAACGCAGGGCGCACGCCATGTCACGGGGATGAGGGCGCTTTTCTGTACCCGACCGGATAGGGCCATGGAGGTGTGTCCGCTACCCTATTTCACCGGCAGCGTCAGTCGAAAGCAGGCACCCTCGCCCGAGGGGCTGTCGAGATGCAGGCCACCCTCGTGCTGACGGGCCACATCCTGAGCGATGGCCAGACCAAGACCCACACCATCTTTCCTGCCGGTAAAAAGGGGCCGAAAGATCCTTTTCCGGTCCTCGGTGGGGATGCCCGGTCCAGTGTCTTTGACACAGATTTCGACCCGCCGCCGGCGGACATGACTGGTCAGTTCCAAGCGATGTCCCGATCGGGGCGCTTGCGTGGCCATCATCGCCTGGGTCGCATTCTCCATCAGGTTGTGCACGGCGCGTCGCAATTGGCTGGGCGCCGCCGCCACCTGCGCCCGGGCCTGGAAGTGGGTAGCCAGGTGGATTTCGGTCGGCAGGGGGAACTCCGACACCATTTTTTCCAGCCAGGGGTCGATCCAGACCGGCTGCAGGTGGTGCCGGCCGTTGCGGCTGTAATCGAGCACGGCCGTGATCAAGTGGTGACAGCGCTGGAGGCTTTTTTCAGCGGCAGCGAAGGCGCGCTCGACCCTTGCGGGATCGTCGGGGTGCCGATGGGTCGCTTCCCGCAGATTGCCCACGGCGTTCATCGCTGAACACAGCGGGGTCCGCAGATCATGGGCAAGACTGCCGGTGAGCATTCGCATCTCCTCGAACCGATGCTGTGCCGATTGTTTGAGCCGGAAGAGGCGGTATTCGGCCCACCCCCAGAGGAGGGCGATGGGGAGGACCGTCACAATGGCGGGCAGGAGGTCCGCGGAGAACCATCTCAGGCTGAAGATCACGACCGAGACGGTCATGGCCAGCATCAGGGTGATGCGGATCAGGGTGGCGAGTGCGGGTTTCTGAACAGCAACTTTCACTGATACACATCTCCAAGTGCAGTAGCGTTGTCAGAAATCAAAAAAAGAGCACCACCCAAATCCTATAGTCGACTCGCCTGGGCATGTCAAATTTGATCACCACTGCGGGGCGGGCGGCCGCTCCTTCACCCCGATTGGAGAGAGGTGGGGCGATTGGCCGGGTTGCCGGTGGCCCAAGGGTCACGCTTACTGTGGATTCATCTGCGGCGGGGAAGGTGGCCTAACCACCTACAAGGCCTTGACGCTGTGAGTGGGTGGCTTGGCGGGTGATTTGCGTTTGCCGAAGGAGAAGCCCTCCTCTTCGACAACATGCAGACAGGCCTCGGCCACCACGGGATCGTAAAGACGGCCCATATTGGCCCGGATCTCTTCGACCGCGCTGTTGATGCCGAGGGACGGCCGGTAGGGGCGATGGCTGGCGATGGTTTCGAAAACGTCTGAAACGGCAATGATGCGCGCTTCCAGATGAATCTGCTCCCCTTCGACTCCATTGGGATATCCGGAGCCGTCCAGGCGTTCGTGGTGCTGGTAGATAATGTCCGCCAGCGGCCAGGGAAATTCGATCTTTTTCAGGATGTCGTAGCCGGCCTGGACGTGGTTCTTGATCAGCTCGTACTCAAGGGGCAGCAGCTTGCCGGGCTTACATAGAATTTCGGCCGGAATGGTGATCTTGCCCAGGTCATGGATAATGGCCGCCATGCGTAACCCATTGATACGATCCTGGGGCAGGCCCATATGGGCGGCGATCGCACAGGCCAATTGGGCCACCCGTTCTTGGTGGCCCGCGGTATAAGGGTCGCGGAACTCGACGGTGAGCGACATGGCCTGGACGATGCCGTCCATGGCGCGCTTGAACTTTCCCAGATTGCGCTGAATTTCGGTGAGCGCCTGGTTGCGTTCATCCCGGGTGTCGCGTTCGGCGATGATGCGCTTGATGCGGGCGATAAACTCCGGGATGCGAATGGGTTTCTGGATGAAGTCGCTGGCACCCCTGCCAATGATCTCCTCGTAGGTGAACGTGCCCACGAACCCCGTCATGATCATCACATCACAATCGTACTGCGCCTTGATCTGCTGCGTCAGCTCAAGGCCGTTCATACCTGGCATATTGATGTCCGAAACGACGATATCGATCTCATGGCGCTGGAGAATCTCGAGCGCCGCCAAACCGCTTTCCGCGGCGTAGCAGTCGATACCGATGTGGCGGATGCCATGCAGCAGAACGTCTCTGATCGCATCATCGTCATCGACGATCAGAATCTGCACCTCGTCTTTACGGACATCGTTCTCCATCTGGGTCTCACTCACGCGAACAATATGGAAGCGGCTTGCTTATGAAGCCGTTGGCCCCGGAACCAGTTGCGGGTGTAACGGAAGTTGCGCTGGTCGTATGAGCATAAGCGCCATGGTCGGGATTGTCAAAAAAATGTGCCGTCCTCCGCCGACGCACCATCGATCTGTTTATGTTGGAAGGCAAGGGGCGCATGAACCGCGGTTGCGATGCACCGCTGTCGGAAGCGGCTCTGCAGAGGCGGGCGGCTGAGGGACCCGTCGTCCGGTCCTTGGATCCCGCCTGACGAAGGAGAGCAGCGGCCGCGGCTGTCCCGCCAGGACCGCCCGTTGGTGTGGCGGGGGGCGAATGGCGCTCTCCCCGCGATGCGCAACCGTGCCCCATCTGACGGCGAGCGTGACGAACCACCGGACCCCAGGGGACCCTTCGGGATGATCTGACCCTCAATGGGCCGCTCACCAAGAGCGGCCGCGGGGATTGCCGCCCATCAGCCCGGCCGGTGATCCCCGTCCGGTGCTTCGTGTTTGGGGGTGTGACGATGCTTCGGTGGTGGCTTCACCGCCGCGGCGTCAACGCGGCAGGTAGGGGGTTAGATCCTCGGTATGCTCGGTGAACACTTTGAACCCACCGTCGCGAAGGACCTCGACGGCCCGTTCGCCCACGTCAGCACCCACCCGCATGACGATGTGGTAGGTGCCCGGAAGGGCTTTCTCCGGCCAGGCCATGATGCTGCGGATGCTGATCTCCGCTTCGTTGAGCAGGCGGGCCACCTCCGCCACGAAGCCGATGCGATCCATGGCCAGGATCGTAAAGCGGAAGCTGTCCGTGCCGATGCCGATGGCGTCCAAAAGGATATCCATGACATCCCGGCTGGTGATCAGCCCCACCAGTTTGTCCTCCTGCATCACGGGAAGGGCGTTGATGCGGTTTTCACGCATGGTCTGAGCCGCCCGCTCGATGGTCATGTCCGGCGTCACCGTGATCAGCTTTTTGGCCATGATCATCTCCACGGTGAGTTGATCGAGCAGGTAGTTGAGCTCATGGGCACTCAGGCTGGTGGCCGGAGAGGCCCAGCTCTGCTTGAGATCGCGGTCCGATACGATGCCCAGCAGATCTCCTTTGGCATCGACCACCAGCAGATGGTCAATCCCCTTCTCCTTGGTGAGTTTGGCGGCCTTGACGAAGCTCAGATCGGGCGGAACGGTGATCAATTCGGTATGCATGACGGTGCCGACGTACATGGTCTGTGACCTCCTCTGGTCGTCCGGGGTAAGGCCCAGGTTGCTGAGGGAGATGCTTGCTCAACCGTGCTGGCCTCTGTTATTGGTGGCGAATTAGGCTTGAATTGGCCGGGGGCCGCCGCGTGCGGGGGCGTTGTCGGCGGCAGGGCGGCGCACAACGCCGTTTCTTAAGCGTCAATAGTACAACAGGCGGTCCCGCGAAGCAATAGCCGGCCGGCTGCTCTTCGTCCGTTTATCCTTTAATGTTAGGAAGCTTCGTATGCTGACGGCCTTGACGGCAGGGATCCTGTTGGGTCTCTCGGCGGGTCTTATGCCGGGGCCCATGCTGACACTGGTGATCTCTCAAACCCTGCGACACAATGTCCGCGAGGGGATGAAGGTGGCCCTGAGTCCGCTCTTCTCCGACCTGCCCATCATCGCCATCACCCTCTTTGCCCTCGGCCACCTGGCGGATTTCGAGCGCATCATGGGCGTGCTCTCCCTGCTGGGCGGGCTCTATGTGTTGTGGCTGGCCTGGGAGTGTTTCCAAAGTCGGACCATCGAAACCGCCGTCTCCGACGACAGGCCCCACTCCCTGCGCAAGGGGGTCATTCTCAATCTGCTCAACCCGGCGCCCTACCTCTTCTGGGCCACCGTCGGCGGTCCCCTCATCATCCAGCAGCAGGCGGCGCGGGTCGTGGTCGCGGCCCTATTTCTAATCAGCTTCTATTCCTTGCTGGTGGGCTCCAAACTGGGGCTGGCCTGGTTGACGGGCAAGACCCGCCGGTTTCTCTCCAGCAGCGGCTATCGCTGGCTGATGCGGCTGCTGGGTCTCTTTCTAATCGGCTTTGCCGGTGTCATGTTTCAAAAGGCCCTGATGATGATACGGGGGTAATGGATCTTGAGGGGAGGTGCACGGGTGAGCCGTATCCGACGCAAAACCCTGTCCGGACTGGCGGTGGGCGATACCTTCACCGTGACGCGTGCTTTCAGTGAAGCGGAAGTGCACCGGTTCGCCGATCTCACACGCGATTACAATCCCATCCATTTCGATCAGCGTTTCTGCAATGCCAAAGGAATTCCCCGCATCATTTGCCACGGCCTGCTGGTGGGCGGCATGCTCACGGAGATCGGCGGGCAGATCGGTTGGCTGGCGCATGAAATCTGCCTGCGTTTCCGCAAACCCGTCTTCTGCAACCAGGCGGTGACCTGCACCTTAACGATAACGGCGGTGGACGGCACCTCGCGTGCACGGGCAGCGGCGGTCTGGGAAGACGCCGGTGGCGGCGGACCTCTGGTGGAGGGAACGCTCACCGGCATCCTGCCGCGGGCGCCCGAATTGGCGGTGATGGCCCAGATGGTGGCGGAGGGGGATCCCAGCAACAAGTTGCCCCCCTAAGCGCATCGACTGCGCCCCAGCGGGTCTTACGCACCGCACAGGGTCTTTACAGCCGATCACAACCGACGAAAGGAGCGCTTTCATGAAGGTCACTGCCACCATCTTGTGTGAAAATTCAGTGGGTGTCCCCTTCGGCGCAATCGGCGAGCATGGATTCGCCTGTTTTCTGGAGACCGATCACGGCAACTACCTCTTCGACACCGGACAGGGGCTGGGCATCATGGCCAACGCCGCTGTTCTGCACAAAGATCTCACCTCCCTCCGGGCCATCATGATCTCCCACGGTCACTATGACCACTGCGGCGGATTGCCCTCGGTTCTCAAACAGCGAGGACCGGTGGACGTTTTTGGCCACCCGGAAATGTTTCGACGGCGGGAGATCACCCGCAAGGGGCGCGTCTTCGACATCGGCATTCCCTATCGGCGCAACTATCTCCAGGGCTTGGGAGCGCGCTTCCGCCTGCATCGAGAACTGACGGAGGTGGGGCCGGGGATCCACCTCAGCGGTGAAGTTCCCCGAAAGACGGCCTTTGAAAAGGGGGACCCCCAGATGACGGGCTGGGATGCGGATGGCAAGGCCCTGACGCCAGATCCTCTCAACGATGATCTCTCCCTTCTCGTTGAGAGCGCAAAGGGCCTCATCGTCATCCTGGGGTGCGCCCACGCCGGCCTGGTCAACATTCTCGACCACGCCACCGCCACCATGGGCCAGGAGCGGGTCTACGCCATTATCGGCGGAACCCACCTGGGCTTTTCCCCATCTCGCCACATGGACGCCATCCTGGCTGCCATCGACCGCTACGATATCCAAAAAATCGGCGTTTCCCATTGCACTGGGTTCGTCAACGCCGCCAGGCTGCATAGCGCACTGGGGGAGCGGTTCTTCTTCGGTTCGGTGGGGTCGGTGCTGGAGGGATAGGTCGGGCGGGAGACGGTCCCCGATGGCCATCACGCCACCGCTCGCCGCATGGGGTGCGCTTGCCGATTTCAGTAGCTCTTTCGCCAGCGAACCACGGCGCCTTGCCAGGGGTCGCGGGGGGCCGTCTGCAGGAGACGGCGAATGCGCTCCGCTGTCGGCGGATGGGTGCTGAGCCAGGAGACCGGCTCGCGCCTCGGGCTCAAGAACCAGGGGAAGTTGTGGCGCATATGCCGCGCATACCGGTCCAGCCGGTGGAGCGCATCCGCCAGCGGACCCGGGGATCCGAGCAACTCGGCAGCGCGCATGTCCGCGCTGTACTCACGCGCCCGGGAGAGGGCCAGGTGCAGCAGTCCGCTCAGTTGGGGCGCCAAGATCAGAAGCGCCAGCGCCAGCAGGTTGACCCCCCTTCCGGTCGTCAAGAGAAGGGGCAGGCTGATCAGCAGCAGCATCTGACCAACGGATGAGAGGATGCCCGTCATCTGCGCCAGGGTGTGGGCAAAGCCCATCAGGTGGGTGTCCTGATGGCGGATATGACTGAGTTCATGCGCCAGGACACCCGTTACCTCCCGGGGGCTGAGGAGCCGCAGCAAGCCCTGGGACAGAGCGACCACGGCGGACGCGCCCTCTCCCATGGTAAATGCGGTTGGCGCGTCATGGGGCAGGAGGAACAGCCTCGGTCGGTGCGGAAGGCCAGCCCTTGCCGTCAGCGTGTCCACGGCCTGGTCCAACCAGGCTGCTTCGCCGCGCCGCAGTGGATAGGCCCGAAACGATTTCAGCAGCAACCAGGGCGCCATGCGGGGATTCAGCAGATAGAGCAGTCCCACCCCAAGCGCTGCCGTCAGGGCGATGGGCATGCCCCCCAGCAAGTAGCCAACCACCGCCAGGAGCCCGGCCAGTGCAGCGACCAGCAGCAGGGAGTGCAGGTTGGCGGTTTGCCGATATTGGTTGAGGCGCTCATGGTTCATCTTCCGACTCCTTTCGAAGGGCACCGGCTGCTTCCCGAGGCCGGCCGCGGTATCCGCCCCATTGGGCGGACACCGCGGTCAATGGATCCGCCAAGGCGGCATCAGTGTACCGTGATCTCTTTGGGAACCGATTTTTCCGGTTTGGGGATGGTGATGCTCAGGACCCCGTTTTTGTAATCCGCCGTGATGGCCTCCGGGTCCACGTTTTCCGGCAAGTTGAAGCGTCGGGTGAAGCTCCCGAAGCGACGCTCGCGGCGATAATAGTGGCCGGTCTCATCGCGCTTCTCCTCGGAACGCTCGCCCCGCAGGGTGAGGACGTTGTTTTTGACGTCCACGTGGATATCTTTCTTGTCGATGCCCGGCAGTTCTGCATTCACACGGAACTGGGCCTCCTCTTCGACGACGTCGACCATCGGCTGCCACTGGGTTTCCTTGGCAAGCCAGCTCTCATTAAAGAACGGTGCGAAAAAGTCGTCGAACACTCTGTCCATCGGGCGGGTCATCGCCCAGCGAGCTCTGTTCGGTCTTCTGATCATCAGATTCATGGGATTACCTCCGCTTGCTGTTGTGGTTCGCATTATCATTAGACGGAAGTTAAGCGTAATAAATGATGTGTCAATATCCTAAATTATAATTTAGATAACATTACTAAAAATATATTTTAAAAATAAGTAATGTAATATGGGTACAGCCGTGCCGGCGCAACGATATCGTCGCGCTGCATTGGTCACTCCCGGTGAAGCGGGCAGCGCCGGGCTATTGCCCTCCTCGGTGGGCGTGCCTAGAGGCTGATGACGGCGGCGTCGCAGGAGAGCTGGATCAGCTCCACGGCGGTGCCCATGCGAGCGCCTTCGATGAGATCCGCTTCGGTGATGCGACGCGCCTTGGCGCATGGCGTACAAGCCAGTATGGGAACGCTGTGCGCCTGCAGATAGGTGATCAAATCATCAGCGATGTCGCCGGTTGCGGCCCGCAGATTGTCGGCCAGGCCCTTCTTGGCCAGGAAGACGGCGTCATCCAGCAAAAAAACCGTCGTGTTCTTGCCCTCCTTGTGGGCGATGGTGGCCAGGTGAAAGGCGCGAGTGGCACGATTGGGGTTGTCAGTGCCGCAGGAAAGGGTAATAACCACATTGTCCGTCATCGATAGACCTCCCATAAGTTCTAAGGTGCAGAGTGGGCGCCGGCCGCCGCACAGCGGGACCGACACCTGGAGGATAACTGGTCCGACAAATTGAGGACCAATACGGGCCTAATCGGGATGTGTTGGCATCACTGGCCCAGGCACAGCAGGCCTCGCAATAGCTTTCCACTACACACCCGCGGATTGGGTTGACAGGCGGCTTTGTACCGCAACAACACGTTTAACGAGGAGATCCATGCAGAGAGCATCAAGGCCGAAACGACCGATCTGGCTGGGCGATGATCCGACAATTGTCCATGTCATCGATCAGCGACAACTGCCCCACCACCTCGTGGTGGCGCCCCTGCGGACCGTTGACGAGATGATCATCGCCATTCAGGAGATGTACGTGCGGGGGGCGCCCCTCATCGGCGTGAGCGGCGCTTATGGAACCATGCTGGCCGCCATCGCCGCCACCCATCATAATGAACCGCTGGCCTTTTTCAAGGCAGAATGTGACCGTCTCAAAGCGGCCCGACCCACCGCGGTTAATTTGGCCTGGGCAGTGGACCGCGCCCTCGAGGCCACAGCGGCCGCGACAAGCCCCGCAGAACTGGTTGAGATCACCCGCGAGCTGGCGGCCGACATCGCCGAGGAGGAGGTGGAAAATTGCCGCCGGATCGGACAGCATGGGGTCGAGCTCATCCGGGCACTCAGTGAGCGAAAGGACGGCGGTACGGTCAACATCCTTACCCATTGCAACGCCGGGTGGTTGGCCTGTGTGGAGTGGGGCACCGCAACCGCCCCGGTGTATGCCGCCGCGGCGGCCGGCCTCGATGTGCACGTTTGGGTGGACGAAACCCGGCCCCTCAATCAGGGTGCCCGACTGACGGCCTGGGAGTTGGGCCGCCAAGGGGTCCCCCACACGGTGATTACCGATAATGCCGGCGGACACCTCATGCAGCATGGTAGGGTGGATCTGGTGATCGTGGGGACGGACCGCACCACCCACACGGGGGACGTGGCCAACAAGATCGGCACCTATCTCAAGGCGCTGGCCGCCCATGACAACGAGGTGCCATTCTACGTGGCGCTGCCCTCGAGCACCTTCGATTGGCAGATGCGCGACGGTCTCGCGGAGATTCCCATCGAAGAGCGCGACCCCGATGAGGTCCGTCAAATCCAGGGGCTGGTGGACGGGGAGGTGCGCACAGTGCTCGTGCCGCCGCTGGACAGCCCCGCCGGCAACTACGCCTTCGATGTGACACCTTCCCGCCTGGTGACCGGCTTCATCACCGAACGCGGGATCTGCGGAGCCTCTGAAGCGGAGATTCATCGACTCTTTCCCGATAAATGATTCCCCGCTGGGCACGGTGCGGACGCCGCCCACCACGTGGGCCCGCTTCGGCCGACGCCGATCGGTCCCAAACGGATTCAGCGGTCGCGAAGATGCGGGAAACGGCATCACTGTAGGGGGGGCGCGGCCCTCATTGGCACCCGCAAGGCGGCCGTCAGGGGCCGGTACACCGGTTTCCGCCGGCTGGCGACCCTCCTGTTCGGGGCTTGACTTCCCGGTGCCCCTCAACGTATACCCGCGAGATGCTGACCGAAATCGAAAAACGTGTCATCGCCTCTATCCAGGGTGATATGCCCATCGTCGAGCAACCCTACCGAGAAATCGCCCACGCCATCGGCATCCGCGAAGAGGAGCTGCTGGCGGTTTTGCAGAGTCTGGTCGACCGCGGCATCATGCGGCGATTCGGGGCCACCCTGCGCCATCAGCGATCCGGCTTCGACGCCAACGCCATGACCGCCTGGCAGGTGGATGAGGCGCGCATCGAGGAGGTGGGCGCCCTCATGGCCGCTTTCCCCCAGGTATCCCACTGCTATCGGCGGGATCCCAAGCCAACGTGGCCTTACAATCTCTACACCATGATTCACGGCACCAGCGAGGCGGATTGTATCGCCACCGCCCGTGAAATGGCCGCGAAGGCAGGCGTTTCGACCTATGAGCTGCTCTTCAGCAAGGAGGAGCTGAAGAAAACCTCCATGACCTATTTCCCCACCGATTGATCACTCACCGTGAGGACGGCCGCTGCCCACATCCTCCTGGTCAACCCTTGGATTCACGATTTCGCTGCCTACGATGTGTGGGCCAAACCCCTGGGCTTGTTATCCCTGGGGGCCATCCTGCGGGCGCATGGTTGCCGGGTCAGCTTCATTGACTGCCTGGATCGCTTTCATCCACGGGCCGTCCCCGCCGATCCGCGGCACCGCTGCGGCCGGGGCCCCTTCCTCAAGACGCCCATCGAACCGCCGGCGGCCTTGGCGCACATCCCCCGCACCTATTCGCGGTATGGCATCCCCCCGGCCTGGCTACGGGAGGACTTGCGGCAACTGCCGCGCCCCGACGCGGTGCTGGTGACCTCTCTGATGACCTATTGGTATCCCGGTGTACAAGAGACCATTGCCGAACTGAGGGCCGCCTATCCCGGGGTACCCGTGGTGCTGGGCGGCACCTACGCCACCCTCTATCCTGAACACGCCCGTCGCAACAGCGGCGCCGACGTGGTGATGACCGGCGAGGCGGAAGCCCGCATTCTGGAACTGGTGGGCGATCTGGTCCCCGGGCTGGGCCGACGATGGGCCACCTCCCGCATCGATCCCGCTGATATGGACGCCTGGCCACGGCCAGCGCTGGACCTTCTGCGGAAGATGGCCTATCTGCCCCTGCAAACCAGCCGTGGGTGTCCCTTCGATTGCGCTTACTGCGCATCCCGAATACTCAACCCGGAGCGCCGCCTGCGGTCACCGCAGTCCGTGCTGGCCGAGATTGTCCACTGGCATACGGCGAACGGGGTTCGGGATATCGCCCTCTATGACGACGCCTTTCTGGTCGATGCCCAGCGTCACGCCGTCCCTCTGCTGCGGGGGATCGTCGACCGGGGACTCGACCTCAGGCTCCACACACCCAACGCCCTTCACATCCGCAATATCACCACGCCACTGGCCGAACTCATGCATCAGTCGGGCTTCCACACCCTTCGCCTGGGGCTGGAGACCGCCGCCTTCGAGACGCGCGGCTCGCTGGACGCCAAGGTTACGGCCAACGAGTTCACCGCCTGCGTCGGCTACCTGCGGCGGGCCGGCTTTGCGCGCGAGCAACTGGGCGCCTATTTGCTGGCCGGTCTGCCTGGCCAGGACCTCCCGACCTTGCGACGATCCATCGCTATCGTCCACGGCGCCGGGATTACGCCCATCCCCGCATACTACACGCCCATCCCCGGAACCCGGCTGTGGCGCGCGGCCGTCGACGCCTCCCCCTACGATCTGGAAGCGGACCCCATTTACTGCAACAACGCTATCCTGCCCTGCGTTCCCGAAGGTTTCAGCTGGTCCTATCTGGCTCAGATCAAGGCGTGGGTGAGAGAGGGGACCTAAAAAAACGCCACTGCCCCCCCGAAAAAAGGGGGACAGTGGCGTCATATGGACTGAGACCTGGTCGATCGGATGGCGACTGCAGCGGGCGGTCGGCCCAATCCGTCTATCGGGCCGGGCCGATTCGATCCGCTCGGCGGATCACGCCACCTCCTCATACTCCGCATCCACCACGTCATCGCCTTTGGGGCTGTCGGCGCCACCGCTTCCGGGCGCCCCCGCTGCAGCGTGACCGCCGGGTGAGCCGCCCTGACCGGCGTAGGCCGCCTGGCCGATCTGCTGAACAAGGGTTTCCAGGGTATCGCTGGCGCGTTGGATCCGTTCGGTATCCTCGCTTTTTAGCGCTTGCTGGAGATCCCCCGTGGCGGCTTCGGCCTGCGCCCTGAGATTTGGGTCGACCTGGGCGCCCAGGTCACTCAAGGTTTTTTCGACCGTATAGACAAGGTGGTCGGCCCGGTTGCGGGTCTCCACGGCCTGCTTTTTACGCGCATCCGCTTCACGGTGTGCCTCGGCATCGCGGATCAAGGCATCGATCTCGCTCTGGCGCAGGCCGCTGGAGGCGGTGATCTGGATCGACTGCTCCTTGCCGGTGGCCATGTCCTTGGCGCTGACCTTGACGATGCCGTTGGCGTCGATATCGAAGCTCACCTCGATTTGCGGGGTACCGCGGGGCGCCGGCGGGATGCCGGTCAGTTCGAAACGACCCAGGGTCTTGTTGTCCGACGCCATCTCCCGCTCCCCCTGCAGCACGTGAACGCTGACGGCAGGTTGGTTGTCCGCCGCCGTGGAGAAGACCTCACTCTTGCGGGTGGGGATTGTGGTGTTTTTCTCGATCAGCTTGGTGGTCACGCCGCCCAGGGTTTCGATGCCCAGACTGAGGGGCGTCACGTCCAGCAGCAACACATCCTTGAGATCCCCCTTCAGCACCCCGGCCTGGATGCTGGCCCCCATGGCGACCACCTCGTCGGGATTGACCGACTTGGCCGGTTCCCTGCCAAATATCTGCTGTACGCGCGACTGGACGGCCGGCATGCGCGTCATGCCGCCCACCAGGATGACGGCGTCGATGTCACCGGTGGCATAGACGGCGTCCGTCAGCGCCGTGCGGCAAGGACCCTCCAGGCGATCGAGCAGATCGCCCACCAGGCTCTCCAGCTTGGCGCGGGTGAGCTTGAGGTTGAGGTGCTTTGGTCCGCCGGCATCCGCCGTGATGAAGGGCAGGTTGATGTCCGTTTCCATGGTGCTGGAGAGCTCCATCTTGGCCTTCTCGGCGGCTTCCTTGAGGCGCTGAAGGGCCATGGTGTCCCCCCGCAGGTCGATGCCCTGATCTTTCCGGAACTCGTCGGCCAGGTGTTCGATCAGACGCAGATCGAAGTCCTCGCCCCCCAGGTGGGTGTCGCCGTTGGTGGCTTTGACCTCGAAGACGCCATCGCCGATGTCGAGGATGGAGATATCGAAGGTGCCACCCCCCAAATCGAAGACGGCGATGGTCTGATCCCCCTTGCGGTCCATGCCATAGGCCAATGCCGCCGCGGTTGGTTCGTTGATGATTCTCAGGACGTTGAGACCGGCGATTTTGCCGGCGTCCTTGGTGGCCTGCCGCTGGCTGTCGTTGAAGTAGGCCGGTACGGTGATGACGGCGTCCTTGACCGCTGTTCCCAGATGATCCTCGGCCGCTTTTTTCAGGTCCGCCAACACCTGGGCGGAGATCTCCGCCGGACTGTAGCGACGACCCTGGACCTGGATGGCAGCGTCGCCGTTGTCCGCCGCCACGATCCGGTAAGGCAGAACCTCACGGTCTTGGACGACCTCGGCGCTGTCGTATTTGCGGCCAATGAGTCGCTTGACGCCGAATACGGTGTTCTCGGGGTTGGTGACGGCCTGGCGTTTGGCCAACTGGCCTACCAGGCGCTCTCCGCCGGAACTCACGGCAAAGACGGAGGGTGTTGTACGCCCGCCCTCGGCATTGGGGATCACCTTGGGATCCTTGTTTTCCAATGCGGCCACGCAGGAATTGGTGGTGCCCAGATCGATACCTATGATGGGTTGCATCTCAACCTCCCTGTCGGTCTGTTGTTGTATTACGATTAAAATATCATTACAAAAAGTAATATATCCAATAAATGGCATGTCAAGGATTGCAGATCGATTTAATGCTGGCGAAAAGAAACACCCCCAAGCGGCTTCACATTTGGTGAGGCCGCTTGGGGGCATTTTGAGGGAGGGCGCAGGCGTACGGTGCCGGTCTGAATGTGAGGGGCTTAAAAGGGCAGTTTGAGGCCGCTGCCCTTGAGGAGTTCTCCGCCGATGTTGAGGCGTTTTTGCAGCTCGTCACCCACCGGTCCCAACACATCGATCTGCTGCTGCGCATTGGACAGTGGCGCGGACACCGCCTGGCGGACCTTGCTCTCGATCTGTGCACTGAGTTTGGCGGCCTCCTTCTTAACGAGGCCGCCCACGGCGTCTTTTAAGGTCTGGTCCAAACTCGAGCGGATCTTCATGCGATAGTCATCCACATTCCCCATCACCGACGCCACCAGGTCGAAGCGGCGGATGCCGGTGAGGCCATTGATGAGGGCTGTCTGGACCGCGTTGTCGCCTGCGGGAGCGGCGGCAGAGAGCTTGACGGCGTCGAAGTCCATGTCCACCGAGGTGTTCACCCGCTGCTCTGCAAATGAAAAATCGGCCGCCAGATCGGCCAGTGCGGTATCCACCGTAACGGGCAGGGCCGCTTCCCTGGAGAGGGGCACCTTGTCGAGCTGATAGCCGTTGAGTTCCAGCTTGGCGCGGCTGCTCGGGTCGCCGGGGGTTACCAGATCGATCAGCCCTGTGGCGGAGAGGGATTTGGCCGCGGCAAGATCACGCCCCAGGAAGTTGAAGGCGGTGGGCTTTCCCAGAAGGGGCGGGTTGCTGTTGATGTTTTCAATTTTGCCGCTCAAGGCGCCCAGCGGCAATTGGACCGAGGCCTTGGTTTGGCGAATCAGAAAGGTGGGTAGGGGGGTCTTCTCGGTGAATCGCACGTAGGCGCCGGTCCCGCGCTCCGGTTCGGGTGCCGCCGCTTCCCCTCCCGCCGTCGCCTGCGCAATATAGGGCTTGAGCCGTTGATACCATTCCCAGGCGGTCTGCCAGTGGTCGCAGAGCTGGCCGCCAATGAGCAATTGGCTGAGATTGGCCAGTCCGTCGGCGCTGAGGCTGTATTTCGCCTGAAGACGACGCACGTCGGCCATGGGCGCCTTGGGCAGCTGCTGCACCCGCTGCCGGAGGTCGCGGCTGCTTTTTTGAAAGCGCTGCTGGGCCGCTTTGATCCGCTCGAGATCGGCCCGAAGCTCCTTCTGGACAGTGAGGGCGTCTCCCGCTTTGCCCAATAGCGCACCCAGGTCGCTCTTCTTGGATGAGAGCCCTTTCAACTTCTCTTCGTAGGCCTTTAGCGTCTGTTGATCGGGCAGTTCTTTGAGGGTCTTCTGCCAGTAGGCCTCCTCGGCCTTGATGTCGGCTTCCAATTGCTGGGCCAACTCCAGAGATTTGAGCTGCTCGTTGGCCAGCAGATTCTGCAGATCGGGCTTCTCGAAGCTGGGCAGTTTGAAATTGCCGCAGCCCATCTTCTCCAGACCTTTTTTAAGGGCTTCGCCGGCACCCTCGCTGTCCGCCCCCTCCTTGCGGCGCTGTTTGTCGGGCAGCGCGCCGGAGGATTTCCGCTCCGTGTTGAAGCGCAGTGCGTCCACCTGCATCAGATTGACCACCACCCGACGGCGGATGAGCTGGGCCAGTTCCAGATCCATCCCCACGCGACCGATCTCAACGGCGTTGGTCATGGGAGCGTCAGGATTGGTGACCTGTAGTCCGTCCAGCACCAGTCCGGCGGGGAAGAGGCTCAGATCGGCCGCGGCCACTTCCACCTTGGCGCCGACCGCCCTGGTGCCGGCCGATTCAACGGCCCGCTTCACCAACCAGTCCGCCAGAAAATGCCAAACGACGGCCAGGATCAGGGTGATTGCCACGAACGCGATGAGGCCTGGCCAGCGGATCCAGCCTTTTTTGCCTACCTGGGGCGATTTCGGCCCGTCGCGCTTCTCCGAATCATTGGCCGGCGGTTGCGTCGTCTGGCTCATCGACCACCTCCCCAACCCCGCAGGGTCTGATAGGTTTCAAAGATTTTGGTGGCCTTGAGCATCTGTCCCAAGCGGGATTTCTGCACATAGGCGAGGATGTGCTCACGGTAGTTGCGGATGATGAAGTTGCCCAGCAGCAGGAGGGGCACAAAGAGCACCGCGGTCACGGCCAGGCTGCCCATGGTGATACTGTGGTTGAACTGGGTCAGGGGGAACCAGGGATGGTTGTAGAGCGTGGTCCAAAGCCCCTTCAGTCCGTCGGCGTTGAGAATCGCCAGCCCCAAGCTGTGGAAGAGGGGGTCTATGAGATAGGCGATGGCCGAGAAAACGCCCCACGCCAGGATGAAGGCCGAGAGATTGACCCGCAGAACAAGAACCAGAAGCAATATCAAAAGGTTATGGGGTCGCCAAAGTGGCGTGAGGCCCGCCACCATGGCGAAGCAGATCCCCAGGCTGATCTGCCGGGGTTCCGTCTCGGAGTTGAGAATTTTGAGCAGATTGGCCACGAGTTCAATCATGTCACTTCTCCTTGGGGATCTTCTGCCGCGGGCATGCGTCAGTTCGTCATTTCGATTGGATCGGTTGCGGATATGGGGTTGCTGCTGTTGCGGTGGAACGGCGCTGCGACATTTTGGGCCGGCATTGGACGGGAACGTTTGGCGGCGAAGCGTTGGCCCGGTGATCGTGTTTGGAAACGGACTTTACGGGCGTTAATCTAAGGGCTCGACAAGGGGAAGTCAACTCGCGCACGGGGGATAAGGGTTTTTGATTTTTCAGGATTTGACACCCATTGGCCCAGGCGCTACGATGATCTTACGCCGACCACAGTGCTCCAGTGAGCCTGCCCTCCAGCGAGACGATTGCCTTACAGATTTGCCCCTCTGACCAACAGCCGTCATCCACCACTCGTTCCAACGCCACCACTTCCAGCAACGCCATCGTTCTTCGGGGAAGATGGACACAAGAGGAGGTGCCCCCATGTTGGACGCGCTCAGCATCATGAAGGCTTCGGTCCGAAAATGGGACCGCATCGTGGCAGGAAGCGGCAGCGACGGCGGGGTCCTGGACTGCCCGCCCTGTCGCATTTACTATGCTCTGGTGTGCACCGGCTGTCCCATCGCCGCATTCACCGGCCGGCGCTTCTGCAAGGGCACGCCCTATGGCGCCTGGTACCACCACCAGGTGGCGGTTCACGGGTATATGCGGCGCCGGGTTTACTGCGACACCTGCCGACAGCTGGCGACGGAGATGCGCGATTTTATGGTCGCCATCGTCAACCACCTGTGCCAAAGGGAGGCACCGGATACCGTGGAGCTGATCGCTTAGCGCAGGACGGTCCCGGTACAACCAGCGGGCCAGCGGGGCGGGGCGATTCCGGTTCGGCGAGAGAGTCCTCGCCCGAGCGGGGACGCATCTCACACCCGTGAGCGGTCCCGCGATTGGCGTGCAATGCGATTTGGGTTCAGTGCGCCGCCTTCCAATCGTTGATGCAGGTCTTGCATTTGTGCTCGCTGGGGCTCTCCGAATTGCAGTACTCCACGAAGGCGTCCAACCACTGGTCGCCGGCGCGGGGGCAGGTATGGATGTACTCGATGAAGCAGACCAAGCGCTCCAGGACGGTGCCGTCGATGGCGTGTTCCATGCGGCAGGCGTTCTCGTCCGCCGCCTTGGGATCCACGCGCAGGATATTGAGCAGAAAGTCCCGCAGCACGTCATGCCGACGGGCCACCTCCCGGGCGATCTTCTTTCCCTGGGGGGTCAGGGTGATATAGCTGTAGGGCTCATAGTTTATCAGACCCTTTTCGGCCAGGCTTTTGAGGCCACCGGTGACGCTGCCGCGCTGGATCTCCAGCCGCTCAGCGATCTCCTTGGCCCGGGCCACCTTGTGGTCTTCCTCTAACGCCAGGATGGTCTCCAGATAGTTTTCCATGCTCTCGGTCAATTCGTCCGACTTGGCCATTTCCCCCCCCTTTGATGCAAATCTTTCCGCAAGTCAGATCGCCCCGCGATGCAGACGTGTGGGCCTCATACCATGCGGCCCTTCATCAGGGCAACCTGAAAAAAACGCCTTACCTGAAGATTCTTGTTGACATGTAAAAAAGTTAGGTATAGCAAACTCCCCACACAACCCTATTTGAGGAGCGACCTTGACCACCCAGAATCTGAGATCAATGAAACGACATCAGAGCGGCACCATTGCGGCCGTGACCGCCAGCGGCGAACTGGGCCGGCGTATCCGGGACATGGGCCTGGTACCCGGCACGACGATCACCATCCAGGGGCGCGCGCCCTTGAAGGACCCGGTGGCCCTCAGGGTCATGGGCTTCACCCTAACCCTTCGCAACAACGAAGCGGACTACATCCAAGTGGAGGTTGACAACTGATATGGACGCATCCGGGTCTCAAGCGGCCTTGAACCAGGGCCCCTTCGCCCAAACGACCATCGCCCTGGCCGGCAATCCCAATTGCGGCAAAACCACCCTCTTCAACGCCCTCACCGGTGCCCGGCAACATGTGGGCAACTATCCCGGTGTGACCGTCGAGAAAAAGACGGGCAGCTACACCCTCGAGAACCACCGGCTGCACCTGGTGGACCTGCCGGGCACCTATTCGCTGACGGCCTATTCGCTGGAGGAGGTGGTGGCCCGCGACTTCATCGTCAAGGAGCGGCCAGCGCTCGTGGTCAACATCGTGGATGCCACCAATTTGGAGCGCAACCTCTATCTCACGCTGCAGTTCATGGAGATGGGCGTACCCGTCTGCATGGCGCTGAACATGATGGATGTGGCCGCCGCCAAGGGGATCGAGATCGATGTGGCGCGGTTGGCCAACCTGCTCGGCATCGCGATCGTCCCCACCGTCGCCCGCCGGGGCGAAGGCAAGGAGTCCCTCATGCAGGCGGCCCTGGACGCGGTTCGCCAGGCGGGGGCCGATGGTCGCCGGCCGCTGGAGATCACCTATGGTCCCGATATCGACCCGGTGCTGAAACAGATGTCGGCCCATATCGCGGCGCACCGCTTCCTCACGGCAGATCACCGGCCCGAGTGGGTGGCCCTTAAATTCTTGGAAAACGATGAACAGCTCCGTTGCCAGGGGGAGATGGCCGATCCCGACGTTGTCGCGGAGCTCGACGCCATGATGGCCCCCCTGGCGCGTCACCTCAAACAGACCCTCGACACCTATCCGGAAGCCGTCATCGCCGACTATCGCTATGGGTACATCCGCTCGCTGATGGCCAAGGGCGTCTTGCGCCAGACCGCCGACCACAGTCGTCTGGAGATTTCCGATCGCCTCGACCAGGTGTTGGCCCACCGCTTCGTCGGCCCGCTCCTCATGCTGGCCGTCATCTGGGGACTCTACCAGTTCACTTTCGCCGTCAGCGAAACGCCGGTCGCCCTCCTGGAGGGCGTCTTCGGATGGCTGGGGTCCCTCGTGGACGGCCACCTCGCCGATGGGCTCCTCAAGTCCCTCCTGCTTTCGGGCATCATCGACGGGGTTGGCGGGGTGCTGGGTTTCGTACCACTGATCCTCTTCATGTTCCTGGGGATCGCCTTCCTCGAGGACAGCGGCTACCTGGCCCGGGTCGCCTTCATGCTGGACCGGGTCTTTCGCATCTTCGGCCTGCACGGATCCTCGGTGATGGCCTTTATCGTCTCGGGCGGCATCGCCGGCGGCTGTGCCGTGCCCGGGGTCATGGCCAGCCGAACCCTCAAATCTCCAAAGGAGCGTCTGGCCACCCTGCTCACGGTCCCCTTCATGAACTGCGGTGCCAAACTGCCGGTGTTCGCGTTGCTGGTGGGGGCCTTTTTCGCCGCCCACCAGGCGCTGATGATGTTTCTCATCACCCTCGTCTCCTGGGCGGGCGCCCTGCTGGTGGCCAGACTCCTGCGCAGCACCGTGATCAGCGGCCCGCCAACCCCCTTCGTGATGGAGCTGCCCCCCTATCGCTGGCCCACTTTCAGAGGCCTGGCGATCCACACCTGGGAGCGCACCTGGCAGTACATCCGCAAGGCCGGCACCGTCATTCTGGCCATCTCGGTGGTCCTCTGGGCCATCATGACCTTTCCCCGCCTGCCCGCCGAGGTGGCACAGGACTACGCCCACCAGCGGGCTGCGATCACCGACAGCCAGGCCTCCGATATGGCGGCGACTTTGGCCCAGGTCGATTTTCACGAGGCCGAGGCCGCCCTGCGCCACTCTCTGGCCGGTCGCATGGGCACCGCCCTGGAGGGGCTGAGCCGCTGGGCGGGTTTCGATTGGCGCACCAACATTGCCCTCGTGGGCGGATTCGCCGCCAAGGAGGTGGTGATCTCCACCTTGGGCACGGCCTACTCCCTCGGAGAGGTCGACCCGGAAGCCTCGACCTCCCTCGCCGACCGGCTGAGCCGTGCACCCGGCTGGCGGCCCTTGACCGCCATCTGCCTGATTCTTTTCGTCATGTTCTACAGCCCCTGCTTCGTCTCGGTGGTCTGCATCGCCCGCGAGGCCGGCTCCTGGCGCTGGGGGGCCTTCTCCATCCTTTTCAACACCGTGTTCGCCTTTGGCGTGGCCGTCTTGGTCTATCAGGCCGGTACGCTGCTGGGGCTCTGAACCGTCGAGGAGATCGCCGATGGAAACCATCCTTATCGCCATCATCGTCGCCCTGGCGGCCGCCTATTTGATTTGTCGCTTCTACCGGGGGTTCAAAGCGGCCGCTGCCCAAACCAGCGCCTGCGCCGGTGGTTGCGGATGCAGCGCCTGCGACATCACCAACACGTGCAGCAACGAGGCACCGGAACGATCGGGCTGAGCGTCCACGCTCCGTGACGGTGGCCTTTCAATCCCACCTTTACTTCAGGGTGGGATTGGTTTATGAGGGGCCGATTGTTAAAACGGCAACGGCGGGTCAGCGCTCTGTTGATGGCCGCCGGCTGGGGGAAAGTGGGTGGACCTATGCCATCGCAGGAGATGAAATCGGACGGGTTGCTGCTGTTGACCGCCCTTATCTGGGGCTTCGCTTTCGTGGCCCAGCGCATGGGGATGGACCACATCGGCCCCTTCATATTCAACGGCATCCGTTTCCTATTGGGCGCCTTGGTGCTGGTGCCCGTTTTCTTGCGTGCCCGCGCCGCCACCCCCCCTCCTCGGGCCAGCGCCGGTCAGGGCGCCAACGGCTTGTGGGTGGGCGCGCTTGCGGGCGGGGTGCTTTTTTTGGGCGCTTCGCTTCAGCAGGTAGGCCTGGTCTACACCACCGCCGGGAATGCCGGGTTTATCACCGGCCTCTATGTGGTCATCGTTCCCATATTGGGCCTTGCCTTGGGGGCGCGCACCAACGCCGGCACCTGGCTGGGCGCCGTTCTGGCCGCTCTGGGCCTCTATCTGCTCAGCGTCACCGATGCCATGACCATCGCCTACGGGGACCTGCTGGTCCTCGTGGGCGCTTTTTTCTGGGCCATCCACGTTCACATCGTGGGGCGCTACGCCAGCCGGATGGAGGCCAGCCGGCTGGCCCTCTTCCAATACCTGGCCTGCGCCCTCCTTAGCCTCCTTGTCGGTCTGATGGTCGAGACCACCACCCTGGCCGGCCTGTGGTCGGCCGCCCTGCCCATCCTCTATGGCGGCGCCCTCTCTGTGGGGGTGGCCTACACCCTCCAGATCGTGGGGCAGCGGCATGCCCACCCCGCCCATGCGGCCATTCTGCTGAGCCTCGAGTCGGTTTTCGCCGCCCTGGGCGGCTGGCTGGTACTGGGAGAGGTGATGAGCATGCGCGGGATGCTGGGCTGCGCGCTGATGCTGGGCGGCATGCTCATGTCCCAGCTGTACGGCTTTTTTGCCAAACCGACAGCGGCGCCGCTGGGAGCGGACATTTAAGCCCAGACGGCATTTCCGCAGCGGCGTGCCTACCCCCCCTCAGTCGAACTCGGTGATGGCCTGGGTTCCCCAGCGCTTCAACGATTCCACCAAAACGATTGGCGATTCACCGCGGTGACACCTGACGATCGGATGTGAGGGTCATACGAAGGTGCTGAGCGTCCGTGGGGCGGGTTGGGCGGTGGCGGTCCTCTGGTAGGCGTGAATGGCGGGTGCCGTGAAGGGGCGCGTCGGGGCGTCCTCCTCCACGGTGAAACGATCCGCTTCAGTGGTATCCCTTGCAGATGTGGCCGCTTCGGTACGCTGGGGTTCCTCACCCTCGGCCGCTTCACGGGTTTTCTCAGCCTTGGCCTGGGCCTCCATCTGAGCGGCGGCCGCCGCCACGGCGCGGTCGGTGGCGGAGGGCTGGGCCGGCGCCAGCGCCGCCCGGCGGATCTGCTGGGCCTTGCGGATGGTCTGCTCCGGCGTCCTGGCGGGAGCGGTATCGATCTTCACCTCTCCCCCGACCGCGTACATCGCGCCGTCAGGGCCCTTTTCGTAGGTGTAACTGGCCGCGCCCTGGACGAGGCCACCCCCTGCCGCCAGGTGGGCCTGCTCGTGGGCTTTGACCTCGGCGTCACGCTGTTTGAGGTCGCGGACCTGCGCCGCCTTCTGGCTATCCGAGGTCGCTGCCCCATCCTCTTGGCCCTGGGGTGCTCCCAGCGGCGGCGTCACGTCGGCGGGTGCGGCGGGCATTTGGGGTGATGGGCCGATGCGGGGTCCGACTGCCGGCAGCTCGTTGGGATCGTTACTGCGCTCGCCAAGGCTGACCCGGTCCTCGGGCAGGGGCAGCGTCCCGGTCGGCGAGGGTGATCGCGACGGCCGCTCCTGGGCCTCTCGGTGCG
>JAAUYD010253896.1_pt1 | contig 60118 bp, 77 predicted proteins | sample 7278101 | NCBI WGS metagenome assembly JAAUYD01 (sample SAMN14350128, study PRJNA611818) | marine sediment metagenome | isolation source: surface marine sediment (0.6m) | place: French Polynesia: Moorea | collected 2018-08
TATCGAGATCACGCGACTCGCGCTTCTCGAAGGCGCGCCGAAGAACAGCGCGTCGAAGCTCCTCGGGGCCGCGTGCCGGGCCGCGAAGGCGATGGGATACACCGATGTCCAGTCGTTTACGCTCGAACACGAGGACGGGGCCTGCTACCGCGCGGCAGGCTTCGAGCCGGTCGGGACGACGCCAGGCGGTCGATGGTCCCGACGCGGCCGAGCTCGGCGCGACGACGAGAGGAACGCCGAGCTACGAAAAACCAAGTGGGTGCGCCGGTTCTGAGGTAGGCTTCCGACATGGTGAAGCCGAGAAAGACGATGGACCTCCGGTCCGTGGGCGAGCTCCCCGACGGGCTTCGTCCCGATCGACAGGCGGGTTGCAAAGCTGGGAGCCCCGTGTACCACGTGGCGCGACTACCGAAGGGCGGGGGGCTCCTGGCGCCGGGCGAGACGTGGCGGTCCGAGTGCGACCCGCACACGATGAACGGGGGCAGCCTTCGCACACTCGAAGAGCTCGCCGACGATCGGTCAATGGTCAACCGCCTCTGTCTTCGTTGCGCGGAGGTCGCTGGACGATGAGCAGGCCGAAGTTCGATCCCGAAGCGCTGCGAGACTGGCGTGTTGTTGCCGCGTCCGAGATCCTCACGCCGCTGATCTTCTGTCTCTGCCTTTGGGGGCAGGGCGCGCCTGGGTGGGCGTACACGCTCTTGGTCGCCGTTGCGACACGCTCGTCGAGCTTGAGGACGTCGGCCGAGGTCGGAACCGTGCAGAGCGCTGTCCGCAACCTGTCGGCGCGGCTCGACATCCTCACCGGAGTCCCGCGCCGATGAATCAGGCCGGAGAACAGCGCCCCGAGAACGACCTCTGGGTTCGTGCGCAGGATGGCGGGCTCTACCGCGACCCGGTCCTCGTCGCCGCGTGGGGGTTCGTGTGCTTCGGTGAGTGGCCGATCGATGAGCGCCCCGCCGACGTACCGCACAACGTCGAGGCGGTCTTCTGGATCAAGCCGGCGAAGAAGCCGGAGCTCCCCGACGTCGACATGGGCGCCGCGCTCCGCAAGCTCTTCGGGCGCTACCCGGGAACCGAGCCGGTCGAGAGCGGCGTCAACACGTCGGACCTCGTCTTCCGCTGGTTCCGCAAGCGCGTCGTGCCCGGGACCGAGCCGTGGGAATTCGCGCCGGCCGCCATCTTCACCGTGCCGCTGGTTCACCGGATTCCGGTGCCGCTCTTGCACAAGGGCAACGAGCGCTACGCGTCCCGGTGCTTCGGTCTGATTCTCGACCGGCCGACTTCGCCATTCGATGTCGTGAACGTGACCGGCGCGGAAAGCTCTCAAGTTCTCGGCGGCGGGTAGCCGAGAAGGCGAGCATGGAAACACTCGCCTACGCTTGTGCGTTCGTGGCCGCTGCCGCGACGCTGTCTCTGTACATCGAAACCCGTCGAGCTCGCCGCGAAGCTCGCACCGACGCGCTCACGAACGTCGGCAACAAGCGCGCATGGCTCGAGGTCGTTGCCGCGCACCAACGGCGCGGCATTCCGTTCTCGTTCGTCCTGTTCGACGTGGCCAACTTGAAGGCGCTCAACACGGCAGTCGGTCACGAGCGCGCCGACCGCGTGCTCGAAGAGGTCGGCTGCGCGGTTCGTGCGACCGACCGCGGATACCGCATCGGCGGCGACGAGTTCGCGCTCTTTCTGCCCGGCGAATCGCCGGAGAGCGCGGCCGAGCTCTGCGAGCGCGTTGAGCGTGAGGTCGGTGTCGTGGTTCACTCTGGCGCGACGGTGTTCGTCTCCGGCTGCGCCGGTTTCTGGCGCCCGGGGCTTGAGCTCGAGCGCCAGCTTGAGCGCGCCGACCGACTTCTCGAGCTCCGGAAGGCGACCCTGAAGGCCGAGCTCGGCTTGCCGTTGACGCGATCGGCGCCCGGGTCCAAGATCGCGGGTCTACTCTTCACCTAGGGAGGCCGCCGGTGAGAAACAGTCAGGAGCTCTTCATGTCGAAGAAGTTCGTCGCCGCCGTGATCGCGTCGCTCGCTTCGTTCCTCTCGTTGCATTTCGGATGGACCGAAGCGCAGGTCGCGCTCGTTACGGGGCCGCTCTGGCTCTACATCGGCGGGCAGGCTGTTGCCGATGTCGGCAAGTCGCGCGCGATCATCGAGAACCCGCCGCAGCCCGAAGAGAACGCCGGGCACGATCCCGATTTCTTGAAGCTCGTCGAGCTCTTGCAAGCTGGCAAGGTCAAGCCCGTGCCACAGCAACCACCGGAAGGAAGCCAATGATCAGGACAGCACTCGGAGCGCTCGCGCTCGTCTTCTTCTCGTCATGCGCCGCCGAGCGTGTCGAAGGGATCGCGCTCTTCGAGCCGGCGCAGCTCACGTGGCCCGCGGTCGAGAACGACCTCCACCGCGGGCTCGAGGATGCGGCCGAGGACGGCGACCTCACCGAAGCCGCCGCCGACTCGCTCCGCAGCGAAGGCGCCAAACTCGAGCGCGCTCTCGCCGAGCAAAGCCGCGAGGGCGTGCGCAAGGTCGCGTGGCTCTCGATGGAGCCGTTCGCCGACCGCGGCATCGACGACAAGCTCGGCGACGGCGAGATCGGACCCGGCGTCGCTCAATCGTTGCGGGAGCAGCTCCGCAACTTCACCGCCACTATTACCCGCCTGCAGGAGATCGAACCGTGACCGACAAGCCCGACTTCGCCAAAGAGTTCGCCGCCATGATCGACGACGCCGTGACCGATACCGGCGTCGAGCTCAAGCAGGCGAAGGACGACCTCGCAGCCTACATGGCCGAGCGTGCGGCCCACCTGTCGTCGATCGCCGGCGAGCCGGGCTTCGAGCAGGCCGTGACCGCGGAGCGCAACAACATCGCGCTCCGGGCCGGGCTGGCCGTTCACGACCAAGCCCGCGCGGCCGACCAGCGGCTCGTGGGCATGATCGCCGGGGCCATCCGGGTCGCCGCGTTCGCTCTGGCGGCAATCTAGGCAAAAACCCAAGTTGGCCCTCAGGTTCGGAGGCCTAGGGTACGATAAGACAAGTACACCAAAGGGGAGCAGCCCGCCGGGGGGCGCAGGAGCCGAAGCGAAGCAGACCGAAAACCCCGGACCACCGAGCAAGCAAACGAGAGGCCGGCCAGGGGCCGTAGCGCGTGAGACTAGAAGCCCTGGCGCCCCGTCACGGACCAGCCGCCCCTTTCGAGGGGCGGTTGGTTTTTTTGTGTTCAGGCCTCAAGACCGAGTGGCTCGGTTGCCGAAACGGGGGTAGGCTCAAACAAGGGAGGCCAGCATGACGACCGAGACCAAGACCGCGCTACCGAGCACCGCCCCGAACGTCCACAACGGGACCTACACGGTCTTCGACGAGCCGCGGAAGCACGGCCACTACACGATGAAGCTCTGGACGGTGAGGAAGGGCAAGTTCGCCGGCAAGCGGATGCTGGGGCTCCTCACGGGCTCGAACAACGAGGATGACTACACGGCGGTCGCCTTTTGGGACGACGAGCGCAAGCGCGCGAACGTCTTCAAGAAGTGGCGCGGCCAGTCGTCGCGCTTCCCCACGGACGGCTACCACTGGCAGGAGGACGGGTGGTCCGTGATCGAGAAGAAGGTCGAAATGTGGGTCGACCTCGTGGTGCGCGGCGAGAAGGGCCACTGGTGGGGCCGGCAATTCCGCTACGAGCTCGCCGGCCACTGTGTCCGGTGCAACCGGAGGCTCACGGTGCCCGAGAGCATCGAGAAGGGCATCGGCCCGATGTGCGAGGGGCAGTCGTGAAACCGCATCTGCGCGGCAAGCTCCAAGTCTCGGCGTGGATCGACGCCGAGGCCTTGCGGCGCTTCAAGGCGGCGGCTGCCGCGTCGCCGGTGAACCAGCGCGACGCGATCGGCGAAGCACTTGAGATCTGGACCGAGCTTGAGGAGCTCTTCGTTGATCGCAAGTGGGTCACCGGCGAGCGCTCGCCGATCACGATGGACGATCTCGTCGCGGTTGGTGAGGTCATCGAGCACGTGCGCAGAAAAAGGATGGGGCAACCGTTGAAATGAGCTACACCAACACACGTCTCGCGACCTTCCGCCGATGCAAGCGGGAACACTACCTGGCCTACGAGCTCCTGCTGGACAACGAGGCCACGGCCGAGCACTTGGTCGTCGGCGATTCGTGGCACAAGTCGTTTGAGCTCGCGGACGCGTACGCCGCGATCGACGCAACCGCACCAGGTCGACTCTGGCGCGAGAAGCTCCGCAGGCTCCGCGCCGCGTACGATTGGAAGTGGGGCGACGACGGGCTCGAGATCATCGAGCCGGAGCGTCAGTTCCGCGTCGAGATCAACGGGATCACGTACGAAGGCAAGACGGACGGCGTTGGTCGCTTCGTTGGCGACGAGCGCGAGGGCTTGATCGAGCGCAAGACGACGTCGGACGATGTCGGTCCTGTCTCGTTTTACTGGCACAAGCTCCGGCTCGACACCCAGGTCGGGTTGTATGGCCTCGCGTTTGGTGGCCAGTATCCGAGCTTCATCCTGTACGACGTTGTGCGCAAACCGACGATCAGCCCGAAGCGGCTCACGAAGGCCGAGCTCGCGCGAATCAAGAAGGATATGAAGGTCCACGGGGCGTTCGAGTTCTATCGCGAGACGTTCGGCGAGGACGTCGCGCGCATCGCTCTTGAGACCGGCCGCGAGACGATCGAGCTCTACGGCGCACGACTTACGCACGACATCGGCGAGCGGTCGGGCTTTTACTTCGCCAGGCAGACGGTGCCCCGCACGTCGGCCGACTACGAAACGCTCGCCGCCGATCTCGAGGCCGAGGTACAGTTCATCGAACACGCCCGGAAGATCGGACACCACCCGAGAAACCCGGACGCGTGCAACGCGTTCGGCACATGCCGCTTCTTCGGCTTGTGCTCGACCAACCGCCTCCCGAAGCCCGACGAGCAACCGCCCGAGGGTTTCATCCGCCGCAGCAAGCTACACCCGGAGCTCGCATGACGCCCGAAGCACCCGCCGCGCCGCCGGCACCGCCCGCCCCCGCCGCTCCGCCGGCACCGAACGCTGATGCGCGGAGCCCGCGCAAGCTCGCGCCGCAACCGATCGCGCTCAACCTCACGCGCGGGATCGAGACCGGAAGCGATCGCGTCTTGATCTACGGAACCGGCGGCGTCGGCAAGAGCACGCTCGCCGCGTGCCTTCCTTCGCCGGTCGTGATCGACCTCGAACGGTCGACGAAGAAGATCGACGTGCCGCGCGATCGCGCTTATTCGTGGCTCGAGCTCCGCGGCAAGGTCGCCGGGTTCGCGCAGTCCCCGCCCGAAGGCATCCGGACGCTCGTGATCGACTCGGGAACCGTGGCCGAGCAGCTCTGCTGCGAGCACGTCGTCGAAACGCGTACGAACGAGAACGGCCGGAAGGTCGACTCGGTCGGCAAGTTCGGCTGGGCGCGCGGCTGGCAGTACGTGTTCGACGAGTGGGTCGCGCTTCTCGCCGATCTCGACCGAGTCGCCGACAAGGGGTTCAACGTGTGCATCGTATCGCATGACGTGATCGCCGAAGCCACGAACCCGAACGGCGAGAAGTACCCGCGGTACGAACCGAACCACTACGGCGGGACAGCGAAGGGCCAGGCCAACGTGCGCGCGCTGATCAAGAATTGGGCCGAGCACGTGGTCTTCCTCGCGTACGACATCTTCGTGAAGAACGAACGTGCGCAGGGGAGCGCAACGCGCACGGCCTACACGGTCGAGTATCCGGCGCATCTGGCCAAGAGCCGGTCGCGCGAGCTCGCTCTCTCCTTCGATCTCTCGAAGCCAACCGACCTCTGGGATCAGCTCGGGGTATCGTGAAACTAGGCAACGTCGCCAGAATCCCAACAAGAGAAACAGACAGGACACGACATGAACGAAGACGTGAAGAAGTACATCCAGGCGCCGGTGAAGGAAGAAGGCGTCTACCGCGCCTGGCCCGTGGCGTGGCAGTTCAAGGAGTTCGATTCCGGATCCGTGGGGCTCGCGATTCAGCTCGCGATTCTTCAGAAGTGGCACCCGGACAAGAAGGCCTGGTCGGTCCAGTGGAGCGAGGGGCACTTCACCGAGCACATGGCCTGGGTCGTCGGGAAGGACGGCGAGCTCAACGAGAAGACGGTCAAGCGCCTGCAGGAGGTCGGCGTTTGGGACGGCGACTTCGACAAGGTCAACGAGCCGCCTCCGCGTGTCGTGGTCCACGCCGACGTCGCGCAAGATGGGCGCGACCCGCGCTTCTGGCGTGCCGACTGGCTCAACGCCAACACGGACGAACCGAAGCCGCGCGGCAAGGCTTACGAGCCGACGTCGCCGGATCTCCTCAACAGCTTGCGCGCGCGCTTCGGTGCGCAGGCTCGCGCGATCTCCGGCGGTGGTGCCCCCGCGACGCCGGCACCCGCCCCGCCGCAACAAGCGGCGCCTGCAGCTCCGGCGGCTCCCGCTGCCCCGACCGCTCCGGCGGCACCGCAAGCGCAGGCCCCCGCGGCTCCGGAGGCACCGGGAGCTCCGGCGATCGGTTTCACGCCGCCGGGTTCCAAGAAGTTCTCGCCGGATCCTGCGACCGATTTCTTGGAGGATGTCGAAAACGCGGGAGGCGCTCCGTTTTAGGTGGCACCCGCTTGACGGTTTCCCCGTTTCTCTTGTGAGCGATCCTGGGGGGGATTGTTCGACGTTCGACGGGGAAGGGCTGAGAGGCCGACGTTGCGCGCCCACGGCTTTCGGGTCGTGGGCGCCTTTCGTAGGCTCTCGGTCGTGCGCGTGATCGTCGACACCCGAGAGCAAAGACCGTGGACCTTCGAAGGTCTCGCCGGTGTGTCGACGAAGGTGGCGACGCTCGACGCCGGCGACTACTCCGTCGAGGGGCTCGAGCACCGCGTCGCGATCGAGCGCAAGAGCTTGGACGACTGGACCGGCACGGTCCTCCGCGACCGGGCGCGCTTCTACCGCGAGCTCGAGCGGCTTCGCGGCTATGCGTTTCGGTGCGTCGTAATCGAGGCCAGCGTGCGCCAGATTCAGGAGCGCCGCTACACGTCCGAAGTTCACCCGCTGGCGGTGCTCGGGTTCGTAGCCGAGGTCTCGGTCGCGCAGGCTGTCCCGGTGTACCTCGGCGGGTCGAGAGCGGAAAGCCAAGTGCTCGCCGGGTGTCTTCTCAGGATGGCCGAAAAGAAGCTCACCGCGATTTCGGCGAATTGAGTCCAGCCCGGGGACCGGACCCGGTCGATACTTTCCCAAGCGGGGCGCCGGCCAGCGCCGGCAATAGGTCTCCTCGCTGGAAAGGCAACGACATGAACGCGGTCACGTACTCGGGCAAGATCGTCCGGGTCTTCTTTTTCAACCCGGAGAGCTCGTGGGGCGCTGGCGTCCTCCGATGCGACGACGGCTCCGACGTCAAGTTCGCCGGCGAAGTCATCACCAAGCTCGGCTTGCAAGTCGAGATCACCGGCGAGTGGGTCGACAGCAAGTTCGGCCGGCAGGTCAAAGTGTCCTCGGCCAAGATGGAAATGGACACAAGCCCGGACGCTCTCGCCGAGCTCTTGGCGAAACACAAGGACTTCGAGGGGATTGGGCAGGCTCGAGCTCGGAAGATCGTCGACGCCGCCATGGCGATCGACAAGGGCGACCCGATCCAAGCGATCGTCGAGCATCCGGAGGCGGTCGCGAGCTCGGCCAACTTGCAGCCGGCGCTCGTGCTGCGCGCGGCCGAGGTTATGAACGAGCAGCGCGAGTTCTTCGACGCTCTCGCAGGCTTGGTCGACCAAGGGTGGACGAGTGCGCAGGCGACGCGGATCGTCAAGCGCTTCGGCGTCAACGCCCCGACGCTTGTGAAGGACGACCCGTACATGCTGATCGGGAAGGTCGCGCGGTTCGGTTTCCGAACTGTCGACGCGGTCGCGCTCAAGAACGGCACGCCGAAGAACGACGAGCGACGCATCGCCGCGGGTCTCGGATACTGTCTCGACGAGATCGCGAGCGACGGCAACACGTGGACGACGCGTGACGGTCTCCTCGATCGGGCGATGAAGGAGCTCCAGCCCGATTCAATGCAGGGCGAGGACCTTGTCCGATCGGTGCTCGAACGATGCATCAAGCACGGCCTTGTGATCCGCGACACGTCGCCGACCGGTAACGAGATCGTCGCCGACGCGCGAATCGCGCGGATCGAGATCGAGGTCTTCGGCAAGCTCCTCGCCGGTCTTCGCACGACGAGCCCGGAGTTCTCGATTCCGTCCGGAGAGGCGGCCGAGCTCTTCGAGACGCTCAACGCTGGCCAGCGCTCCGCGGTGTCCGGCTTCTGGCGTCACCAGTACGCGGTTATTTCGGGCGGCGCCGGCGTCGGCAAGACGTACACGATGAAGGCGGTCGGCGCGATTGCGCGCGCTCTCGGTCTCGCTGTCGTTCAATGCGCGCCGACAGGCAAGGCGGCCCGCCGTCTCGCCGAGTCGACGAACGCGCCTGCGTCGACCGTTCACCGGGCGCTCGAAGCAGTCCCTGACGAGAGCGGCGAGTTCCGCTTCACGCGTGACGCGAGCAACCCGATCGAGGCGGACCTTGTGATCGTCGACGAGGTCTCAATGGTCGACGTGTTCTTGATGCGGTCGTTGCTCTCGGCGCTTCGCCCGGGCTGCCGTCTCTTGATCGTTGGCGATCACAATCAGATCCCGAGCGTTGGCCCCGGCGCGGTCTTGCGCGACTTGCTCGGCGGGCAGTTCGGCGGCGCCTGTCACGTGTTGACCGACGTGGTGCGCCAAGCCGGCCAGCTCGCGATCAACACCAACGCGATCCTGCAAGGGACCCTGATCAACGCCAACGAGCCCATGTGGTCGATCCGCACGACCGAAGAGGGCGCGCCGGAGCTCGCCGCGGAGCACGCCGCGAAGCTCTTCGAGTACGCGGTTACGTCGCCGACCGTCGAGGACGTGTTCGGCGCGCCGTTCGATCCGGATTGGGATGTCCAGGTTCTCTCGCCGATGCGCAAGGGCGAGCTCGGGACGTGGGCGTTGAACGCTCGGCTCCAGGCGACACGGCAACGGCTCCTCGGTCTGCCGGAGCCGGAGCCCACGCCCGAAGGCAAAGCGCCGAAGCCGCTTGTTGGCGACCGCGTGATCTGGACGAAGAACGACTACACGCTGGACCTCTTCAACGGCACGCAAGCGATCGTAACCGGCTTCCAGAAGGGCGGCGCGATGGAGCTCTTCTTCGAAGATGGGCGCGAGGTCGTGATTCCTCCGGAGAAGCGCAACCGGGTCGAGGTCGCGTGGGCCATGACGATCCACAAGGCGCAGGGTTCCGAGTGGCGTTACGTGATCGTTGTCGGATCGTCGTCCCACTGGATTATGCACGACCGGAACCTCCTCTACACGGCAGCCGGTCGAGCCGCGCAGGCGGTCACGTTCCTCGGAGACAAGCGCGGCCTTCGGCGATTCGCAAAGGAGCAGAAGAGCGAGCGTCGTTCCACTTTCGGGAGTTTCTTGGTCCACGGGTGGCGCCCGAACGAAAACCAAGCGCAAGATGTGGGGGCTGCATCGAGCAGCGTGGGCACGGGCGAGCCGTTCGACTTGTCGAAGCTCTAGCTCGCACAAGCGCGTCCGGCTACAACCGTGAGCGGTGCCCCCAACCGGGGGGCGCCGCTCTTTGTTTTTGCTCGAAAGGTCCCGCGCCCGATGCCCACCGAACGCGCCGCCTCGATCTATGACCGACTCCGTCCCCACTTAGACGCCGGCGACATTATCCGCCGCTTGGGTCTCGACCTCCGGCGAACGCTCGGCTCTGAGGCCTACTGCCGACCGCTCTGTCACGACTCAACCTCGGGCGAGTCGTTGCAGGTCAACCTTCACACGGGCCGGTGGAATTGCAAGGCGTGCCAGATGGCCGGCGTGTTCGGAGACTTGTTCCAGCTCGTTGAGTATGCGCTCTCGCACGGCCAAGCGCCGGCGCACGGCGACCAACAGCGAACGAGCGACGGGCATCGCGCCGCGCTCGAGTGGCTTTGCCAACAGTACGGCGTGCCGTTCGACGCCGGACGGATCACGGGCGACCCGGGGCTCGACGTCGTCCACTTGTTCGCCATGAAGGCGCACGAGCACCTGTTGCGCTCGCCGGAGGTCCTCGCGTGGGTTCAGGAGAAGTGGGGCTTCGATCGCTCGACGGTCGAGGCCTACGGCATCGGCTTCATGCCTTCGCCGATCTTGGCCGAGCTCGTCGTTGAGTCCGAGCACGCGCGATCGCATGCAGCGTTCCGGCAGTCCGGCCTCGGTTGGTACTCGCGCGAAGGCACGTGGCACACGCGGTTCGCCGGCCGGATCACGTTCCCCTACCTCGAAGCCGGTCGCGCGGTCTATCTCATCGGGCGCGCGACACCGTGGACACCGAACCTGGACAACGGCGCGCCGCCGCCGAAGTACCACAAGCTCTCGGTGCATTCGACCGACCGGCCTTGGATCTCGGAACGGATCACGAACGACCACCTGTACAACGAGCCGGTCATGTCCGGCGCCACCGAGGTCGGCGTAGTCGAAGGTGTCGCCGACGACGTGGCTTTCTCGTCGCTCGGCTTCCCGGTGGTCTCGCCTGTCACGATCTCCTTCAACGCCGCCGACCTCGAGCGCTTCCTTCGCAAGTGCCACGAGAACGGAATCCGCCGGGTGTGGATCCTGTTCGACAACGAGCTCTCGGGATCCGGGAACCACGCCGCGCGAAGGACGGGCCGAAAGCTCGTCGAGGGTGGGCTCGGCGTGTCGGTCTTGGAGCTCCCGCTCGGTGAGAACCAGAAGCAGGCGCGCGACGAGGTCCTCGGCGAGCTCGGTGAGGACGTGTTCGCCGAGCTCGAACGCGCCGACCCGATCGAGCGGAAGCGGATCATCGAGCGGACCGTGCCGGCCGACCGGATCGCGTGGATCCTCCGGCAGATCGAGGAATCGAAGATCGACGGCGCGGAGTGGTGCGCGCAGCAGGGCGCCGGGGCTGCAGGGAAGTTCGACGGGATCCGGAAGGCCGGGCGCGACGTCGTCGAGCTCGACGCAGCCGAGGTCGAGGTTCCAGCGACCGATGACCCGCTCGAGAAGCTCGACGCGTTCCGCGAGGTGATCGCGCTCGCCGCCCACCAAGAAGAGCGCCTGTACCGCGAGCGGTCCGCCGGCGTGATCGCGACCGCCGCGGGCAAGGGCATCACCAAGGCCGAGGTCCTGTCGCGCATGGCGCAGGTTCGACGCGACATCGTGCGGCCGCGCCGCAAGGCCGAGGGCGAAGCGCGGAAGGAGAAGAAGACGGCCGAGGAGCTCCGGGCCGAGCTCATCCTCGTCCCGCCGAGCGACCTCCACGTGCAGCCCGCAGCCCCGCCGCCGATCGCTGTCGATGCGGCACCGGACGCACCGCCGGCGCCGCCGCCGCCCGGGCAGCAGGCCGAGAAGTCGGAACACGAGCGCTACGCCGCCGCGCGCGACATCGTCCTGCGCTCGGTCGACGCCAAGTTGAGCGAAGAAGAGCTCGGGCAGTACGTGGCCGACACGATCACCACGTCGATGGGCTGGACGCCATTCCGGACGCCCGAGACGCTCTACCTCGTCCGGGGCTCGAGGCGCGTTGACGTCGAAGGCCGCAGCGAGTGGCCGGACCTCTTGTGGCTGGCGTCCGGGCTCACGCGCCAGAAGACTTCGCACCGCGGCTACATCGCCGCCGCGCTCTACTTCCTGTCGTCGCGAGCTCGGCGCGTTGAGGACGTCTCGTGGTCGTTCGTCGATCGCGACCACGGCGGGGCGGTCTACTTCCCAACGGGCGACGAGATCGGCCGCTTGCTACGGATCGAGCCGGGCCGGGTGACGTCGACCCGCATGGCCGAGGCGGTCGTGCCGACCGTGGCCGGTCGCGACTTCCGGCCAATCGAGTACTCCGAAGCGAACGGCGGGATCGCGCGCGCGCTCGACATCTTCCGCTGGGTCTCGCTGTCGGACGGCGAGCGCATGGTCTTGGTCTATTGGCTCGTGTGCTTGCCGATCCTCCGGCGCGTCGGGACGATCCCGATCATCCGGATCGAAGGCGGCTCGAGCTCGGGGAAGACGCGGGCCGTCGACGCGGTGTCGCGGCTCGTGAACGGGCAGAAGAGCTCCAGCGTTCCCAGCGCGGCCGCGCTGGCGTCGCGGCTGTCGACCGAAATGCTGACCGTCGACGACAACCGCGAGACGGCGGACCTCTCGAACGCGTTCCTCGGCACGCTCTTGCAGGCAACACATCTGGGCGCGAAGGAGAAGCGGAAGGCGAACAGCGACACCGGGACGGTCGTCGAGCGCGTATGCGGCGCGCTTCTCATGAACGGCATCGAGCCGGTTCACGACGGCCGGTCCGAGATCGCGAGCCGGATGCTCTGCCTCCGGTGCTCGGCCGACTACCTCCGGCCCGACTCGCCCCGCGGCGAGGAAGAGCTTGAGGCCGCTCTCGTGGAAGCCCGCGGCGCGTTTTGGTCCGAGTCCGTCCGCCGCTGCGCAACAGCGCTGCAGCTTGACGCCGAGCACGGGGAGAGGCTCGGGGCCGAGATCGAGGAGGTCTTCGGATCGACCCGGATCGGCCGACTGTCGGCCTTCCTTCGGATCATGTACCTGGCCTGGGTCGCTGGCTTCGAGCCCGAACGCCGGCAGCCGTTCTTGGCCGAGCTCGCCCCGGAGTGGCGCGACGTCTTCGGGGGCCTCTCGGGGCAGTCGTTGAGCTCGCTCGTCGCCGAGGAGCTCTCGGTGGTCGCGCTGCGCTACGCGTTCCAGTACGCCCGGGCGATCGCCGAGCCGCCCTACCCGGGCAACACGGTCCGGCAGGCCTTCGACGGCGGGTACGTGTGGGACACCGACGCCGGCGACTCGTACCTGGGGCCGATGCGGGCCTCCCGGCTGGCCCGGTTGGTCCGGCTGGCCGGGCGCGAGCTCCACGCCCCGCGGAGTGTCTCGACCGAGCTCCGGGCCGGACAGCTCGAACAGCGGATCCTCGACGGGCAGGCCTTCCTGGCCGAGGCCGGCTTCGAAGTCGACGTCGAGACCACCCGGACGGGCCGCCGGCGCTTCACGTTCCGCCGGCAGGACGCCCCACCGGCGCGGCCGGACGAGGTCGAGGACGCGTTCCAGGTCCCCAAGCCGTGAGACGCCGCAGGAAGCCGCGTACGGGCACCGGGCCGGGACACGTGTTCTGCGTCGCGCCAGGGGTCGATCGTTCAGCAGGGCACAGGAGAGCGCGGCGGGGACGGTCAGGACGACTCCGCGCTCGAGAGGCCCGCGGGGCACTCCGGCCGGCGCGGTGTCGTCCTGACGCTTGGAACCTACCCTGGGCACCGGCCGCGGGGGGGGTTCCACGTGGAACAAAAAAATCCGGATGCTTAAAGGGGGGCTTGGCAACCCGCGCGCGCAGGCACGCACCCGCGCGCGAGATATATGAACGCGCGGGCGGGCACCCGTGCGTGGCGCGTGCGGGTAGTTTCTTGCTCCCCTATACCCTCTCGTTTCTCATCGGCCCCCGTTTCGCGGGGTAGGTTTCAGCATGGAAGAACAGCAACTCCGGGAGCCGCGCACCGTCGTCGAGCTCCGTGTCGAAAACTTCAAGCGCGTCCGCGCGGTTCACGCTCACCCGTCCCGCTCTGGCGTTGTCCCGGTCCGAGGTCGGAACGCGCAGGGCAAGAGCTCGGCCATTCAGGCGCTCGTCGCCGCGTTGAAGGGCCCCCGGGTCGAGAAGGTCGAGATGCCGATCCGGAAGGACGCGGTCCGTGCCGACGTCGAGATCGGCCTCGCGCCAATTGGCTCGCCGGAGGGCACGCCGCCGGACATCGTGATCAAGAGCCGCTGGGCCCGCGACTCGGGCGGCGAGGCCAAGTCGCCGGTCGTGACGGTCGAGGCGGCCAACGAGCAGCTCCGGAGCCCGCGGTCGGTTCTCGATTCGCTCGTGGGCCACTTCGCCGACCCGGTGGCCTTCGACCGGCTTCCCGACTCCGAACGCGTGAAGGTGGTCCTCGGCGTGGCCGGTCTCGACACCGAGCTCGAGCGGCTCGAGGAGAACGTCGGCCGATTCTACGATCGCCGGCGCGACGTCGGCCGAGAGGCCGAGCGGACCGAGAAGGCGGTCGAGCAGCTCCGCGCCGAGCTCCGGGACGCGCCCGAGGTCCCGCCGGGGTCGATCGACGGCTTGGCGGCCGAGCTCCAGGCCGGGGAGAAGACCAACGCCGAGCGGGACCGGTACAAGGCAGCGATGGCCGAGACCGAGATCCGGGGCGCCGCGCTGGCCGCTCGTGTGGTCGAGCTCGAGGCCGAGCTCGCAGCGGCGAAGGGCGATCTCGTCACGACCCGCCACGAGTGGGAGCAGGCCAACGAAGCGGCTGCAGCGATCACGCCGGTCGAGCTCGAACCGATCCGCGAGCGGATCCGGCAACACGAAGAGGCCGCCCGGTTCACCGGCAAGCGCGAGCTCCTCGCGACGGTCGAGACCGAAGCCGAAGCGGCGCGCGCGGTCTACCACGAGGCCGACAAGAATCTCGACGCGGCACGGGCCGCGGTGCAGGAGCTTCTCGGCAAGGCCGACTACCCGATCGAGGGCATGTCGTACGACCACGAGCACAAGCGGCTCCTGGTGAACGGCGTCCCGTACTCGGACGCATCGCAGGCCGAGCGGCTGTCGGTTGCCGCCGCCGTGGCGATGGCCGGCGACCCGCCGTTCCAGGTCTTGTTCGCGCGCGACGGCTCGTTGCTCGACGACGAGAGCTACAAGCGCCTCGACGAGCTCGCCGCGTCGCGCGGGTTCCAACTGTTCCTCGAGATCGTCGACAGCGACAAGGAAGGCGTCGGGCTCTGGATCGAAGACGGCGAGGGAGGTGACGCATGACGCGCCAGCGCTACCAATTCGGCGTGATCACCGAGGTCCCGGGCCCCAAAGGTCCGAAGGCGTGGGAGAACCTCGCGCTCTCGAACGTGTCACACGTGCAGATCGGAAGCACACCGGACACGTGCCAGCCGTTGAACGGCGGGAAGGGCGCCGCGGCGGTAGTCGATCGGCAGGTCGCGATGCTCGTTCTTGCGCTGCGCGCTCCGGTGTTCGAGCTCGGCGAGGTCCTCGTGCTCGGTCTCGACGGTCGCGAGCTCACCGGGCGGTTGCGCAAGCCGCACAAGTGGGGCGTTCGGTGCGAGCTTTTCGACGATGCCGACGAAGCGATCGCTCGAGCTTGCGAGGTCGCGCGGTGAGCGATTGGCAGGTTGGCGACGTCGTGGTGGTGGAGGGCTTCCACGCCAACTACCGCCCGACGATTCGGGTCATCGGCAGCGACGGCTACGCGTTGGTTCGCACGTCGCCCGGTGAGCCGATGCGCGTCCACCTGTCGAAGCTCCGCAAACCACCGCCGCCGAAGAAGCCGAACAAGCGGAAGCGCTATGCCTAAGCGACCTCCGGTCTTCTACCAAGACGGCGATCGCCGCCGGCCGTGGGGGCTCGGCTCGTTGGTGCGAGCACGGTTCTTCGATCGAGCGGACGACGGGGTCGTCGTCGAGCGTGAAGTCGAGGCCTACGTCGGCCGGATCTACGCCGACGACAACCCGGAGGGCTGGCTCGTGCAGCTTGGTGGCGGGCCGCTCGACCGATGGCTCAAGCCGATCCCGCCGCTTCGTCCGTCGTCGTGTGAGCGCGTCGGGTAGTTGCGTTTCTGTCGCGCTCCCGCTAGACCGGGAGGCCTTGCCGGCCGCGTTGGCCGGCGGAAAGGCGACACACGCATGGCGAAGAAGAAGGCGGGCCGACCGGCCCCGAAGGGCTCGGCGCCCGACAAGCCGCTTTCCGAGATCGACCCGAAGAAGCTCTCGCAAGCTGACGCGGCGGCGAATCTCTCGCGAGTCTACGGGCTCGAGAAGCAGATCGAGAAGCAGCGCACGGTCACGGAAGCGGCCAAGACGAACCACGACAGCAACAAGCGCAAGCTCAAGGCGCTTGAGGCGAAGCTCGAGGAAGAGATCCGCACGCAACGCTTCGGCCAGAAGTCGTTCGCGTAATGGGTCGCCGCGGTGGTGGCCTCACTCCGGGGTCGGGTGGTGATCCGGGCAGCGAGAAACCGCCGCCGTTGAAAGATCCCGCGGCTGTGAAGGCGTCGCTCGACGCGTTCAAGTCTGAGACGATGGACAACAAGGGCGGGGCGGTCGATAAGGCGATCACCAAGGTCGCCGCCGAGATCGACGAGACGACGGGCAAGCTCGCCGACCTCACGTTTGGTTTTCAGGCCGACCTTGCCGACGAGCTCGTCCTCACGCTGAAGACGACGGGGAAGAAGGTCCCCGATTGGTCGGACGCCGAAGGCATCCGGCACGGCAAGAGCGGCCACGTTCTGTACTTCCCGGCGACGCTCGAAGAGCTCGCCACGTGGACCGCCGGCAACGATCCGGACAACATGCCGCCGGGTTTCGACGGCGAGGTCATTCCATGAAGACGACGAAGAAGGCTGGCAAGAAGGCGACGAAGAAGACGGGCCGGCGCGGCAAGGCGGCGCGCGTCGGCCCGCTTCCGTCGTCGTGGGCGGGGGCGAAGATCGAGAGCCGCCGGCTGTCTGACCTTCGGCCTCGTGAAGGCAACCCGAAACGGCACCCGGCTTCGCAGATTGGCAAGCTCGTGCGGATCATGGAGGAGGTCGGTTGGACGATGCCGATCCTGATCGACGAAGCCGACGAGATCATCGCCGGCGAGGGCCGTTGGCTTGCCGGTCAAGAAATGGGCGTGCCGGTGGCGCCGGTGATCGTTGCGCGCGGCTGGACCGAAGCGCAGGTTCGCGCGTACGTGATCGCCGACAACAAGATCGCGGAAGAAGGCACCTGGGACTCCAAGCGGTTGGCGGTTGAGTTCCGCGAGCTCGAACGGCTCGACCTCGATCTCGACTTGACGGGCTTCGGTCGACAGGCACGGCAGCGCATGTTGTTCGACACGCGCGACGATCCGCTCGCCGGCGCCGACGATGCCGCAATCCCGAAAGCGGAGAAGCGCACGGTCACGAAGCCGGGCGAGCTCTGGACGCTTGGCGATCACCGGATTCTGTGCGGTGATTCGACGCGCGTCGACGACGTCGCGCGGCTCATGGGCGACGAGGTTGCCGATTGCATCCTCGCCGATCCGCCGTATGGCATGGGCAAAGAGAAGGACGGCGTCGCCGGCGACAATCAGTACGGGGCGAAGCTCGACGCGTTCCAGATGTCGTGGCTTACCGTCGCGCTCGAGCGCCACGCCGAGAACGGCTCGCTCTACGTTTGGGGCAACGCTCCGGACCTTTGGCGGCTCTGGTACGTCGGCGGGCTTGAGCGCGCCGAGCTCGTGATTCGGAACGAGCTCGTTTGGGACAAGGGCACGGCGATCGGTATGCGGTCCGAGCTCAACCACTCGTACCCGCCGGCGACGGAGCGCTGTCTGTTCTTCATGCGCGGGCAGCAATTCCTCGGGAACCAGAACAAAGCCGACTACTGGCAAGGGTGGGAGCCGCTCCGCTCGTGGCTCATCCGTGAACGGAACAAGGCCGGCTGGAAGGTCGGCGACGTCAACCGGATCACCGGCACGCGGATGGCTGGCCACTGGTTCGGCAAAAGCCAATTCCAGCCGATCGCGCGCGAACACTACGAAGCGCTGCAGAAAGCGGCGGACGGGGCCGCGTTCGAGGAAGATTATGAGGAGCTCTTCGGCCGCCTCTTCCCCGAAGCGAAGGCCGGCGGCAACGCTCACCGGCGCGAGATCTCGGAACGTATTCGAGAGGCCCGGACGTTCTTCGACAACTCGCACGACATCATGACCGACGTGTGGCAGTTTCCGCGCGTGAAGGGCGAGGAGCGCTTCGGGCACGCGACGCCGAAGCCGGTTGCGATGCTCGGCCGGTGCCTCGCTTCATCGGTTCCGGCCGGCGGCTTGGTCTTGGACCCGTTCTCGGGTACCGGGACGGTCACGGCTGCTGCGGAGCTCTTGGGCCGGCGCTGCCGCGCGTTGGAGCTCGAGCCGCGCTACGTCGACATCGCGGTCAGGCGGTGGCAGGAGCAGACCGGCAAGGCAGCGACGAACGAAGAGGGCAAGACGTTCTTGCAGGCCGAGCGGGCGCGGAAGCGCCGAAGAGGGTAACCCGCTGGCTGGGGTTGGGTTTTCGGTGTAGCCTTTCGGCACGGGTCGCGGCGACGGGTGTAAGCGCGCGAGACCAAGGCAAGGACCCGGTTCGAGTCCGGGACGTCGCGACCCGCTTTCACCACCGGAAGAGGGCAAGTATGGGAATTCTTCGAATCGACCTTCGAGGGTCGTTCATTTCACCGACGGTCGAGAAGAACGGGGCCGATCTCGCTGAGCTTGCAAAGCCGTGCGCGTTCTCGGCTCAACAGCTCGGACACATTCGGGCCGTGCGCGAGGCGATCGCGTGGTTGAAGTTCCACGCGCTGCCCCACGCGATCGCGCTCGACGCTGCGCTCCACGCCAAGGGGCACGAGCCCGACGACGGCTTCGAGAAGAAGGACCTTCGTTGGATCTCGATGCACGGCGAGAAGGCGACGGACGCGGTCCCGACGATGGAGGGCCTCATGCGCGACGTCGGCGGGCTTCTTGATTTGGCCTTCCCGCCGGGTTGGGTCTTCGCTCTCTTCGCCGCATCGGTCGGACCGGACGGCGCATTCACGTACTTGTCGAACGCCGACCGCGACGAAATGGCGAAGGCGATCCGCGAGTGGCTTGAGAAGATCGACGCCGGCGATGTCGGCACAACCGGGGAGGCGGTATGACGGCAACGAAGTTTGAGACGCCGGCCGAGGTCGTGACCGCCTTTCTGGCGTGGCTTCGGGCTTCGTACCACTTCGACATTCGGGAGAGCCGCGCGACGGGTCACACGCAGGCGCAAGTCTCGCACCCGTCGCACGCTCTTCTTGTTCACGAGTTCTGCCTTGCGATCGGCTCGAAGCTCGAGCCCGAAAGCATTGACCACAAGCAAGTCGCGGAGCAGGTTCGGGAGAGGATGAAGGCCGCCGAGCTCGGGCGAATCGTCGAGATCGAGCGGCGGGCAAGAATCGAAGGGGAGCGCGGCGCCTACCGCGAAGCGCTCACGGAAGTAATCGAGGCGCTTCGGCGCGGGTGAACCATGACACGCGAGACCGACAACTACTGGAACGAGCACCAACGGAACGTCCACCGCGCGGGCAGGCTGCGCGCGCTCTTGCACGGTCACAATCCGAGAGACATCGACACGATCGACGAGAACAAGCGAGTTGCCGAACGTGACCGGGCGGCGCTCTTCGATCGAATGCGGTTGGCTGGTATCAATCCGGACGATTCGAGCCGCTTGATCGGCCACGCGCGCGAGCTTTCCCGTCGGACGGTTGCACGTTTCGAAGACGTCCTCGAGTTTCTCTTGCACGCGTACCACGACGCCGGGTCCCGCTTCGTCGAATTCGCGCATATCGAGGGCACGGTGTTGCCGTTCAGAGACCTCGGCGGGCTGCGCGGGATCCGTTTCCAGATCGACGGGCAGGAGCCGGACCCGGACGGGATCACCGTGACCGATTCGGTTCTCCCGATGGCCGACGTTCGTTCGAAGCGATGAGCATCAAGCGGACCAACGCCGGCGGGCCCGACCCCTCCCGCCCGACGACGTCTGACGAGAAGGGCGCAGGGATCGCGAACGGCATTCGCGCGGCGCTCAACATCGTCCCGCCGGACGAGGTCTTGGTCGAAATTCGAGCGAGCAACAACGCGCGCTGGCATGACGCGCCGGCGATGGATCCGGTCGTTTCGATTGGCTTGCACGAGGTCGAGGTCGACACGTTCGCGATGGTCGACGGCGTTCAATGTCGGCGCGTCTACCGCCTGTACGTCGACGACTCTGGCGGATTCGCACTCCACGAGATCGCTCGCCGGGGCTAGGTTCGGGACATGGTCGAGCTCAACCGACAGGACGGCGCAGGGCCGTTCGCACGTCCGCACCGAGACGGCGCGACGCCGGCGCGTTGCAGGCTGAAGGATTGCGCGCAGAAGGCGACGCACTATCCGGGCATGATCTTGTGGGCTCGAGGTCGCGTCCACGAGCACCCACCGCTGCGCGTGGTCGTCGAGCTCCCGCTCTGCCGCGACCACGCGACGAACCCGGACGTGTGGTGCGACAAGCGCGTGCAGGACATGGTCTGGTTGTCGCTCAAGCGGAAGGGCATGGCGCCGCCCGACTTCAAGCAGGCCCGGTTCTTCGCCACGTCGATCAAGAATGGCGACCACCCGTACACGAAGAGGCCGACGGAATGAAGCGTGCCGAGTTCTTGGATCGGGTCCAAGAGGCCTTCGAGACGTGGCTTCGCGAGTGGTGGCCAGACGCTGACCTCTCCGAGGAATTCATGAAGGAGAAGGGCGCCAAGTACACGAACCCGGCGACCGATTCGCTCTATCGCGCATACGTGGCCGGTGCGGAATGGGTGACGCGATGACGGCGCTGATCGTTCACCCGTTCCCGCTCGGAGGGATCACGAAGACCGATTGGCCGCGCGAGATGTACTGCGCGAGCGTTGCCGATCGCTGTCGCGCGAAGGGCTTGCTCTACTCGCGCGAGCTCGCGGAGTTCTCGTACCTCATGGCGATGGTTGATCGCGCACTAAAGCTTGCGAGGGCGAAGCCGAAGTCGTGGAGCGATCACCCGGTCGACGTCTTGCTTGAGCTCGCTGGTGAGCTCGGGTGCGAGCTCGATCCGGTGCTCGTGGCGCGGATGCGCGAGCGTTGCGACGAGGTCGCGGCATGATTTCGAAGCGTCAAGGCCCGACGACGTCGAAGCCGTGGGAGCCGTACGCGGTCGGAGACAACCTCGTCGTCACGATCACCGCGCCGCGGTGGCGGGACGGGTTTTGGCGGCGCGTCCGGTGGATCTTGAAGCACCGCGCCTGGGGCGTTCGCCAGGGTCGTTTCACGGTGACGAGCCAGCAGGCCACGTTCTTGAACCTCGCCGACGCTATGGGGAACACGCAGGACCAGGAGTTCGCCGCGCGTTGGCTCCATCGCAACCGACACCGGGAGCAGGCGCCGTAATGGGCAGAGCGAAGCAGAACCGGAAGCGCGCGCACGAGCGCAAGTGGCGCGAGACGATGAAGCGAGCAATCGGCGAGGACGGCGACGCGTTGGTTCGCTGGCTCGCCGACTGGAAGCAAGTTATGGGCGGCGAGGGCCGCGCGACTACGGCAACCGCAGCGGAGGCGATGGGTTGGACCGAAGAGCGCGCTGCGTACGTGTTCGGCCGGCTGTACGCGGCCGGCTTGGTCGATCGGTTCGAGTCAAGCTAAGGGGCTGACGCTATGGCAAAGAAGAAGGCAGCGAAGAAGAAGACGACCCGCAAGAAGAAACGCGTGGGTCCGGCTCGTCGAGCGGTCCAGCAGACCGAGCGCGAGGCCCGCCGGCAGCGGCAGCTTCGCAAGCTCGCCGCCGAAGCGAAGGCCAACGCTCGGCGAGCGACGAAGGCCGAGCCCCCGCCGAAGAAGTCGACCGGCATGCCGCGGTTTCGTCCAACCGAGAAGGACCGCGCACAAGTCGAGACGATGGCCGGGCTCGGTATGGCTCGCGACATGATCGCGATTCTCATCGAGAACCCGCGCACGGGTCGACCGATCGACGTCGAGACGCTCGAGAAGTATTTCGGCGAGGAGCTCTTGCGAGGGCCGGCGATCGCCAACAGTAACGTCGGCCAGGCTATGTACGACCGCGCGACAGGCGACAGCGCGCAAGCGGTCCAGGCTGGTATCTGGTGGGAGAAGACCCGAACCGGAATGCGCGAGAAGACCTCGGTCGAAGTCGACATCAAGAGCGGCGTGCTCGTTGCTCCGGGTGCGGTGTCGCCCGAGGAGTGGGTCGCGGCCGCGGTCGCGCGCACGGCCGCCGATCAAGAGCCCGGCACCGAAGACGCATGACGGGGCCGAAGACAACCTGGTACGAGCTCTTGGCGCGCGCTGATTTCGACGCGCTCGCCGAAGAGCTTTCGGGCGATCCGTACGACCTTCAAGCCGGCGACATCGTCGTGAATCGTGGCCGCGAGGCTCGCGTGTTCTTGGAGTCGTACCCAACGCACGCGGGTCAGCCGGGAGTGGATTCGGGTATGCGCTACCACTGGCTCGACCCGATCACGGGGCGCGTCCACGATGACAGTTGGCAGCGTTGGGCCGATTGGTCGGGCGAGTGCCTCTGGTTCTTGACGACGGACGCCGCGGGCTCGTGGTGTTTCCGCTCGCCGTTCGCCGATGCAATCATCCGGGACGGTGCGGAGTGACGATGCGCGAGTTCTTTGACCCGTCGCTTCTCGAGTCCTGGCGACGTGGACGCGTGAGCGGTGCGCGGTTGTTCGATCGCCTGTTCGGGCGTGCCAGTTGCGAAGGCGACGCGGCACAATCCGTTGATTGTCGACCGGGAGAACGGGCCCGAGATCGTCAAAGCGAAGCGCGCGATCAACGGGCAACGTCGCCGACCGCCTGGCGTTCATCCCGGCCCGTGCAAGTTCGACCTTCGCGAGCGCCAACTGCCGACCACCGCGTCGAAAAGGGCGAGTCGTGCCAAGCGCCGAGCTCGTGCGGAGCGAGGTTCGACAACGTTGGACCGCAGTACGGCGGCTGGCCAGGTTGGTGGGAGACGAAGACGCGCGAGGCGCGTTCAATGGTGCGCCCCCCCGCTGTCCAACACGTTCACGAACGCGAGCGGGCAGAAGGGGACGCTCGTGACGTACCCGAGGCCGGGTGAGCTTCCGAGCTCGACGCGCGAGCGGCACATCCGCGATGTGATCGCTGCCGCGGGCGGCTGGTTCCCGGTCGATTTCGACGGCTTCCCCCTGATTTCAAGGTGAGACGATGGGCTACTTGACGAACGGGCTGAGCTTCCGAACGCTGCGCGCCACCAACGAGAGGCGGTTGCCCGAGTTCAAGAACGCGCACGGTGAGCCGGCGCACTCCGAGCGGAGGTTGGCTCTCGCGTCTACATCGGGCACGGACGACGACTGGCACTTGCACGAGGTTTCGTCGTCATGAAGAACGGAACGTGCCACGGCGACGACTGCGCGAACGAGGCCGAGTTCTTCCTGCCCCACGGCGGCGTGCGCATGTGCTCGACGTGCGCGGCGATGTTCGGCGGCATCTTCGGCGCCAACGTGACGCTGCAGCCGTACCCGGTGACGGCTGCGCGTGTTCTCGACGCGGTCGAGAACATCCTCGGGCGACAGGGCGTGATCGCGCACGGCTTCACGCACGGCGGCGTGTCGAACAGTGAGCCGCCCGGGTGGATCGAGTCGCACACGCTCAACCCCGAGGTCAAGGTCCGCATCACCGGGCAGGAATTCGCCGACCTCGGCGTGCGCGGTGCGCTCGTCGAGCTCGAGCGCCGCGTGCTCGCGGCTGAGGGGCGCAACCCTGACGGCTCGTTCGTCGAGACGCCGCGCCCGGCTGCCGAGCCGTTGCCGAAGGTCACGAGGACGGCAGAGAACGAGATCGACCCGGCGCGCAAGGTCACGCCGCGCGTCGTTCCGCTGCGCGGTGCCGGTCCCGAGGTCTTGATGGAGCCGTGTCGCTGCCCGTACCGCCCAGAGCTCTTGGAAACCTGGATCCCGGGGCCGCCGGCCGGCTGGACGTGCCGCACGTGCGGCGGCTTCATTCCGCGCTCTCGCGCCATGCCGCGGAGCGGTGAAGCTCCGGAGTAGGCGCGCTCGCGCCCATGCCGTAGGCTTCCACGTGCCCCCTCACCTCAACCCCGAAGGAAACGAACGATGTCCGAACAGGATCCCGCAGCGACGCCGGCCGATACGCCGGAGACAGCGCCCGCGCCGGAAGCGGCGCCGACCGAGACGACAGACGGCGCGCAGCCCGAGGCGGCCGCGACGACCGCCACGCCGCCGGAGCCCGAGAACTCGCCCGAGGCCGATCTCGCGGCCGCACGTGCGGCCGTGCCCGAAGCCGACGAGGACAAGGTGCAGGCGGTCTTGAAGTCGATCGCCGAACAGATCCTCGCCGACCCGTCGGCGGACGGCGTCGCGCTTTCGCTCGGCGTTCTCATCGGCAAGGTCTCCGACCTCCAACACGCGATCGCGTCGACGTGGCCGGCGCCGCAGAACGAGCTCCCGCTGTCGTTCGTCAAGATCGTCAAGGACTGGATCGCCGACAACTACCCGCCGCCGAGCGCATGACGCGCCTGCGCAACTTGCCGCGCGGCTCGCCGCGCGTTGCCGTGTGTGGTGCTCCGCGGTCCGGGAACCGGCTGACCGAGGCCATGTTGCTTCGGCACGGCTTCGCCGCGGAGATCCGCCACTACGCCGATCCGAAGCCGTTCTTCGGCGGCCACGAGCGGCCTCACGTCGCGGTCATGCCGTTGCGCGACCCGGTGGCCCAATGGCTTTCGTGCGAGCGCGACGGGCCGCAGCAGGTCCCCCAACCGGACCTCCGAGAGTTTCGCCGCTGCCGCTCGGCCGGCGAGCTCCATTACGCCCACTTCGCGCCGACGCTGCGCGCGGTCGCCCGTTGGGGCGTGCCGTTCCTCCCGGTGGTCTACGAGGACATCGTCGCGGATCCGGAAGGCGAGGGCCGCCGGATCGTTGCGTGGTGCTCGAACCAAGCGGCGGCCAGCGTGTCGGGCGTGGGTCCGCTGGCTTGGAAGGGTTGGGGTGTCGACGTGATCGACGGCAACGCGAAATGGGCCGAACGGATGGCCGAGGGCCGCGGGGGCCGCTTGTGATCGAGGGCCGCTTGAGGGCCGCGGGGCCGCTTGGTGCAACGACTCACGGGAGCCCACGTGCTTGCGCGTGGTGGCAGCCCGGAGCGTTTGGGGGATCGCCCCTGGAGTGAGCCGCGAGTGCTCCCTACGAGCGGGGCCGGCGCGTCTTCGAGCTCGCCGGGCTCATCGGACCGCAGGCGCCGCGGTCCTCCCGCCAAACAACCGCGGCGGCGCCGCTTGTCTTTCTGCGAGCGCGCTCGGGCCCCGATCTTTATCCCGGGCGCGCTCCTTCTTCCGGCTCAGTATTCGTCGGCGCGCGGGTCGGCCTCTTCCTTGATCGCGTCGAGGCAGGACTGGCAGACGGTCTCTTCCGTCCTGTCGCACCAGAAGACCCGGGACTCGGTGCCGCAGCGAAAGCAGGCCGGCTCGTCTTGGTCGTTCGCTTCCGGGAGCGGTGCGGCGGCGAGCACCCGTCGAACGACGTAGACCGGAAAGCCGGAGCGGTTGGCCACGAGCTCGGCGCGATCGCTGACGCCCGCCGCGCGGAGCTCGAGAGCGTGCCGCCGGATCGTCCCTTGGTAGGTTTCGGGCTTCATGTCAACCGACCTCCGGGAGCAGCGCGGCGAGCTTGGCGAGGCCGTACGCTACGACCGAGCCGAAGGCCACGAGGAACAGGAGGTAGGGCGGGCAGGCGGCGAACAGGCTGTGCAGTTGTTGCTTCATGTTTCCCACTTCGTCCAGATCGGGCCGATGTCTTGAGGGCAAAAGCGCGAAAGCGCGAATCAGTGGTCAACCCCGTACTCGTTCACGAGCTCGGCTTCGTCGATCACGCCGAGCATGTAGGCCGCGCGGGCGATGAGCGTGCGAGCTTCGGCGGCTTCCGCGACGTCCGTCCACTTTGCGCCGGTGCAGTCCGTCAGGCCGTCCTTCGTGTTCGACAGCGCCGGCCACCCTTCCTCGTGGATCCGCTCCACCAACGCGCAGATCGACGAAGCGGTGCGCGCGAAGGCCTTGGCGGGGGTCTCGGATTGGTGCGGGCGGCGGCGGTTGCTGGTTTGTTTCTTCATAGCTAACACTTCGGCAAAGCAGCCCCGGGAGCTTGAGGGCTCGCCGGGGCTTTCTTGGCTTTTTGTCGTCGGTCGATTTCAGCCGAGCACGCCATCCGATTCGCCGAGCAGCGCGACGAAGCCCGCCCGGCGCTTGTCGGCGTCCTCCGGCGCATCGGCGATCCGCACGAGCTCGAACGCTACCGCGCGCGCTACGGCTTCGTTCTCGAACGCGTGGGCGAACAGCTCCGTCGTCTCGTCTTCGACGTCGTAGAACGACACGCCCACCTGGCAACCGTCGAGGATCACGTCGAAGTCGAGCCCGCCGGCGATCTGCGGGTTTTCGCTCTCGCAGCCCGCCCACGCTCCCCAATCGGCGGGCGAGAAGTCGCTGAAGCGGGCGGCCGGGTTGTCGATCGTCGCGGGCGTGGTCGTCGTGTTGTTCTGGTTCGTCATGGCTCTTGCTTTCTCGTTCAGATCGGGTGGCGCTCTTGAGCGGGTTTCTCGGATTCGTTCGGATTCTTCAGACCGTCAAGCCGTGGCGCTCGACCAAGGCCCGGAGCTCGGCCAACGGACCGCGGGCGATCTCCTCGCCGGTGCGCTCGACTCGCAAGACGTGGCAGCCGAGCCCGCGCGCGAGCTCGCAGCCGAGCTCTTCCCACGCTGCGCGCTCTAGGGCTCCGCAATCGAAGGAAACCCTCCGGCCAAGGGCGGCGGCGGTCGCGTTCGTGGTTTGGCTCGCTTGCTTCATGCCTCACACATCGACCGAAAGGCGCCGACCGCTTGAGCGATCGGCGCCGGTTTCTTGGGTTTCTTTCGTCGGCTGTCAGGAGCTCGCCCAGCCGGCGAAGACGTACCGCCGGTGGCCGCGCGGGAGCCGCGGATCGCGCGGGAGCTCCAACGCGAGGCAGGCGCCTTTCTCGTCGCTGGCAAGGTGCGAGAGCCGCACGAGCGCGCGACGAGCAGCCGCCGAGAGCTTCGGCAGCTTGCGCCATTCGTCGACCGGCTTGTCGCCGGCGAGCAGTCGGCCGAGCTCCCGCGCGTCGTACTCGGTCAGCAACGAGAAGATCAGCGCGCGCGCCTTCTGCCCGAGGCCCTTCATCCGATCGGCAGGCACTTCGCGGAACCCGTGCGTGGTGGCGATCGTTCCGCTGTAGGGGTCGTTGCCATACTCGGCGCGCGCGTCTTCGACCGCTGCGCGGTAGGCCTCTTTCGCGTTGCGTCCGGTGGCGGTGGTTTGGAATTGACAGGCTCCCATGGTGCTTTCTCCTTTGCGGGCTCTCGCCCTTGGCTTCTCTCTTTGTCGTCGTTCCGTGCTGTTGTTCTTGAGCGGTTTTCAGCGAATCTCGAGACCGCGGCGCCGGAGCTCCGCGCGGTAGACCGCGGCCTCGTCGCGGTAGTACCCGCCGGTCTTCTGGACCCGGTAGCCGGCGCGCTCGATTTCTTCGGCTGCCACCGCTGCCTCGTAGGCGTCTTTCGCCGAAAAGGTCAAGGCCTCCGGCGACATCTTGCGGGCGCGGCGGGTGATTTCGTTGGTGTCGATGTTTTGCTTCATGCTCTACACTTCGACGAAAGAGGCCCCAGCGCTTGAGCGCTTGGGGTCCTCTTCTTGGTTTTTCGTTGGTGGCGTTTCTAGGCCGCCGGGCTCCAGTCGCGCGTGTCCTTCCGGAAGCGCTGCCACGCGTAGGTCGGCAGACCGGACCACCACGAGACCGACGTGCAGCGCAGCAGGTCGCCCCGTGCGCTGAGATCGTAGGAGCCACGGTGCGGCCTCTCCGGGCGGTACGCGTGGACGCTGTCCACGAGCCGGTGCCAGTTGTCTTTCGTGGGGTACGTGGTCCACAGGTCCAGGTAGTGTTCGACGTTGCGGGCTTGCTCTCGTGCTTTGGTGCGGTCGCTCATGGTTTTTCCCGGGTCTCGAGTCCGGCCCCGTGCCGGCTCTCTCCCCTTGTCGGCATCGACGAAAAGCCAACCTGAGGCCGAATTCGCTTTTTGTTCGACGGCTGTTGTGATTTCGTGCAACGCTTGAGACGTGGGCCGGGGGGGTCTTCGGCCCGGAAAGGAATTCCTATGCTGACTTTCGCAGCGCTCGCACTTGCAGCGCTTCCGCCGCTCGCCCCACAAGGGGGCGACGAGCAGATCGGCCCGCCGTCCTACGCGCTGGCCTTGCTCCAGAACGGCAACGAGACCGGCCCGCCGTCTTTGTACGTGCAAGCGGGAACCGACTCGCTGCCGCCGGCCATGACCGGACCCGGTGGCGCGGAATCGCTTCCGCCGGTTGCGCTCGGTCCCGGTGGCGAAGAGAACCTGCCGCCGGTTGCTGCGCAGCACGGCGAGGAGAAGGCACCGCCCAAGCGCGTTGCGCTGGCTCAGGTCGGTGGCTCCGAGGAGATCGGCCCGCCTTCGGTTGGCGGTGGCTCGGAAGAGCTCACGCCGTTGACCGTGTCCGACTTCGCGCAACCGGGCGACGTCGACCCGCTCGTGTTGGAGATCAATGGATTCGCCGGGCCCGGAGGGAGCGAGGAGAAAGGACCGCCGGCGCAACACGCCACCGGCGCGAACACTGAGCGCGGCCCGCCCGTGCCGACCGTTGCTGTCTTCGTCGGTCGGTCGTTGCTCGGTTCGTTCCCGTTGACGCCCACGTTCCAAGAGCACCTGACCGGCGCTGGTTTCGACATCGAGATCCACGGCGCCACGGCCGGCGCCTTCTTGGGCGACCCGAACGGGGAAGAGGTCGGCACGTTGCCGGCCATGGCGGGCCCGGGCGGTCCGGGCTTCTCGTCGCAAGGCAAGGGCGACACGTACCGTACCGACTGGACCACGTCGGACGGTCTCACGCATAGCGTGATCACGGCCAAGCGCCCGCTGGAAGGCATGAACGGCCACGCGTGGCGACACGGTGCGCGCGTCGCCGCTGCGCTCAACAACTTCCCAAGCGCGGGGGCAGCGTCGCTAGCGCTCCCCGATCCCGACGCGCTCGTGACGTCGTGGACCTCCGGCAACGGCATGTTGACGCATACGGTCCCGACGACGCAGAAGCCCGGCGAGAGCAACGAGGATTGGGCCAAGCGCCACAAGAAGCGCGTCGACGCGCTCTTGGAGATCTTCCCGGCCGACGTTTAGACTCGGCCACATGCTGCCGCCTCCCGGGTGGGGGCGTGCTTTCTTCCGCGGGCTCGCCTCTTCACGGGGGCGGGCCCGTTTCCGTACGCTTCGACAGAATGGCAACAGCCGAGCCCCCGCTCCGAACAGCCGACGACGAAACGGCCGAATTCGAGGCCGCCTATTTCGCCGCCGCCAAGCTCGAAGCGAAGAAGCCAACCCCGGAGCGCTTCGTCGACGGCCGGCGCGTCGTGTGGGCGCCGCAAGAGGGGAGCCAGGCCGAGTTCCTCGCGTGCCCGATCTTCGAGGCGCTCTACCACGGAACGCGCGGACCCGGGAAGACCGACGCGTTGCTGATGTCGTTCGCGCAGTACGTCGGCAAGGGATACGGCGCAGCGTGGCGTGGCGTGATCTTCCGCGAAACCTACCCGCAGCTTGCCGACGTCGTGGCCAAGTCGGAGCGCTGGTTTCGGCAGATCTTCCCGAGCGCACGATTCAACCGGCAGCGCATGGCGTGGGAATTCGAGACCGGCGAGGTCCTGTTCTTTCGGCACATGCGGAACCCGGACGACTATTGGAACTACCACGGCCACGAGTACCCGTTCATCGGCTGGGAAGAGCTCACCAACTGGGGCGACGACCGCTGCTACAAGTCGATGTTCTCGTGCTGTCGTTCGAGCTCGCCCGACGTGCCGCGCATGATTCGCGCAACGACGAACCCGTACGGCGTCGGGCACAACTGGGTCAAAGAGCGGTGGCGCCTTCACGGTTCGTGGTGGCGCACGCTTGTGATCACCGATTCGAAGGACCTCGACGGGCAACCCGAGCCGCCGCGCGTCGCGATTCACGGGCACCTTCGAGAGAACAAGATCCTCCTCGCCGCCGACCCCAACTACGAACGGACCGTAGCAGCGGCCGCGACTTCGAAGGCGCAGGCGAAAGCGTGGCGGCACGGCTCGTGGAAGATCGTTGCCGGTGGCATGTTCGACGACGTCTGGGACGAAGACGTCAACCGCTTGCCCGTGTTCCACGTGCCGGAGTCGTGGCGCATCGACCGCGCTTTCGACTGGGGCTCGGCCAAGCCGTTTTCGGTCGGTTGGTGGGCGCGCTCCGATGGCTCGGACCTCTTGCTGTCGGACGGTCGCGTGATCTCGACCGTGCCCGGCGACCTCTTCCGAATCGCCGAGTGGTACGGTTGGACCGGCCGCGCGAACGAAGGCCTGCGAATGCTGGCCGTCGACGTAGCCCGCGGGATCGTCGAACGCGAGCTCATGTACGGGTGGCGCAAGCCCGGCGAGAGGGGCAACCGCGTGAAGCCCGGCCCCGCCGACTCCTCGATCTTCGTCGTCGAGTCCGGCCGCTCGATCGCCAACGACATGGCGCAGCCGGTCCGGGTCGGCCCGCATATGTACCCGGGCGTGAAGTGGCAACCGGCGGACAAGCGGCCGGGCTCGAGGGTTGCCGGGTGGGAGCAAATGCGCGCCATGATGGCGGCGGCCAAGCGTCCCGAATCCGGCGCGCGCGAGAAGCCCGGCCTGTTCGTGGTGGGCGAGACGTGCGGCCAATTCCTCCGGACCGTGCTGTCGCTGCCACGCGACGAGAAGAACATGGACGACGTGAACACCGACGCCGAGGACCATATCGGCGACGAGGTCCGCTACCGGGTGCGCGCAATCGGCACGACGAAGCGAAGCGGGCGGACCTCTGGCGACTACTGACGTTCGGCGCTAGGGTCCAGGCTTGGCCGAGACAAGGAGGCCCCCATGACGTCCGCCGGTGGAGTCGATACCAAGCACCCGCTCTATTCCAAGTTCGAGGCCGATTGGGTCCAGCTTCGGGACACCTACCGCGGCGAGCGCGCCGTGAAGGACAAGGGCACCCGCTACCTGCCCATGACGTCGGGCATGAAGGAGGACGGCGGCGAGTCGAATAACGCGCAGTCGGAAGGGTGGCAGCGGTACCAGGCCTACAAGACGCGCGCGGTGTTCCCCGACTTCGTCGCCGATGCCGTCGAGACCATGCTCGGCGTGCTCCACCACAAGCCGCCGACCATCGAGCTCCCCGAACAGCTCGAACCGTTGCGCGAGCGGGCGACGTTGCGCAACGAGAGCCTCGAGGCCTTGCTTCGCCGGATCAACGAAGAGCAGCTCATCATGGGGCGGCTCGGGATCATGTTGGAGGTTCCGACCGGCGAAGGCGTGCAGCTCCCCCACATCGCGCTGTACCAAGCCGAAGACATCATCAATTGGGACGACGGCGCGCGCGACGAAACGGCCTTCGACGTGCCGAATCTCGTCGTGCTTGACGAGAGCGAAGACGAGCGCTCCGGCCTGTTCGATTGGGAGCACGTCACGAAGCACCGGGTCCTTGTGCTCGGCGACGTGCTCGACAACGAAGGCGAAGCCGAAGGCGCGACCTACCGCGCCGGAGTCGTGCGCCAAGATTCGGACGGCGGTGGCGACTTCGACGAGTCGCAACTGATCGAGCCCATGATCGGCGGCCAACGGTTCGACGAGGTCCCGTTCGAGTTCATCAACACGAAGGACGTGACGAGCGAGCCCGACGACGGCCCGTTGCTCGGCCTGTCGAATCTCGCGCTGACCGCGTACCGCGGCGAGGCTGACTACCGGCAGTCGCTCTTCCTTCAAGGCCAAGACACCCTGGTGACGATCGGCGGCAACGAAGACGGAGACGCACCGACGCGCACGGGCACCGGCGCGCAGATCGAGCTCCCGTTAGGAGCCGACGCCAAGTACATCGGCGTCGACTCGTCCGGCTTGCCGGAGCAGCGCTCCGCGCTCGAGAACGACTACCGCCGCGGCAACGAGCGCGCGCGCGGCTTGGTCGAGGACGTGAGCCGCGCGGCCGAGTCGGGCGAATCGTTGCGCGTCCGGGTTTCGGCCCGCACCGCTTCGTTGAACCAGATCGCGCAGACCGGCGCGTTCGCGCTGCAGGAGCTCTTGCGCAAGGCCGCCCGGTGGATCGGTGCCAACCCCGAGGCCGTGATCGTCACGCCGAACGACGACTTCGTGTCGGACACCATGCCGGCGCAAGAGGTCTCGCAGCTCATGGCCGGCAAGGCGATCGGCGCGCCGCTGTCGCTGCGCTCGATCCACGCGAGCTTCCAACGTCGCGGGCTCACCGAGCTCACGTTCGAAGAGGAGATCGCCGAAATGGAGCAAGAGGCGCGCGACCTCCTGCCCGGCGCCGGCCCGGTTCCGGGCGAAGAGCCCGACCCGGGCTCGACCGATCCCGAAGGTCCGGACCCGGACGACCCGAACGAAGAGGACCCGGACGACGAAGACGACGAGCAGCTCGACGACGACGAAGGCGACGAGGAGTAGGGGCGAGCCGTGCCGACGTACAACGAGGCGCTGTTCGACCTCATGGTTCGGCACCAGATCGGGGTTCTCCGCTTCTCGGGATCCGTCCGCAATCAGGTCTGGGAGCTTCTCGACGCCACGGAGGCCGATCTCCGGCGCCTCATCGTCGACCGGGCGGCCCGCGCGGGGTTTGAGACCCCCGGGCGCTTGCGTGCGCTGGAGCGCCTCCTAGAGCGCCTGAGGGAGACGCGGCTCCGCGGCTGGGAGGAAGCGACCCGGGTTTGGTTCGAGCAGATGCGGGAATTGGCCCGCGCCGAGCCCGTTTTTTTTCAGAAATTGCTCAACTCGGCGATCCCGGTCGAGCTCGCGACCGTGCTCCCGCCGCCCGAACGGTTGCGCGCCATCGTGGGCTCGCAGCCGTTCGAGGGGAAAACGCTCAAGGCGTGGGCCGAGTCGATCAAGGCCGCCGACCTCGCCCGGATGGAGGACCAGATCCGGATTGGCTTGGTCCAAGGTGAAGGCCCGCGCGCGATCGCCCGGCGCATCGTCGGAACCGCGAGCCTCGCCGGCCGCAACGGCACGACGCAGGTCACGCGCCGGTGGGCGGCGTCCATCGTTCGCACGGTGTCCGCCGGGATCACGGCCGAAGCTCGGCGCGCGTTCATGCTCGCCAACCGCGATCTCGCGCCGCAAGAGGTCTTCACGGCAACGCTTGACTCGCGCACCACGCCGATCTGCCGGAGCTTGGACGGCAAGGTCTTCGACGTCGGCGCCGGCCCGCGTTTGCCGTTGCATATCGGCGAGCGCTCGCTCTACTCGCCGGTCGTCGATGGCGAAGTGATCGGCACCCGACCGCGGCGCAGCTTCACCGAGCGTTCGTTGTTGCGCGAGTTCTCGCAGCAGAACGGCATCAGCCCGCCGCCAACTACGCGCGCAGGCTTGCCGCACGGAACGCGCGGAGCGTTCGACGCGTTTGCGCGCGCCCGGATGCGCGAGCTTACGGGCACGGTTCCGGCTCGCACGTCGTACGGCGAATGGCTCTTCCGACAGCCCGCCGCGATCCAAGACGACATCCTCGGCCCGACGCGCGGCGCGCTCTTTCGCCGTGGTGGTCTCACGCTCGACAAGTTCGTCGAGCAGAACGGACGCGAGCTTACGCTCGCCGAGCTTGCGGACCGACACGAGGGCGCATTCCTCGCGGCCGGGCTCGACCCCTTTGATTTCTGACCGAAGGCGACACCATGACAGGACTGAAGGCGATCCACGACAACGTGGACGAGATCCCCGAACCGTTCCGCGAGCTCTACACCGAGAAGGGCGGGAAGTGGGAGCTCACCGGAATCAGCGGCATCAAGACCCAGGCTGACGTCGACCGCGTGAAGGCGTCGCTCGACAAAGAGCGCGACGAGCACAAAGAGACCAAGACCGCGCTCTCGGGTTGGTCCGCGCTCGGCGAGCTCGACGACGTGCAGGGCAAGCTCGATCGGTTCCCCGAGCTCGAAACCGCCGCCAAGGGCAAGCTCGACGAGGCCGACATCGAAGAGATTGTCAGCCGGCGTGTCGAGAGCACGATCCGCTCAAAGCTCGCCCCTGTCGAGCGTGAGCGCGACACGTTCCGGAAAGAGCGCGACGACGCGCTCGAGGAGAACGCCGGCTTTCGGAAGGACCGCACGACGCGTAAGATCCACGACACGACCCGCGCCGCGCTCGTGAAGACGAAGGCGCGCGACGTCGCCTTCGAAGACGCGCTCCTGCACGCCGACCGGCTCTTCGAAGAGACCGAGGACGGCCAAGTCCTCACCCGCGAAGGTGTCGGCGTCGACCAAGGGATCACGCCCGAGGCGTGGCTTTCCACGTTGCGGGACACCAACGCCAAGCCGCACTGGTTCGGCGACTCGGTCGGCGGCGGCGCCCGCGGATCGGGTGGCGGCGGCGGTGTCATCGGCGGCGCAAACCCCTTCAGCCACGACGGTTGGGACATGACGAAGCAGGGCCAGCTCTTGAAGGAGCACGGCCGCGAGTACGTCGCGCGGCTCGCCAAAGCGGCCGGTACGACGGTCGGGGGACCTCGGCCTGCGCCCAAGAGGGCTTGACGGTCCCCGCGGATCTGTCCTAGGGTTTCGGGGCGTGGCGGCCGTGAGGGCTGGCCACGCCCCGCTGCGGATGGGGCTCGGCGCGCGCATGGCGCGGCTGGCCGGGAACTCCGCGCCGAGGTCCGGGCATGGTTTCGGAACCGAAGGCTGTTCGCTTTCCGTTCCAGACGAACCACCAAACGAGGTAGCCGACCATGGCAGCCGGACCCCTTACCCAAGTCTCGGACGTCGTCGTTCCGGACATCTTCACGCCGTACGTCCAACAGCAGACCGAGGAGAAGGCCCGCCTCGTTCAGTCGGGCGCTCTCGAGCGTAACGCGCTCATCGACTCGCTTCTCGCCGGCGGTGGCCTCACGTTCAACGTGCCGTCGTTCCGAGATCTCGACAACGACACGGACCTCGTGTCCGAAGACGCGGTCGCCGATTCGATCGCGTGGACGCAACTCTCCGGCACCGCGGTCGGCGTCAACTACCCGACGCTGAACGACAGCGTGCCGCTGAAGGTCGAGACGGACCAAGAGATCGCGGTCCGCTTGAGCCGCAACAACTCGTGGAGCTCGGCCGACCTCGCCGCCGCGCTCGCCGGCCAGGACCCGATGTCGTCCATCGCCGGCAACGTCGCCTTCTACTGGCAGCGCCGCCTCCAGGCCGCGTTCATCGCCACGTGGAACGGTGTCATCAAGGACAACGTCGCGAACGACTCCGGCGATTACGAGAACGACATCAGCGGCGGCTCCTACTCGGCCGGCGTGACCGACTTCTCGGCCGAAGCGTTCCTCGACGCCGCGGTGACAATGGGCGACTCCATGGAGGATCTCGCGATCGTCATGGTCCACTCGGTCGTCTACAACCGGATGCAGAAGAACAACCTGATCGACTTCATCCCGGACGCGCGCGGCGAGGTCCAGATCCCGACGTTCCTCGGCCGCGAAGTGATCGTCGACGACGGCCTCCCGGTCACGTCGAACGTCTACGACACGTGGCTGTTCGGTCGCGGCGCGACTCAGCTCGGTGTCGGCTCTGCCAAGGTTCCGACCGAGGTCGAGCGCATGGCGTCCGCCGGCAACGGCGGCGGCCAAGAGGTCCTGCACTCGCGTGTCGAATGGTCGATCCACCCGGTCGGCCACGCGTACACCGGCACCGCCGCGAACGGCGGCCCCGGCAACACGACCGCGGCCAACGACCTCGACAACGCCGGTTCGTGGAACCGCGTGTATCCGGAGCGCAAGCAGATCAAGTTCGCGCGACTCGTCACCCGCGAGGCCTGATCCGTCCTCGTCCTCGTCTTCGTACGCCCGGGGGGAGGGGTTCTCCCCCTTCTCCCGGGCTTCGCTTTTCCAGAAGGGACACCGCCGACATGGTCCGCCTTGCTCGCCGTCGCCACTTCCGCTACTCCGACCACGTCCGTCATTCGCGCCGGCTTCTCGCGTGGCTCGCCGCCGAGGATTCGCGGCTCGACGCGTCGCGCACGTCGGTCAACGTCACGGTCGTGACGTTCCCGTCCGACGAGCTCCTTGTCATGTCGCACCCGTACGTCGACGGGGATGGCCCCATGCGGCTTTCGTCGACCGGGTCGCTGCCGACCGGTATTTCGGCCGACGTCGATTACTGGATCGGCATCGTCGACAGCAGCTCGGTCACGCTGCACGCCGGCGAACGTGCCGCCGTGTTGAAGGATACGAACAACGAGCCGATCCACCGCGTCTCTTTCAGCGACGGCGGCTCGGGCACGATCTCGATCGCCCCGGCGACCGGGACGGACGCGATGTTGTGCAAGCTCAAAGCCGGAAACAAGCCGGCCACGATCGCTGGGGCGTCGGACTACGACAACCTGATCTGAACGAACGCGGCCGCGGAGCTTGCGCCTTGCTCCGCGGCCGTACGACCGACCCAAGGCGCAACGCGACGAAGGAAACCCATGACAACGAACATCCAACACGCGCTCCGAGCGCTCGACCCGGACAACGACGGGCACTGGACCGACGACGGTCTGCCGCGCGTCGATGCCGTGGCCGTGCTCGCCGGCGAGAAGGTGACGCGCAAGCAGATCACCAACACCGACCCGGAGTTCACGCGCGAACGCGCCGAGCTCGACCGCAACGACGCGGCGCTCGTGCCCGACGACGAAGACGACGCTATGCCGCCGCCCGAAGATCCGGTCGCGCGCGCAACCGTCGAGCCAGTCCCGGCTGCCGACTATTCGGGCGAGTCGCTCGAGGACGACATCGACGACGTCTTGAACCAACCCGTCCCGCAGGTCTTCGGCGACCCGACGCTGACGCAGAAGGCGCTTATCGCGCTCGAGGAGAAGCTCCTCGCGAACCAGAAGCGCAAGGCCGCGGTCGAGCTCGAAGCGCGGCAGCTCAACGAGAAGATCCGCCTCTGCACGCGCCAGATGACGCAGCACCAACGGAACGGCCGAATCCCGCAGGAAAAGCCGATCCAAGACTACCTGCGGCGCCAGAAGGAGAACCGCGAGGAGCGCGCGCGCCGTGCTGCGATCTTCATCGAGGCCGGCACCACGGCGGCGGACGTCGCCAAGCAACTGCAGGGCGGCAGCGATCTCGACCGCGCGATGGCGCGCAAGCGAGCCCGCGGCACGCAACGACCGCAACCCCGGGCCTTGGGAGCCTGACCGATGGCCGAAGCGATCCAGCCTTTTCAGGAAGGGACCGAGCAGAACCAGGCGGTCCGTTTCTATTCACGCGCGCGACGCCGGTCGCTCGCGGGGCTGGATCGTATGTTCCGGACGCATAGGTTTGTCGGCACGACCGAGATCGGCGTCGAGCCGATCGCCACGTCGTCGGTGTTCTCGAACCTTGGCGGCTCGATCACGTTCAAGACATCGATCCGGATCGACGCCAACGCCGGCGTCCACACCGGCATCGTGTTCGAATTCGGCGCCGGATCGCGCGGGTGCGGCCTCTTCCTCGAAGACGACCGGATCACGTGGCGTGCTGGCGGCCTGTCCACGATTGGCGCGACCGCGATCTTCCTCAACGGCGCCGAGCTCCCGCCGGGTCTCGAGCTCGAGCTCGTCGTCGCGGTCAACAGCGGCAACGGCAAGGTCCGCATGTGGGGCAACGGCGCCGAGCTCGCCCGCGACCAAGCCGCCGCCGGCGCGCTGACGGTTGGCTGGACCGGCACCGGCACCGGCACGTTCGCCAAGCTCCCGGCCAACGTCGTCTCCGAAATTCCGGTCGGTGCGCGCGTCGCGCCGGACGGCTTCACCGTCATCGAGCCCCTGTCAGCCTACGTCGGGCAACTGCCGAGGCACTTCGTCGGATGACTCGTTCGGCCGCAGCAACCCGCGCCTACTACCGCCGCGAGCGTGTTCGCTCGTTGCGGACGGCGAAGGCGCGCCTGTCGGGCACGCACCGCTGGGACGCCGGCACGTCGCCGATCGACACCGACGCCTTCTTCGACGACGACGACCGAGAAGCGGAAATCACCTTCGCCTGGTCGTTCATGGTGACGGACGCGCTCGCCGAGGGCGTCATGTTCGACATCGGCGACAACAACACGGGCATGGCGTGCTGGGTCAAGAGCGAGCGGCTCGGCGCAGGCGTCGGGTATAAGCCTCGAGTACTCCCGGCCGGCGACCAAACCTGGGTCCGACAGCGCACGCCGATCGGCGAGCCGATCCCGGTCAACCGCTGCCTCGATGTCGTGTTTTCGGCTCGTCCGGGCGACGGGACCATGCGCCTGTGGCTCAACGGCGAGCAGATCTTCAATCAGCAGAGCAGCGCCGGCGACTTCAACGGCATCGGTGACAACGTGTGGTCGTCGTTCTTCGGCAACGGGTCGTTCTTCGGGGCGCCGGTGTCGCTCTGGCGCGGTTCCGACACGGTGATCGCTCCGAACGCGTCGCTCGTCTCGCTCTCGCCGCTCATGGCTTACCGCTGCCAGCGACCCTGGCACTACGACACCGGACCGCAGGACGCGCCCATTGGCGGGCCCGGCGGGGGAGGCGCTCCCTGATGGCTCTGATCGTCGAGAACGGCACGGGCGTCTTCGGCGCCAACTCCTACGGGCTGGCGTCCGAGGTCACGACGTACCTCACCGACCGCAACCGAGCGACGGAGAACGGTTGGACGTCGCCGGAGGGCGCCGAAGAAGACGCGGCCTGCATCGAAGCTACCGACTACATCGAGCAGCGCTGGCGGCTTCTCTTCAAGGGCGTGCCGCGCTGGCCCGATCTATCGGTCGCGCGCGCGTCGCTCACGTTCACGGGCCAGCCGACCGCAACCGAGACGGTCACGATCGGCTCACAGGTCTACACGTTCCAGAGCTCGCTCTCGAGTTCCGGCGACGTCCTCATCGGGGCAAGTGTCTCGGCGTCGATCGACAACTTGGTCGACGCGGTGACGGCCAACCCGACGAACGCAGGCACCACGTACCACGCGTCGACGCCGGTGAACGCCGACGCGACCGCGCACAACTTCGACGGCGACATCTTGCTCGCGCTGGCGAAGGCCGAAGGCACGCCTGGCAACGCGGTCGTGTCGACCGACACGGTCGCCAACGCGTCGTGGAATTTCGCCACGCTCGTGGGCGGCTCGGATCTCGCCTACCCGCAGCCGCTGTCGTTCCCGCGCACCGGTCTCGTCGATCGGCACGGGATCGCCTACCTCGGCGTCCCGACGCTCGTGAAGAACGCGTGGGCCGAGTACGCGGTTCGTGCGCGCCTGTCGACCACGACCTTGGCGCCCGACCCGACCGTGGACGCGCTCGGCGGCGTCGTGGCCGAGAAGTTCGAGAAGGTCGGCCCGATCGAAGAGCGCACGCGCTACGTCGAGGGCTCGACGTCCGGCGGTCGGTTGCCGGCCTACCCGGCCGCGGATCGCTTTCTCGCCGACCTCGTGAAGAAGCGGATCGTGGTTCGTGGTTGACTACGTCCGACTCGCTGCCACCGCGCAACGGCTCGTCGAGGCCAACGGCCGGTCGGTCACGGCCTACAAGACGAACCGCACGCCGGACAACCCGGCAGAACCGTGGCGCGGCACGAGCTCGACGCCGAGCACCGGCGCCGGCGGCGACTCCGCGCCGCTGATCATCGCGTTCGTGCCGCCGCGCGGCACCGGTCTCGGCAAGCTCCTCGAGCGAGCGGACGGCACGCTTCTGGACACGATCGAGCAGGTTGGCCTCCTGGCCGCCGACACTGTGCCGGCCGGCGACGACATCGAATCGTTCGACCAAGTGCTCGACGGGTCGACGCTCTACAAGATCGAGCAGCGGGAGACGCTCAAGCCGGGCGACACCGCGGTCCTTCACGTCTTGGGGCTTTCGAAAGCATCATGAGCCTCACCAAGACAGAAGCGCGCGACGCGGTCATGGGGGTTATCCGGACGGCTTGGCTGGCCTCTGGTACGACCTCGTCGCTCACGCTTCTATACGACAACGTCGTCGGCGATCAACCCGACGAGAGCGGGACGCCCGGGCAGGCCGAAGCGTACGGCCGCGTGACGGTGCGAAACGCTGTCGGCCCGGCGGTCACGATCGGAGCAAGCCCGATCCACGAGGCGACCGGCTTCGTTTCGGTCCAGGTCTTCACGCCGTTCGGCGACGGCCACGCGCTCGGCGACCAGATCGCGAAGGTGGTGCTTGACGCGTTGCGTAACTACGCCGCGAGCTCCGGCGGCCTCTGGTTTTTCAACTACACCGACGTCGAGGTTGGCCAGCGCGGTCCGCGATTCCAGCGCAACGTGGGCGCGACGTTCCGGTACCGGGAGGCGGTATGACCTTCGAGTATCGCGGTGGCAGTCGCCGAGGCGGCCGGCGAACGGTTCGCGGCCGGACGGTCGTGAACTCGGTAGAGGATGCGCTCCTCGCCGCGGCCGAGATCGCGGCGGGCAAGCTCACGCTTCGCGTGTGGCAGGCCTTGACGTCGGCAACGCCGGTCGACCTTGGCACGGCTCGCTCAGGTTGGACGCCGACCACCGGCGCGCCGGAAACGGAAGAGATCACGCGCTCCAAGGACCGCGAGGTTGCGAAGCGTGAGGCGAGCGCACGGCTCGCGACGAACCAACAGGCTGTCCAGGCTCTTGCCGGTTCGTACCGGTTGAGGCAGGGCGCCATCTTCCTCTCGAACCCGGTCCCGTGGATTGTTCCGCTCAACACGGGGACCTCTTCCCAAGCACCCGCCATGTTCGTCGAACAGGCGCTAGCCACCGCAACGCGGTCGTTTTCGAGCGGCTCTGCCGCATAACAGGAGATCCCGATGGGACAGGTACTCACCAACAACACGAGCCTCGCCTACGCTGTCGAGTCGACGCCCGGTGTCCTGCCGGGCTCGCCGACGTGGTACACGCTGGAGCCGAACGGTTACGGCGACTTCGGTGCCTCGATCACGACAGTCCCCCGCGCGCCGATCACGAACGACCAACAGCGCCGCAAGGGCGCGGTGGTCGATCTCGATGCGGCCGCCGACTTCGACGCCGACCTCACGATCTCGGCGTTCGCGTCGTTCATCGAGGCGTTCATGCACGCGCAAGCGGTGCTGTACGACACGGTGTTCGAAGCCGCCGCGGTGACTGGCACGGGGTACACGATCGCTGCCGCGAGCTCGCAGCAGGCCGGGTACTTCCAGTTCACGAGCGGCGGGCCGATCTCGCTGGTTCACGCGGTCGGCTACACGACCGCTGCGAACAATTCGCCGGACACGGTCAAGCCGCTCTCGGCCGATCTCGCCGCGTCGGGCACCGAGATTCCGGTCGCCGGGCTCACGGCCGAAGCCTCGCCGCCGTCGAACGCGCTTCTTTCGCTGGCCGGCATCCGCGCCGAAGCTGGTGACCTCGCGATCACCGTTGCGGCCGGCGTCGGCACTCTCACGAGCGGCAACAACCTGGCCACCAACAACATCGACTTTACGACGCTCGGTCTTACGGTCGGGCAGCGGATCCACGTCGGCGGCACGGCCGCGGCGAACCGCTTCGGTGCGACAGCATCGACCGATTCGTACGGTTCTGGGCGCGTCACGGCGATCGCGGCCGGTTCGGTCACGCTCGACAAGCTCGACAGCACGCTCGTCACGAGCGATGGCACCGACGACAACGCGGGCGGAACGCTGACCGTGACCGACCTTCTGTTCGGTCGCTTCATCCGCAACGTGAACGTCGACAGCTCCGAGTACCTCGAGCGGACGTTCCAGTTCGAGGCGGGCTTCCCGGATCTGTACGAGACGATCCCGGCCACGCCGGTCGGCAACCCGGACGGCTTCGAGTACGTGATCGGATGCCGCGCGAACCAGCTCACGATCAACAGCCCGCTGACGGACAAGGCCACGTTCAACGCGGCGTTCGTGGGCACCAACGCCGAAGACCCGGTCGACAACAGCAACCGGAAGACGAACGCGTCCACGCCGGTCGCGCCGGTCAACACCACGGCGTTCAACACGTCGACCGACCTCCGGCGCATCCGGATCGAGACGACGGCCGAGGTCGACGTCGCGACCTACTTCCGCGATCTAACGATCGCGATCAACAACAACGTGAGCCCGGAGAAGGTCCTCGGCACGCTCGGCGGCGCCTTCACCAACCGCGGCAACTTCGAGCTCGACATTTCGGGCGAGGCGCTCTTCACCGAGGCAACCGTTCCTTCGCTCATCCGAGGGAACACGACGGTGCAGGCCGACTTCTTCTTCCGCAACGACGACGGGGCGATCCACTTCGACGTCCCGAGCGGCACCCTCTCGAGCTCCGGCAAGACCTACCCGGTGAACGAGACCACGCGAATCCAGCTCACGCTCCAGGCCTTCAAGGACGACACGTTGGGCACGTCGCTCGGCGTCTCGCTCTTCCCGGTCTACCCGAGCTCGTGACAGCGAACGCGCCGCCCCCCGTTGGTCGTCGGGGGGCGGCGTATCACCAAGGCGACGACCGACCCTGCAAGGAGACACGATGTCCCAATTCGACTTTTCCGAAGACGTCCCGGCCGAAGCGGTCTACTACACGCTGCCGCTCAAGGGCGAGCCGCCGCCGGAGCTCCTCGTGCGCTACGCCGGCGAGGCCAACCGCGCGTACTCCAACGCGCTCCTGAAGGCGAACCAGAAGAGCGGCGTCTCGCGCCGGCTCGCGCGTGGACAGGCCACGGTCGACACGCAGAAGAAGCTCCTCGACATCGACCGCGACCTCTTCCCGCGCCACGTGATCCTCGGGTGGCGTCACGTCGTCAACAAGAAGAAGGAGCAAGTCGAGTACTCGCACGCGGCGTGCCGTGAGCTCCTCGAAGCGCTGCCCGATTGGGCGATGCGTGAGCTCTCGCAGTTCTGTGGGATCGCGACCAACTTCACGAAGGACAGCGAGCCCGACGAATCCGACATCGAGGACACGGCGGGAAACTAGCGGACCGGCTTCGGTGGGAACTCAGGTACAAGCGCGACGGTTGGGCAGCCGAGCAGGCGATGGAGGACGGACGTCCCCCGCCGGCTTGGTTTCTCGACTGCCCGGAAATGCTCCCGGGCGATATGATCTACCTTCGCGCCTTCTGGGATCTCCGCACCGAAGCCGTGAGCGGCATGACCGTTGGTCGGATTCCGTGGTCGAAGGCGCGGCAGTACGGGCGAGAGGAGCTCGAGCTCCCCGACGACATGCTGCCCGGCTTCTGGCGGATCATCGCGAAGCTCGACGACGCGTTCGCCGAGTGGAACAAGGCCGAGTACGACAAGACCAAGTCGATCCGCGAGGCGCGGGACCGTGGGCCGGGTGCTGCGAGCGAGACGCTCGGCCGGCGAACGGTCACACGTCGCAGCTTCCCCAACAGGAGAGCGCGCTAGGCTGACATGGTCGACCAGTTCCGCATTGAGGTCGTAATCGATCCGGCGCGTGCCCGTGCGGGCGCGCGTGCGGTTCGTGGCGAGCTCCGCGGAGTAGAAACCGCGGCGGGCAGGCTCGAGAGCTTGCTCCGCCGCGCGTTTGCGTTCGTCGGTCTCACAGCCGCGGCGCGCCAGATCACGCAACTCGCCGACGCCTTCACGAACGCGCAGAACCGGCTGCGCGTCGTGACCGCGAGCTCGGCGGAATTGACGCTGGTTCAGGGTGAGCTCTTCCGGATCGCCAACCGGACGCGAACGTCGTTCGAGGGCGTCGTCGAGCTCTACACGCGGACGGCGCTGGCCGCCGAAGAGCTCGGCCGATCGCAGGGTGAGCTCCTTCGCTTCACCGAAGCCGTCAACCAGGCGGTTGTGATCTCCGGCGCGGGTGCGCAGGAAGCTCGCGGCGCGCTGATCCAGTTGGCGCAAGGCATCGGGGCCGAAGCGCTTCGCGGGCAAGAGCTCAACTCGGTCCTCGAACAAACGCCGGTGATCGCTCGCGCGATCGCCGACGAGCTCGACGTATCGGTCGGCAGGCTTCGCTTGCTCGGCGAAGAGGGCCGGATTACCGCCGACGTCGTCATCAACGCGCTCCTGAGTGCCGGCGAGAGCCTCAACGAAACGTTCGAGAAAACGATTCCGACGATCTCGCAGTCGTTCACGGTGCTCCGCAACCGGACGCTCGAGTACGTCGGCAACGCGAACGAAGCGACGGGTGCCAGCCAGGCGTTTTCGCAGTTCATCCTCTTCCTCGCCGAGAACATCAACGACCTCGCTCGGGTGGCGATCGCAGCCGGCACGGCGCTCGGTGTTTCGTTCGCTGTTCGCGGCGTGGGCACCGCTGTCGCCGCGCTTCGGACGCTTGCGGCCACGCTCTTGACGAACCCGCTGACCGCGCTGCCGGCGGTCATCGCGCTCGCCGCCGGAGCGCTCGTCGGGTTCGGAGACGAGATCTCGATCGCCGCCGACAAGACCACCAACCTGCAGGACCTCGCCCGGGCGACGTTCGAAGAGATCCAGGTCCTCGCCACGGGCATCGTGCCGCCGATCGAGGAAGCGTTCCAAGCGCTGTCCGACGAGCTCGGCGGTGTCTTCGGCGAGATCGACTTGTCGATCCAGGGAATCCTCCAGATCACGGCGACGGTCGCCGACCGGACGCTCGGCCTCTTCACCGGTCTCGGCAACGCGATCCTGGCGCTCTTCGCCGGCCTCGGTCCGGCCGCCGCCGACCTCTTCATTCAGTCGGTCAACGGGTTCCTGTCGTTTCTCGAGTCCGGTCTCGATAACACGAGCGCCTTCTTCGCAACGGTGACCGAGACGGCGCAGCAGGTCGGGTCCTCGATCCTCAATCTGTTCCGCGAGCTCAACGTCGCGTCGACGCTCCTCTTGCAGGGTTCGGTCGCCGCTGCCGAGCAGTTCGCGCGCGAGGCGGTCGAGACGTTCTCGAACCAGCTCGGCAACTCGCTCGACACGTTCAACGATCGCTTCCGGTCCAACCTTCAAGAGCTCTCCGCGGACGACACGGTGCCGCGGCTCGAAAACAGCTTCGAAGGTGCGGCGACCGATCTCGGCCAAGCGGTTCTCGACGGTTTCCTCGAAGGGCTCGACGTCACGCTCGTTCGCGGCGTGCTCAACGACATCATCATCCGCGCCGACGCCGCGGCTGCGGCCGCAGCGCGCGCCGCGGAGAATGCGCCGGACGGCGGTCTCGACTTCGCGGCCACGAGCTCGACCGGCGTTGCCGGCGGGGACGGCGAAGGCGAGACGTTCGAATTCGGCGGTAACGAGGTTGGCGACCTCGATTTCGTGTCGTTCGCCGACGACATCAACTTGGCCGCCGATGCCACCGACCGGCTCACGCAGTCGCAGCTCGATCTCTCGACCGGGATCGGCCGGGCGCGACTCGCCGCCGAAGCCGGCGAGGTCATCTTCGGCTCGCTCGAGGATACGATCGTCAACTTCGCGCGCACCGGCGAGTTCTCGGTCTCCGCGCTGATCGACTCCATCATCGCTGACCTCACGCGGCTCTTCGTACGCAAGGCGCTCCTCGAGATCTTCAACGCGCTCTTCGGTGACGGGAGCGGCGGCGGGAGCGCTGGCCTTATCACGAACCTTCTGGGCGGTGCGGCCGAGAACTCTTCCGGCGTCGACGGATCGGCGCAGGCTGGCGCAAGTGTCGCGGCCGGGCAGACGTTCCTCGTCGGTGAGGAAGGCCCCGAGCTCTTCACGTCGCAACAGTCGGGCGAAATCATCCCGGCCGGCGAGACCGCGGCGATCATGGAAGGCGCCCGCGGTGGCGGCGCTGGCCCGAGTGTGAACGTGTCCTCTGCGCCGGCGACGGTCGTCTTTGTCGACGATCCGAGTAAGATCCCGACCGGGATCCAGTCGCCGGCCGGACAGCAGGCCGTTATCCAGGTCGTTCAACAGAACCGGCGACGGTTGCAGCTTCCGGGAGCCTAGGGCGATGGTCTACAACAACGGCACCGCGACGGACTACGTCGACCTCTTGAACGACTTGATCGACGTCGTGACGTCGAACCACCTGGATGCGGTGGCGATCAACGCCGGGGGGACGGGTCACGCGGTTGGCGACATCATCGACATCGACGCCACGGGCTCGACGTCGACGCATGTGGCCAAGGTCGAGGTCACGGCCGTCTCCGCTGGCGTGATCACCGGTGTTCGGGTCTACCGCGGAGGCGCGTACACGGTCAACCCGACGACGCTCACCGGCAACGCTCAAAGCGCGACGACCGGATCCGGCACAGGCGCGACGTTCGACCTCACGATGGCGACGTCCGGATGGACCCAAACGGCTCGGCAGCAGATCGCGGCATCGGCGACGGTGAGCGCTGGCGGGTCGGGCTACGCGGTGAGCGATACGCTCACGCTCGTTGGTGGCGTCCTCGCCCCCGGTGGCTCGCCGGCGACGTTCACCGTGGCCACGCTCTCCGGCTCGGCGGTCGCCACCGTGACGCTTGCCACCGCCGGCGACTACGAAGTCCCGCCGACGAACGCGGCCGCGACGACGAACGACGGCGCCGGCGACAACCTCTGCACGCTCAACGTCACCTACAGCGACAAGACCGGCGACACGATCGTCGTCCTCACCGGTGACGCCGGCGTCGAGAAGGACCCGATCATCGGGATCAAGGCGTACAGCACCGAGAACGACGAGACCGGGCTGAACACGGTCTACAATTGGGCGCTCTTCGGCATGACCGCCTACTCGTCCACGCAGGCGCTTCACCAACAGGCGAACGTGTCGGACGGCTTCTCGGTCCTCGCCGATGGAACGCTCACCACGAGCACGACGGGCGACGGCGCGTTCGTTCCGCTCAAGACGTCGGACGCGTTCAACATCGACTACTGGATCCGACACACGGGCCGGAGCGTCACGATGGTCGCGCGTGTCGAGGGGGCGTCGACTGTTCACTACGCCTGGGCGTCGTTCGGGCTCTTGAACCAGATCGGCGTCTCGAGCGAGTACGACTACCCGCTGTACGTCGCGGGCTCGAGTGACCGGAAGAAGGTTTGGTACCGCGACACGCTCTCGGTCTTCGGTGGGCTCGCCGAAGTGATCTCGCGCAACAACGGGCCCATGTTCGTCTGGACGCCGGACGGCATGTGGGTCGAGGCGAAGAATGCCGGCATCGCCGCGAACCAGACCACCACGGTCACCTACGACGAATCGAACAACTCGCCGCGCGTGAACGTGTGGCCGCTTGGCCGTTCGCAGCCACACGCCACCGCGTCCGACGACATCTGGGACGCTGCGCCGGCGTCGGGGTTCGACCAATCGGACATCACGCTCTCGAGCGGAGCGGTCGAGATCTGGCGCACGCCGGACACCGCCGGCGACATCTTCCCGCTTTACCCGGTGTCGATCATTCAGGCCGATAGCGCGGGTCCGGACTACCGCGCGTTCGGCGAGATCGACGGGGTGTTCTGGTTCCACATCGCCGATTCGGCCGCGAGCTCGGAAGACGAGATCAAGCAAGGCTCGGACCGCTACCTCATCGCGCAAAGTGGGACGCGCGTCGAAAAGTGGAGCCACGCGGTACTGAAGCAGGACTAGAGCAATGACCTTCGAAACCGGAACCGCCGTCGATCTCGAGGACCTTCTCGGTAAGCTCGACACGTTCGCCGACACGACGCACGGCGGATGGACGGGCGGCTACGCGACCAACCCGCAAACGACGGATGGGTGGTTCGAGCTCTCGAAGGGGAACCTGTCCGTCTCGATGAAGTACCCGGTCGGCGCGCAGGGCCCGCCGGAGCATATGAGCCTGCATCATGCGACGGCCTTCGTTGGAGTGTCGACCGCGCCGGGGGCTCACACCAACGACAGCGGGAACGGTTACAACACCGGGACCACGGGGCACACGAACGCCAATCTTCTCACCGAGCGGTGTGTCCGTGACATCGGCAACGGGCCGTTCCCGTCCTACTACTTCTTCGCCGACGACACGTCGCCGAACGACTACATCCACGTCGTTGTCGAGGTCTCGACGAACGAGTTCCGGCATTTCGGTTTCGGCAAGCTCTTGACCGTTGGGGACAACTGGACCGGAGGCGAGTACGTCTACGGTCACTACATGGACAACAACACGGCGGCAACGCCGAACGACCCGAACCACCAGTGTTTCCTCGACGGGCTTGGCACGAGCTCGGCCGAGCGTTTGCGGGCCGCGACCATCCGCATCGCGTCGGGGTTGCCGAACCAGTCGCCGGCGATCTGGGGCGTGTCGCTGCCGCAGATCTCGGCGAACCTCTTGAACGACACAGCCGGCAACGCGCGCCGTCAGATCCACGGCACATTTCGGGCCGGCATCGAGGTCAACGGGTGGGGCAGCATCGCAGGAAGCGCCGCCTCCGGTTTCGTCTCGCTGTCCTCGATCGCCGCGTACTATCGCGACCCGAACAACGCGCGCGCCTACTTGCTTGGTCACATTCCGGACGTTCGGACGCTCAACATTCGCAACTTCGCAGCGAAGCAAGAGGTCACGATCGGGACCGACACGTGGTTTATCTTCCCGTGGACCATCCGCACCGAGGCCAACGTCGAGTACCGCTCGGCGTTCGCCGGTGTCGCCTACAAGAAGGTGACGTGAGGGCGTGGCCGAGTTCGCGACAGGGACAGGAGGCGTCTTCCCCGGCGTTCTCTTCACGCTCGCGGCCGGCTTCGACCACGGTGCGCTCGAGTTCGTCCAGCCGTTCGACGACAACCCGCGCACGGTCGAGCTCGGCGGCACGCTAGAGACGAACACCAACAACAAGCCGTCGGCCGGCGGAACCTACTTCGGCGAGGAGATCGACAAGTCGGCCGCGTCGTTCGACTGGTTCGAAGACTTCCACGTCGTTCCGCGCGTCTTCGACTTCGGCAACCTGCTGTCGGACCAATCGCTGCCGATCGAGGTCTTTTCGGCCTTCCGGAAGGACCAGAAGACGTGGGACACGTTCACGAACAACGCGGGCGCCGGGATCTCGCTCGGGTCCGCGCCTTCGCTGCCTTCGGCCTTCGGCGTTCTCTCGGGCACCAAGGGCATGACGCTCGACGCTTCGACGTCGGGCCCGCCGTTCGTCGACAGCACGGCCGACTTCTTCTTCTCCGGTGTTGGCACGGCCACGATCACGATCACGCTCCAGCGCATCGTGTTGTGGGAGCACTTGCCGGAGGGTCGGTACAACGAGGTTCTGCGCTTCTTTACCGACGTCAGCGAGTCGAAGGACGGAAGCGAGCGCCGGCAGGCTCCGCGGAAGTTCCCGCGCGTGTCGCTCGTCCACCAATACCTGATCGACCACGGCGAGCCGAGCGCGCGAGCGGAGAACCAGCTCTTCGACTTCCAGGCGCTCACGTTCGGCGTGCCCAACTGGCGCGACGGCACGACGGCTACGGTGGCGATCGCCGCGAACGACACGGTCCTCACCGTCGAGAGCACCGCGTACCGCGACTTCCGCGACGGCGGGCTCGTGCTCGTCTTCACCGACGAGGACACGTTCGATGCGCTACCGATCGTCTCGACGACGGCAACGACGATCACGGTTGGCTCCCCGGTCGTCAACAACTACGCGATCGGCACGCAGGTCCTGCCGCTCAACGCGTGCTACGCGCCGAGTACGATCGGAGCCGGCCGGTACGCGGTCAACATCGACGTCTTCGAGCTCGAGTGGCTCATCGCCGACAGCGAGGTCGACCTCGGCGACCTCACGCCGTTCGACAGCTATAACAGCAAGCTCCTGCTGACACAGAACGTCCTGCGCGGCGGCCCGGTGGGGCTCAAGTTCTCGCATCTGTTCTTCGAGCTCGACGGCCAGGTCGGCGCGATCAACAGGGAAGAGACGTGGGGCCGGCACAAGCGGACATCGCAGTTCACGATCCGCGCCGAAGGTCGGCAGGGGATCTTCGAGCTCCGCGGCCTTCTGTACGCGCTGCGCGGTCGGCAGACGTCGTTCTACATCGCTCGAGCGGCCGACGACCTCACGCCGACGCAGGACCTCACCAGCGGAAGCATGGCGCTCACCGTGGCCAACGTCGGGTACGCGCAGTTCGTTCGCGAGCGGCAGCCGAAGCAGGTCCTGCGCGTCAACTTCGCCGATGGCTCGCCGGCGCTCTTCCGGACCGTGACCGACTCCACCGTGATCGACGCGACCGAGGAATCGTTGGACCTCAACACGACGTGGCCGGCGACCTATACGCCCGCCGACATCAGCCGGATCGAGTACGTCGAGGAGGTCCGCTTCGCTTCGGACGACATCGTGATCGAGTACGACCAAGCGGGCTACGTCGCCCGCGTGACAGCCGAGCTCGTGGCAGTGTTCGAATGAGCTTCGACAGCTTCGAAACCAGCATCGAGGGCGGGACGCCGGCCGAGGTCTACCAGATCGATGCGGGCGGTACGTCCTACTACTACACAAGCGAAGAGCAGGACGTCACGCTCGGGATCCAGACCTACACCGCCGTCGCCGGATTGCAGCGCGAGGAGCTCACCGCGGGGCGTACGAAGCGCGAGGCCGACTTCAAGTTCAAGCTCCCGACGTCGGACGCGGTCGGGCAGCTCTTCACCGGGCAGCTCCCGGGGTTCCGTGTTCGGGTGCGCGTGTCGCGGTTCCACCGCGACGATCTGCCGACGCCCGAAGTCGTGCGCATCTTCGACGGCTACGTGCAGAGCGCCGCGTTCACCGGCAACGGGAAGGAATGCACGCTGGTATCGCGCCCGACGCTCGGCTCGATCGGCAACACGCTGCCGCGGCGCACGTACCAAAGCCTCTGCAATCACGTTCTGTACGACCCGTTGACGTGCAAGGTCGACGACACCGATCCGAGCTACAAGGCAAGTGGGCTCGATGTCGCTTCGCAGTCGGCGAACATCCTCACGGTTTCCGGCGGGATCTCGGGCACGTACGTGGACGGATGGATGGACGGCGGCTTCGTCGAAGTCCCGGCGTCCAACGACTTCCGCTTGATTCTGTCGCAAACAGGCAACGCGCTGACGCTCCTGACGCCGTTCGCGTCGACGCCGGCGCAGGTCGACGTCTTCGCGGGCTGCGCGCACACAATCTCGATCTGCTCGACGAAGTTCGACAACGTGATCAACTACGGCGGGTTCGCGTTCGTGCCGACTCGCAACATCTTCCAAACCGGGCTGAAGTAGGGCGACGCGATGCCGTTTTGGGTCAACCTCCTGGTCTACGCGATCCTCTTTGTGATCACGGACCTCTTGAAGCCGAAGCCGGACATCGAGGATGCGAAACCGGCGGGGCTTGGCGACCTTCGACTCCCCACGGCCACCGAGGGGCGGCCGATTCCGTTGATCTGGGGAACCGTTCGGATCGAGTCGCCGAACGTCGTTTGGTACGGCGACCTCGTCGAAGAGCCGATCAAGCAGAAGGTCCAGTATTCGATTTTCAAGTCGACGACGGTGATCCAAGGCTTCCGCTACTACGTCGGGATCCAGCAAGCGCTCTGCATGGGTCCGGTCGACGAGCTCCGGCGCGTGTGGATTTCGGACGACCTCGTGATCGACGCGACCGCCGCACCGATCACGCACGGCGACACGTTCACGGTCAACGAGCCGAACCTCTTCGGCGGCGAGGAGTCGGGGCAGGGTGGCGTGGTCGGTACGCTCGAGTTTTTCAGCGGCACCAACAATCAGTCGCCGTCGCTCTACCTGTCGACCTTCCCGGTGACGTCGTTCGTTCTGTCGGACGGCGGGACGGGCTACCAGAAGGGCGATGTTCTCACCGAAGCCGGCAACGGTACCGCAAGCACGCGCGCGACGTTCACCGTGCTCGAGGTTGGTGGCGACCCGATGACGTCGTTCGGGCCAATTTCAGCGATCGCGCTCACGGACGGCGGCAAGTACACGATCGCATCGAGCAACAACCCGGTCCCGTTGACTGGAGGATCGGGCAGCAACGCAACGGCGACGGTCACATTTGGCGAGGGTTTCCAGATCGTCGACGACGCCACGCCGGCGTATCGAGACATCTGCTACGTCTGTCCGTTCGAGGAGCCGACGCAGGTCGGCAAGAGCCAGAACATCAAGCCGTGGAAGTGGGAGGTTCGGCGGATCCCGAACGGCCTCGGCTTGAGCGCGGCGAATGCGACGATCGACGGCGGCGCGAATCCGGCCAACGTGATCTACGAGGTCTTGACGTCGGCCGATTGGGGCTACGGGATCCCGACCGCCGACGTCGACACGACGACCTTCACGGCGGCGGGGATCACGCTCGCGACCGAGGGCAACGGCTTCTCGTTCATCCTCGATCGCTTCGAAGACGCCGGCGAAATGGTGCGGCGAGTCGAAGAGCAGATCGACGCGCTCGTCTTCCTTGATCCGCTCGACAGCAAGTGGAAGATCAAGCTCGCGCGGGACGACTACGACATCAACACGGTGCCGGAGGTCAACTCTACGAACATGCTGAACCTTCAGCGGTTCACGCGCGCCTCGTGGGAGGGCACAACGAACCAAGTGCGGATCCCGTTCAACGATTCGAACGACGACTACAAGGACACGTTCGGCTTCGCGCAGGACATGGCCAACGTCCGGATCCTTGGCGCGAACGTGTCGGTCTCGAGAAGCTACCCGGGCGTGAAGACCGCGGCCCTCGCGAACGCGCTCGCGTGGCGCGAGCTCCGAACGCTGGCGACCCCGATCGCGCACGCGACTGTCGTTGTCGATCGCTCGTTGTACGGCGTGCTGCCCGGTGACGTGATTGGCTTCACCGATGCGGACCTCGGATTCACGCGGCTGCCGATGCGCGTGAAGGAGGCCGATTACGGGTCGTTGCTCGAGGGTCAGATCACGCTCGAGCTCGTGCAGGACATCTTCTACGCAGCGGCCGGGACGTTCGGCGATTCGCCCGGAACCAATTGGGAAGAGCCAACCGACGTTCTCGTTCCGTACCCGGCGCTCGAGCAGATTGCGTTTGAGGCTCCGCGCGCCCTTACCGCTCGCGACCCGCTCACGCTCGACCCGACGACCGACAAGGTCTTCGCCACGGTTCGGCAGCAGACGACCGAGAGTAGCTACCAGATGTGGGAGCGACACGCGACCGGGACGCCGACCGGTGCGTACACGCAGATCGCCGAGACGTTCGCGCCGTTCGCACTCATGGGGCAGTTGTCGGCGGCGCTCTCGATCTCGGCCACCAACCCGCTGACCTCGGTGACGCTTCTGTCGTCTCCGGATACGCAGGCCGCGATCCTCGCCGCGTTCCCGACGATCGCTGACGCTGACGAGGCGGGCATCGACCTTTCGACGCTCATGCTCATAGGCAACGAGTTCATCCTCGCGCTGTCGGCGCAGGCGAGCTCGGGCAATGTGCAGCTCAACAACGTCTACCGCGGCGTGCTCGACTCGGTCCAAGAGGACCATCCGGCCGGCGCTCCGGTCTACCTGATCTTCGTTGGCGCTGGGATTTCGGACAGCACGCTCCCGCCCGGCGACACGGTCGACATCAAGCTCCTGCCTCGAGCGTTCGGCGTGGTGCTCGACATCGACGACGCGACCGCGATTCAGTTCACGATGGCGAACCGCACGCGCTCGCCCTATCCGCCGGCGGCGTTCGACATCAACAGCACGACGCTGGACACGACGAATGTGGACCTCGACGCGTCGGGCACGGGCGAGGACGTCGGCGTCCTGATCGACAACGTCATCCGTCGCGACTTCCGAACGCTCAACGAGGTCGAGAGCCTGTCGGCCGATGCGTCCACGCTTGGCGACGGCGACTTCCCGACCGCGCAGTCGACGACGATCGAGCTCCAGGCCGCGACCACCGGCGGAACGCAGCTCACGACGACGACCGGTATCAGCGGACAGAGCGGCACGATTCGACAGCTCGATATTCTCGAAGGGTTGGGCAACGTGAGCCTGCCGAGCTCGCTTGTCTTCGGCGTCCGACAGGAGCACACGTTCAACGGCTCGAGCTACACGTCGGCATGGTTCGACGTCACGGCCACGATCGTCTCGGACATGATCGGGAAGCACGCCTTCGGAGCGCTCGACCAAGGTGACATCTCGACGCAGTACACGGTCCAGACGGGCGACGGTGGGACGGACCACATCGCCACGCTGTCGACCGCGTTCACGGTTGGCGACGTCGAGTATCGCATCAACGGCGGGACGTGGACGACGCTCATCGCCGCAGGGGGGACCGGCCCGGGCACGATTCCGAACGCGTCGATCTCGGACGGTGACACGATCGAGATCCGCCACCTGTCGACCGACACCAACCCGCAGAAGCTCTTGCGCATGACCGTGTCCGCCACGGTCGAAGCGTACGCGGTTCTGATTTCATAGCCCGCGAAAGGCCCGGCCATGGCAAGCAACGAGGACGTGATCACGAAGATCGGCGATCTCACGCGTTCGTTCGATGCGCTCGGGACGAAGTTCCACGAGCACGTGAAGAGCGACGAGCAAACACGGACCGAGCTCGCACGCGAGACGAAACGAATGCGGGAGTTTCTGTTCGGCGAGAACGGAAAGCCCGGCATGGCCGAAGTCGTGCGGCAACACGAGCGCTGGATCGCCGGGCAACGGCGCCTGATCTGGCTCGTCGTTCCGCTCTTGATCGCAGGCGCAGGCGCGGCGCTCTGGCAAGCGGTGATCACAACGATCGCGGTCAAGCAAGCGGCGGGCAACTAGGAACGCAGGGGAGCGACCTTCGGTTGCTTCCTTCGTCGCCGGCGGCCTCCCGGGCTCGCGCTCGGGGGGCCGTTTTCTGCTATCGTCCCGCCATGCTGAAAACTAACGATCTCACCAACGGCGAGCGCCTGTTCCTCGCGCGTCGCCGCGCCGGCCAGAACACGCACGCTCGAGCCGACGAGCTCGGCGTGTCGTTCTACCGGTACAACCGATGGGAGAAGGACGAGGACACCGAAGGGGCCCCCAAGCCGCGCCTGGGCCCGCTGCGAGCTCACGAGCGGTCCCACGTTCTCCGGCGTCGCGCCGGCGTCTCGGTCCAAGACTTCGCGCGCGTGCTCGACGTCTCGGCGTGGTGGCTCACGCAAATGGAGGCGGGCGTGGTCTCGCCGGAGCGGCTCACGGCTTTCTGGCGGGATTTCCCCACCGAGAAAGGCTGGGAAGACCGGCTCCGGCGAAAAGCCAAGCGCGCGGCCGCACGTGCCGCGAGGGCGGGGTAGGTTGAAGCGACGGGGGGCAAGGCCCGGGTAGCCGATGGCCGAAGGGTCGTGCAGCAAGGGCCCCCCGTCGTTTTGGATTTTCGCTCCAGTCGCCGTGGGCGACGTGCCGAAGGTGTGAGCTATGTACGCTCAAGACTGCCCGGCGTGTTCCGCCGAAGAGTCCGTCCAGCAAGACGGCCACCTGTCCGAGACTTGTACCTGCGAGGATTGCGGGGCTCGATTCGAGATCGACGCCGACGCCGACTTCAACGGGGACCACTTCGTCGATTGCTCGACGGTGGGCAAGCAGATCGAAGGTGCGTCGTGAAGGTTTGGAACGACGACGACCGCCGCTTCCTCAAGAGCCGCTACGGTCGAACCAGCAACAGAAACCTCGCGCGGCATTTCAAGTGCTCGGCGTTCGAGGTCGCTGAAGAGGCCCGGCGGCTCGCGCTCTCGAAGGACAAGGCCAAGTTCAAGGTCCGCAAGATGCCGCGCTGGACCGAGAAGGACGTTGCGCGACTGCGCGAGCTCTACCCGACGACGCCGAACATCGAGATCGCGCTCGCGCTCGGTCGTTCGCGGAAGTCGGTCGACAGCAAGGCGCATCTGCTCGGGCTCGAGAAGTCGCCGGCGCGTTTGAGGGCGATGGGTCGCGCCAACGTCGACAAGCGCTACAACCGGAACCGGGAGGCGTCGTGAAGGCTTGGCTCGTCTTCCGCTCGCACATGCGCCTACTGTTCGGTGTGTGTCCCGAGTGCCGCAGCAAGGGGCGGCCGTGCTTCGTTTGCTGCGCGCGGCCGACGCGGGACACGCCCGAATTCCCCTGGCCGCCGCCGGCGGGGATCCTCGCGCGCTGGCACGAGGTCTACTGCGAGCGGCTCGGCACGTCGCTCCGCTTCTCGTGGCTCGCGACGCCGTCCGGGGCGGTCCTGTTGGTGGCGGCCGTGCTGGCCCGTTTTGCAGCGATCGTTTGGGGGGTCGGGTGGCTCGCCTGTCGCGCTTGGGAATCTGTCGGGTAGCGGTCGGGCCCGTCTCGGTCTAGGCTCCGGGGATCGCCGCGGTGTTGGCAGGGGGGATCCGCGGCCCTACCCCGGAAGGACCCGGACCATGCGAACGTGGATCACCACCGCGGCCGCCGCTGCCGCGATCGCGTTGACGCCGCCGGCGACGACGCCCCAAGAAGAAGAGCGCCTGCGCGCGCCGGAGGTTGAGATCCGCGAGCTCGCGCGCGACCTCACCCGAGAACAGCGCATTGCGCTCCGGCGCGCCATGCACGACCTCGAGTCCGCTCGCGAGCGGCTCCGAGCGGCCGAAGCTCGCCTGCTCGACCTGATCGCTGGGCTGACTTCGCCGCAGGAGCCCGCGGAGCCCGCGGAGCCGCCGCGAGGTGAGGACCCGCCCCGAGAGCCTCACGACCCGCCGGGCGGCCACGAGGAGCCCGGAGAGCCACACGAGGAGCCGGTGAACGACCCGCCGCCCCGCGACCCGCCGCCGTCGCACGAGCCGCCGATCGATGAGGAGCCCGGCCAAGGGGGCCAGGATCCGCCCGGTGAGCCGATCGACCCACCGGACGACGACGAGGACGTGCAGCCGGTCCCGCCCGTTGTGGAGCCTCCCACGGCTTCCTGGGAGGACACGCCGGTCCCGGTGCCGCCGATCCCGGCCTACGAGATCCCGAAGCTCGACGACTGCGACTGGATCATCGAGAGCGGCGTCGCGACGAGTACTCGAGGCTTGGCGGCGATCCAGGCCGCCGGGGCACCGGGCGAGCTCGTGCCGCTGGCCTACCGCGCGAGCTACGCCGCCGGGCATGAGCTCCCGGTCACGGTGGGCGTGTGGGACGATGCCGGCATCGTGGTCCCGGGCGGCCAGTGGAACCAGAACGGCCGACGCTCGATCTCGATCAAAGAGCCGGACGGATCCTGGCACGGCGTCGAGCTCGAGCTCGTCGGTCTCGACGACTCGTGCGAGGTCACGGTGTCGTGGTCGACACGGTGGGGGCGGGCCGACTACCTCGGCCTCTTCAACATCGGCTGCCGCGGGCAGGACGACTCGTTCGTGATCCGAGCGAATGACGGAATCGGCGACCTCGTGATCGACGGGTGCTGGTGGCTGCCGTCGAAGAACCACGGCCCGCAGAACTCGCATGCGTCCGGGATGCACATCGACAAGTGGGAGTCGCTCGTGTGGCGGAATCACCGCTGGCGCGGTGAGACGCCCGACGCTCCGGGCATCCTCGTCCGCGAGCACATGGGCTACTTGAAGTCGTGCGTGGGCTCGAGAGCGGACGGTGACGGCACGTGGATCGTTGGCAACAACTTGCTCGGCGGTAACCGGACCGGATTCCAGATCCGACCGCAAGCCGACAAGAACGACCGGCCGCGCTGCCCGGTGGTGATCGCCGAGAACTACGCCGAGGGCTATGGCTTCACGCATCCGGCGACGAAGAAGGACGGCGGGTCGTGTATCACCGTTTGGACGTCGCCGGACGACCCGGTCTACATCTTCGACAACCGGGTCCAGGCTGCGCGCTACGGTTGCCTGACGCTCTCGCCGCAGGGACCGTCGCGCAACTGGCTCAACGGCGATGGCGTGCCGATCGACACGGTCCACCTGTGGGGCAACACGTTCGAGAACCGGCAGGGCGATCGCTCGTGCGTCACGATCACCGGAGTGGGTAACGTCCACTTCTGGGGCGGTGGCACGTACGCCGGCCCGGCGAACGGCGACCTCACCCTCGACGATCCGTGGGGCATGTCGGTTGCGGGGATCTCGAACGGCTCGGTGTCGATCCACGGCCACGAGCTCCTCGCCTACCTGCAATCGCTCAACGTGCGAACCTGGATCCCGGGCCAGCACATGAAGGCGCAGGCTGTCCCCGATTCCAGGCTGGCCACGTACCTCACGCTCGGAAATTGACCGGACGGGGTTGCCTTTTTGTCGAACCCGAGGGACCTTTCGAGTAGGCGCGACGAGGCGAGCGGTCCATAGGGGGCCGAATCCTGAACGATCCCGATGGGAGAGAGCCGCACGTCGACCGCGCCGGCATGTTGAACCCTCCCGGCCCCGCATCGGTTACCCTGGACCGGTGCGGGGCCACTTTCTAGGAGCTCACGTTGTCCGCCGACGAACCCTTCGACCTTTCCCAATCACCGATCCCGCCGCACCGCGTGGAGGTTGGCTTGACGCATGACGGCGAAGCGCTCGGGATCTCGCTGACGCTGTCCCGCATCGTGTCGAATCAGGGCTTCATGATGTTCGTGCGGTCGCTCGGCGCCATTGTGAAGAGCGGCGAGGGCGCCGACGCGGTGCTCCTGATTCTTGAGCGAATCGGCGCGCCGAAGGACATCGCGTTCGGTGTTCTGGACGGCTGGCCGACCGAGGACCGCCGGCACCTTGGCCACGTCGAGATCGACGGCAAGGGCGTGCCGCTCTGGCTCGAGGAGGCCTTGTGGCTCTACCACCACGTCCACGGCTCGCTTGAGGTCACCAACTGGCCCGCGTTCTTGACGTTGACGAGCGACGCCGGCGTGGCGGCCCTTCGAGCAGCGAAAGCGGAAGCGGCCTCAGGTTCGGACGGCGCGCAAGCCGAAGGGTGAAAGAACGCGGGATTGGCTCGCGCCTAACACTTGGAGGCCACCGTGAGCGGTGGGAAGATCTTTCGCGCGGTGCTGGCCGGTCTCTTGATCGCTGCCGCGCTTTTGTGGACGGCTGTTTGGGCTCGCGCGACGAAGGAGCGGCCGCGCGTGCTGATCGCCGATGGCGCCGCTCGAGAGTGGCTCGACATTCCGGCGGGCGCTCGGTGGGGCGAGCTCCGCGGCGAGACCGTGGTATTTCTCGACCACGAAGGCGCGGAGCTCTCAGGCGCGCTCTGGCGCGTCGTCTTGGCGGATTGAAGCCGACCGGGACCGAGACAAGCTAGCCGGCCATTTTCCTTTCGGGAAAACCCGGCCCCGGTCGACGCGCGAAGACTAGCACGGAAATCCCAAGCTGGCCTCAGGTTCCGCGGTCGGCTAAGACGAAGAAGGGGCTATGAAGAGCAACGACCAAGAAAAAGGCGCCGACTTCTACAGCGGGCTCGGCGGGTTCACCTTCGGAGCAATCGAGGCAGGGCTCGACGTCGTCCTCGCTGCGAACCACAACGACTTCGCCGACGTGTGGCACAAGCGGAACCACCCGAAGGTGCGCCACGTGAAGCAAGACCTCGGCGAGCTCGACATGCGCGGGCTGCCGGAGATCGACATCTTGATCGCGTCGCCGTGCTGCCAAGGCTTCACGCCGAGCGGTCGCCCGGGGCGCTCCACCAAGCACCGAGTCAACCGCGAGAAGATCCTCGCCAAGCGCGAGGTCGCGCGGAACACGTCCTTCGCGGTTCTTCAAGCCGCGAGCGTCCGGCGTCCCCGCCGCATCGTCGTCGAGAACGTGCCCGAGTTTCTTGACTGGCACGCCGAGGACATGCCGAAGGGGTCGGCGTACGCGGCCTGGGAAGCGTTCCTCAACGCGCTCGGTTACTACGTTCGCACGCAGATCGTTTGGGCGAACGACTACGGCGCGGCGCAGGAGCGCGAGCGTGTGATCGTCACGGCGAGCCTGGACGGCCCGATCGAGATCGCGCCGACGTGGGGCACCGAGTCGCGCACGATCGGCGATTGCCTCCTCGACGACAACGACCCCCGCTGCCGTTGGGTCGAGATCTCGTCGAAGACCCGCCGCGGCAAGCACGGCACCATGCGCGACCGGATGCGCCGGGTGCAGGATCGCTTTGGCTCGAGGACGACGTGGGCCAACGTCGACAGCGCGATCGGCCGTCGCGAGGAGGACCGGTTCGCCACGTTCACGACGGCGAGCCTGTCGCAGCTCTACTTGCTCGACGGCGACCGCTGCAGGCCGCTTGAGGCCCGCGAGCTCGCTCGTGGCATGTCGCTGCCCGACACCTACCAGATCCCGGAGAAGATCCGCGGCGCCGAAGGCCGGACGGTCGCCGGCTTGCTCCTCGGCAACATGATCGACGCGCGCGTCTCGCAGGGTGTCGTGGAACAGGTTCTCGCGGCATGAATGCCTGGACCGACCCGGAGCCCGATCTCCCGCCGATCGACACCGACGAAGGCCAGCGGGCACGGCTGGACGTCGTGCTCCGTGGTCTCCGCGGCATGCAGGTCGTTTCCTATCCGACCGAGGTCGAGCCGCTCCGCTCGCGCGAGCTTGTGAACGAGTGGCTCGAGGACGTCCACGGCCACGCTGGACCGGTGGCCGGCTGGCGGTTCGCGCTCGGGCTGCGCGACCAAGTGAGCCTGGTTGGGGTCATCGTTGCGGCCCGCCCCGTAGCTCCGGCCGGTGACCCCGACCGGACTATCGAGATCACGCGACTCGCGCTTCTCGAAGGCGCGCCGAAGAACAGCGCGTCGAAGCTCCTCGGGGCCGCGTGCCGGGCCGCGAAGGCGATGGGATACACCGATGTCCA